>Ga0210408_10000261_pt1 | contig 74233 bp, 55 predicted proteins | sample IncBWH4MmetaG_FD_155471 | JGI IMG/M metagenome (GOLD analysis project Ga0210408, IMG submission 155471) | Forest soil microbial communities from Barre Woods Harvard Forest LTER site, Petersham, Massachusetts, United States - Inc-BW-H-4-M | ecosystem: Environmental > Terrestrial > Soil >... | reverse complement strand
CGGGAGACAACGTGAGCCTGGTGATCGAGTTGATCACGCCGGTGGCCATGGAAAAAGGCTTGCGCTTCGCCATCCGCGAAGGCGGCCACACCGTGGGAGCCGGCACGATCGCCGAGATTATTCAGTAGGGCGGTTGGTTCTAGCTGCTAGCTTCTGGCTACTAGCTAGACCCCCGAGGTGGAAACATGTCGTGGCAAGAATTGAAATGCTACTTCCTGTCATAGCAGTTTTTGTCTCGTGAGTGCCGTGGGGCGCCTTTTGATCCGGTTAGCAAAAGAAGAGGCAAAGAAGCCCCCGAAAGACGTGATGTGATTTTGCTAGAAGCTGGCAGCACTGAACGAGGCAAGCCCCGAAGGGGCGGAATAATTTAGCCCAGGGCGTAAGCCCTGGGTAAGCTGGGAAAACGGAACGAGTCCCGTAGGGACGACAGAAATTGCACAGGTCCTTCGGCGACCAACACCGTCGCCTCCGGATGACAAAAGCTAGGAGTGGTTGAGATGCCCCGAGAAATAGTGACATTACAGTGCGGTGACTGCAAAGAGCGGAACTATTCGACGACGAAGAACCGCAAAACGACGACCGAGCGACTGGAATTCAAGAAATTCTGCCGCCGTTGCCGCAAGCACACCGCCCACAAAGAAGTTAAATAAATTGAGCGATTGTGTGATTGGTGATTGTGTGAATTTAAAATCACTCCATGACCCAATCACGAAATCACTCAATGGCAACAGGGGCGTAAGCTCAACGGTTAAACTGTCGGTCTCCAAAACCGAACTTGGGGGTTCGAATCCCTCCGCCCCTGCCAGAGTTTTGGAAGAGGAAGAGAAGGAACAAGGCCAGGAGTAGTGATGTCAGTCGAGACGAAGAAAATGGCAAATTCAATTGCGGCAGGCGGTGGCGACTTTCTCGAGCGGTTGAAGTCCTGGCCGGAGAAGACCAAAACCTTCTACAACGATGTGCGCTCGGAAATGCGCAAGGTGACCGCGCCCACCTGGAAGGAAGTTCGCGGCACGACGACGGTCGTCATCATCACCGTGTTCATTTTCGCCGCGTACTTTGGCATCATCGATTTCATCATTAACAAAGGTGTGACGGCGCTGTTTGGTTATTTCAGGACGCACTAATTCGCGCCGCAGCAACGGGCCTGGAAGAAGCAACCTAATTATGCTGGACGAAGAAAAAAACGAAACACAGCCGGGCGGAGAAAACACGCCTCAGCCTCCCGCGGAAGGCGTCACCGCCACCGCCGAGGCGCCACGCAACCCGAACATGAAGTGGTACATCATCCACTCCTACTCTGGGTTTGAGCGCAAGGTCAAAGAATCGCTCGAGTCGCGTGTTGCGGCTTTCGGGCTGCAGGACAAGATCGGCAAAGTGCTGATCCCGACCGAATCGGTCACTGAAGTTCGCGGCGGCAAGAAGTACACCTCCGAGCGCATGTTCTATCCCGGCTACGTGCTGGTTGAAATGGACATGGACGATCACGTGTGGCACGTGGTGAAGTCCACCCCGCGCGTTACGGGATTCGTCGGCACCGGCCAGCAGCCGACGCCCCTCTCGGATGAGGAAGTGCAGCACATCGTTTACAAAGTCGCTGATAGCCGCGAGAAGCCGAAGCTCAAGGTCAAGTTCGAGAAGAACGAATCGGTACGAATCACCGAGGGGCCGTTCGCCAGCTTTACCGGCGTAGTCGACGAAGTGAACGAAGACCGCGAAACGCTGAAAGTGATGGTTACAATTTTCGGCCGCTCCACCCCGGTGGAACTCGAGTTCAACCAGGTGGAGAAGGTCGCGTAGTTTTGGAAGGGTGCGGCTTTAAGCCGCACCGTCACAAGCCCGGCGAGATTGGGCTTTAGCCGCTGGGGCGGCAAGTCTCGAATAAAATGTGCAGATTGCCGAGCCGAAAATCCTAGACTCGCGCTGCCGACGGAAGAGAGATTATGGCAAAAAAGGTTACAGGTTACGTGAAGCTGCAGATCGCTGCAGGCAAGGCGACTCCGGCGCCCCCGGTGGGTCCGGCGCTCGGTCAAGCGCAGATCAACATCATGGAGTTCTGCAAGCAGTTCAACGCCAGAACCAGCCAGAAAGAGATGGAAGGTCTGATCATCCCGGTCGTGGTGTCTGTCTACAACGACCGCTCGTTCACCTTTATCACCAAGACGCCGCCGGCATCGATCCTGCTGAAGCGCGCTGCCGGCATCGCCAAGGGATCGGGCACGCCGAATAAAGATAAAGTCGGCAAGGTGACTGCCAAGCAGGTCGAGGACATCGCCAAGCAGAAGATGCCCGACCTGAACGCCGCGTCGGTCGAAACGGCAATCAAGAGCGTCCGCGGCACCGCACGCTCCATGGGAATTGAAGTAGTTGGTTAGGTTGCGTGGGGACGGATGCATTTCGTCCGTCCAGCGAAGCGCAGCGAGCGACGTCTTGCCGGCTGCTTCGATGTGGTTAGATTTCGCGGGCAAGAGTGCCCGCGCCACACAAAGAGTTTTTAGTCGAAAAAACCACGGCTCTCCGAATCAACGGTTAGCGGTGGGAGACAAGGAGCGGTAATGAACAAAAAAGAAGGAAAGAACATCGCCAAGGCGCACGCTGCAGTCGAAAAGCGCCCTTATGTTCTGCAGGATGCAGTTCCTCTCCTGCAGAAGGTGAAGTACGCCAAGTTCGATGAGACCGTCGAGGTCACGATGCGGCTCGGAGTTGACCCCAAGCACGCCGACCAGATGGTCCGCGGCACAGTCGTTCTGCCGCACGGCCTCGGCAAGTCGAAGAAGGTTCTGGTCATCGCGACTGGCGACAAGATTAAGGAAGCCGAAGCGGCGGGCGCCGATTTCGCAGGCGGCGAGGAGATGGTCGAGAAGATCACCAAGGAAAACTGGACCGACTTCGACGCCCTGATCGCCACTCCCGACGTGATGAAGTCCGTCGGACGCCTCGGTAAAGTTCTCGGTCCGAAGGGCCTGATGCCCAATCCGAAGACTGGCACCGTCACTTTCGACGTGGGCAAGGCGGTGCAGGAAGTGAAGGCCGGCAAGGTCGAGTTTCGTACCGACAAGACCGCGCTCGTCCACTGCCCCGTCGGCAAGATTTCATTCACGCCCGACAAGCTGATCGAGAACGCTACGGTCCTGATCACCAGCGTGATCAAAGCTAAGCCGTCGGTGGCCAAGGGCAAGTACATCAAGGGCTGCTATCTGAGCTCGACCATGGGCCCGGGGATTTCCCTGGACGTAACCCCGATCGAGGCGGCTGCGAAGGCATAAGTTCTTACGTGGGGACGGCCGCCATCGGCTGTCCGCGTTGCGCAGCAACGCTTCATGATTGATTGAGACTGAAAAGATTCGAGGATTTGACCAATGGCGGTTACCAGAGCAAAGAAGAAGGAACAGGTCGAGAAGCTGAGCAAGGACCTGAACAACGTTTCCAACATGGTCGTTGCGACCTATACCAAGATGACCGTGGCCCAGGACTACGAACTGCGCAAGGCTCTGCGCGGGGCGGGCGCCAAGTACCAGGTCGTCAAGAACACGCTGGCCGAAAAGGCCGCCAAGGGCACCAAGGTCGAAGGCGCGCTGAAGGATCTGGCTGGCGTCACCTCAATCGCCTATACCACCGGCGATCCGGTCGCAATGGCCAAGGCTCTGACCAAGTACGCCAAGGACGCGCCGGAATTCACCTTCAAGATCGGTGTCGTTGAAGGCCGTGTCATCAATATTAAAGAGATCGAAGCGCTGGCCACGATGCCGTCGAAGGAAGAGCTGATGTCGAAGCTCCTGTTCCTGATCAACGCCCCGGCGCAGCGCCTGGTCACGGCAATGGGCGCGGTAGGCCGCAACCTGGCGGTGGTTGTTGACCAGGGCGTCCAGCAGAAGAAGTTCGAGGAAGCATAGGGCGGCAAAGATTGTGTGGGGACGGACGCATTCGTCCGCCGAGCGACCCTGAGCAACACGAAGGGGAGCGGGGTTTGGCTGGCTGTCGATGTGGTTAGATTTCGCGGGCAAGAGTGCCCGCGCCACATAAAACGATTTTGGTCATCGGCAAGTCGGGGGTTGCGCGGTCCGTTCCAAACGTTGTCTGGCGCGAGGAACTCAAGACCCGGTCGCACTGGAAACCTGGCCTGCGGGTGACGAAAGCAAGAGACTAAATACTGGAGAATCAACATGGCTGATCTGCAACAGATTGAAGACTCGATCGTAGGGCTGTCGCTTCTGGAAGCGGCAGATCTGGTCAAGAAGCTGGAAGCGCGTTTGGGCGTATCGGCGGCGGCAGCGGCTCCCGTGATGGTCGCGGGTGGCGGTGCGGGCGCGGCGGCAGCGGCTCCGGCAGAAGAGAAGACCGAATTCACCGTCGTCCTCAAGGAAGTCGGTGCCAACAAGATCAACGTGATCAAGGCCGTTCGCGAAGTCACCAGCCTGGGCCTGAAAGAAGCCAAGGAACTGGTCGACGGAGCGCCCAAGAATGTGAAAGAAGGCGTCTCCAAGGAAGAGGCCGAGACCATCAAGAAGAAGTTCACCGAAGCCGGTGCTACGGTCGAAGTAAAGTAACTGGTTCCGATGTGCTTGTGTGGGGACGGCCGCCTTCGGGCGTCCGCCGAGCGAAGCTCGGCAGGTTTTTGCTGATCCGGAGCATGGCGACCGCATGCTTTCGTCGCTCCGCGACTGGACAGCTGAGGCCGTTGTCCCCCCATAGCACCAAGCTCGCAGTCCCGGGCTGCATCGAAAGTAGTGCAAAATCGTTTTTCTGGTCCGTTCCTACTTGTGAACCTTAGGCGACGATGTTAGCATCTATATAACATCGCTTCCTAGGTACATCGTGCGCGAGCGAGTCTCGCGCGGGGAAGTTTCAGGCATGCTGCTCTGCGGGCAGGCAGAGCGGAAACAGGCCGAGATACTGGCGCGAAAGAGTTCAAATCAGAAATGGCGAAACGCCTTGAATGGCGCTTGCGGGAACTACTGTCCCCGCCGGCGCCCCGTCGTCTTTTAGGTTCTAAGTTTTTCCGGCTCTGCACATAAGCAAGTCCCGCGGGGCGGTACACGCCCCACATTCCGCGGTTTGAGCGCGACCTTCGGTTGCGCGTGAGATTGGGAGTTTCTTAACGATGAAAAATGCCTTCCGCAAACGCTTTGATTTTTCCAAAATACCGGCCACTATCCAGATCCCGAACCTGATCGAGGTTCAAAAACGTTCGTACGATCGCTTCCTGCAGATGGACAAGCTCCCTAGCGAGCGCGAAGATGGCGGCTTGCAGGCGGTGTTTCAGTCCGTCTTCCCGATCACCGACTTTCGCAACGTATCACAACTTGAGTTTGTGGATTACGCCATTGGTAACTGGGAGTGCAAGTGCGGACATCTCAAAGGTCTGCATCACCTTCGTACCACTTGTAAGAATTGCGGATCCACGGTCATCACCGACCCGTTCCACCCCGGCGAAGTGCTGTGCGGCAAGTGCGGCACCTACAACGCCAACACGCCCGACTTCTGCAACAAGTGCGGCGACCCGGTTGGCCTGCAGTTGAAATACGACGTGGCTGAGTGCGAAGAGCGCGGCATGACTTACTCCGCGCCGCTCAAGGTCACGATGCGTCTGACCATTTTCGACAAGGACGCTGAGACCGGCAACCGTTCTATCCGTGACATTAAAGAACAGGAAGTCTTCTTTGGCGACGTTCCCTTGATGACGCAAAACGGTACGTTCATCATCAACGGCACCGAGCGCGTGATCGTCAGCCAGTTGCACCGTTCGCCTGGCGTGTTCTTCGAGACCGCCAACAACCGCACGTACTTCCTGGGAAAGATCATTCCCTATCGCGGTTCGTGGGTCGAGTTCGAATACGACCAGAAGAACGTGCTCTACGTGCGCATCGACCGCAAGCGCAAGTTCCTGGGCACGATCTTCCTGCGCGCCCTTGGCCTGCGCTCGGGCGAAGACATCCTGAAGACCTTCTACACCACGGACCGCATCGCGGTCCGCGACAAGAAGCTCTACTGGACGCTCGATCCGACGGCCGAGAAGCCGACGAACCTGCTCGGTATGAAGCTCGCCCACAGCATCAAGAGCAAGTCAGGTGAGGAGATTGCTCACTCCGGCCGCAAGATCAATGGTCAGGTTCTGAAGGAAATTCAGAAGGCGAAGATCACCGAAATCGAAGTCGACATCACCGATCTCGAAGGCGCATGGACTGCCGGCGATGTCGTCGACACCACCACTGGCGAAGTCATGCTCGAAGCCAACTCCGAGCTGACCGCCGACAAAGTCTCGAAGATTCTCGACTCCGGTGTCGTGGAAATGGCGCTCTTCTTCCCCGAACGCGACGACGTGGGAACGGTCATTAGCCAGACTCTGAAGCGCGATTCGATCAAGACTCCGCAGGAGGCCCTGATCGAGATCTACCGCAAGCTGCGTCCCGGCGATCCGCCGACGCTCGACACGGCCACGGCGTTGTTCCACGGAATGTTCTTCGACCCGCGCAAATATGATTTCTCGCGGGTGGGCCGCTTGAAGTTCAACATCAAGCTGTTCGAGAACCAGGAAGCGACGTCGCTCGAAAAGCGCACGCTGGATCCGGAAGATTTCTACGCGACCATCGCGTACCTGCTCAAGCTGCGCAAGAACATTGGCGCGGTTGACGACATCGATCACCTCGGCAACCGTCGCGTCCGCGCGGTCGGCGAGTTGATGGAGAACCAGTTCCGCATCGGCCTGGTCCGCATGGAACGCGCCATCAAGGAAAAGATGAGCGTGTACCAGGAAATGTCGACGGCTATGCCGCACGACCTGGTCAATGCCAAGCCGGTGATGGCTGCCATCCGCGAATTTTTCGGATCGTCGCAGCTTTCGCAATTCATGGATCAGACCAACCCGCTCTCCGAGATCACGCACAAGCGGCGTCTCTCGGCGCTGGGGCCGGGCGGTTTGTCGCGTGAACGCGCAGGATTCGAAGTCCGCGACGTTCACCCCACACACTACGGACGTATCTGCCCCATTGAGACGCCAGAAGGTCCGAACATCGGCCTGATCTCGTCCCTGAGCTGCTACGCCCGCATCAACGACTACGGTTTCATCGAGTCGCCCTACCGCAAGGTGAAGAACGGGCGCATCGTGGATTACGTCAGCATCGTCAACGTCGGCGACAGCGACTACAAAGTCGGCGATCACCTTGAGAAGCACGAAATCGAGAAGATCAACGGCGAGCTGAAAGAGAAGCGCAAAAAGCCGGCGCAGATTGATCCGTTCTCGTTCTACCTCTCAGCCTGGGAAGAAGACCGTCACACGATCGCGCAGGCCAACGTGGAGCTCGACGACAAGGGCCGCATCGTGCCCGAACTCGTCAACGCCCGCAAAGCCGGCAACTTCGTGCTGGTGAGCCGTGAAGAAGTCGACTACGTCGACGTCAGCCCGAAACAGCTCGTATCCGTCGCAGCCTCGCTGGTTCCGTTCCTTGAGCACGACGACGCGAACCGCGCGCTGATGGGCGCCAACATGCAACGCCAGTCCGTGCCGCTGCTCCGCGCGCAGGCGCCGATCGTCGGTACCGGAATGGAAGGCGTCACCGCTCGCGACTCGGGCGCAGTCGTTCTCGCGCGCCGCAACGGCATCATCGATTCGGTCGACTCCGAACGCATCATCGTGCGTGTCGAAGGCGAACACCATCCCACGCAGTTGTCGCGTGAGGTCGGTAGCGACATCTACCAGCTCACCAAGTTCAAGCGCTCGAACCAGAACACCTGCATCAATCAGAAGCCGGTCGTGAAGAAAGGTCAGCGCGTACTGAAGGGCGAGATTATCGCTGACGGTCCTTGCACCGATCATGGCGAGCTGGCGCTGGGACGAAACGTCCTGGTGGCCTTCATGCCATGGCGCGGCTACAACTTCGAAGACGCGATCCTGGTCTCCGAACGGATGGTTAAAGACGATTACTACACCTCGCTTCACATCGAGGAGTACGAGATCGAAGCGCGCGACACCAAGCTTGGTCCGGAAGAGGTCACTCGCGATATTCCAAACGTCAGCGAGTCGATGCTCCGCAACCTGGACGAAGCGGGCGTGATTCGCATCGGGGCCAGCATCAAGCAGGGCGACATCCTGGTGGGCAAGGTTACGCCGAAGGGCGAAACCCAGCTCACGCCGGAAGAGAAACTGTTGCGCGCGATCTTCGGCGAAAAAGCCGGCGATGTGCGCGATGCTTCGCTCTACTGCCCACCGGGCATCGAGGGCGTCATCGTCGATGTAAAGATCTTCTCGCGCAAGGGCCAGGAAAAGGACGAGCGCGCGAAGGCCATCGAAGCCACGCAGATCGCGAAGTTGGAAAAGAACCTGTCGGACGAAATCCGAATTCTGACCGACGAGCGGTTGAAGCGTCTGGACAACATCCTGGGCGGCAAGGAAGTGCAGGCGGACCTGCACGACGAGCGCACCAACAAGCGCCTGCTGACCAAGGGCACGATGCTAACGCGCGAGGAGATCGAGCGCATCTCGACCCGCAATCTGAAGCGGATCAAGTACGCCGATAAAGATCCGCGGGTGAACGAGCAGATCGACGAGATCGAAGAGATGACGTCTCGCCAGATCGACGTGCTCAAGAAGATCGTCAACGAGAAGAAAGACAAGCTGACCAAGGGCGACGAACTGCCGCCGGGCGTGATCAAGCTGGTCAAGGTCTACATCGCCATGAAGCGCAAGCTGAGTGTCGGTGACAAAATGGCCGGTCGTCACGGCAACAAGGGCGTCATCGCACGCATTCTGCCCGAAGAGGATATGCCTTACCTCGAGGACGGAACACCGGTAGAAATCGTCCTCAACCCGCTCGGCGTGCCTTCCCGTATGAACGTGGGGCAGATTCTTGAGACCCACCTCGGATGGGCTGGCTTCGTTCTTGGCGAGAAGATCACGAAGTTGCTTCAGGAGAACACGCGCACGGAGGCGATCCGTCGCGAGTTGAAAGCGTTGTTCAAAGACTCTCAACTCGCCGACATCATCTCCGAGATGAGTGACGAGGAGCTCGAATCCGTGGCTCCGACGCTCACCAAGGGCGTGTTCATGGGATCACCGGTATTCGACGGCTCCAAGGAGGGCGAGATCAAGGCGTTGCTCGAACACGCCGGATTGCCGACCTCGGGCAAGACGAATCTGCGCGACGGCATGACTGGCGAGAAGTTCGAACAGCCGGTCACTGTCGGGTACATCTACATGCTGAAGCTGTCGCATTTGGTGGACGACAAGATTCACGCTCGTTCCATCGGGCCGTACTCGCTCATCACCCAGCAGCCGCTGGGCGGTAAAGCGCAGTTCGGCGGACAGCGCTTCGGAGAAATGGAAGTCTGGGCGCTGGAAGCTTACGGTGCGGCGTTTATCCTGCAGGAGCTGCTGACGGCGAAGTCCGACGACGTATACGGCCGAACCAAGATCTACGAGGCCATCGTCAAGGGCGAAGCCGCCATGGAGCCCGGCGTGCCGGAATCGTTCAACGTGCTGATCCGCGAATTGCAGTCGCTCTGTCTCGACGTCGAGTTGATCAAGGCGTCAGAGAAGAAGCCGACGGCAAGCGCGGCAGCGGATTAATCATTAGTCGCTGGTCGTTAGTCGTTAACGGCCAGCGACACAGAGTTTCGATTTTTGAAGACAAGACCCGGGGCTTTTGCTCTTGGATTCTCGGGTCATGAGATTTCGCTAGCGGCTAACGACCAACGACCAACGACTAGCGACGCTTTCAAGAGCCGCAATCGGCAGCGCAACAGCCGAGAAAAGCGGAGGAACACCTTGTTTCGTTCGAGCCCATTCGAAATGGCAAATGTGATCGCGGACTTTGATGCCATTCGCATCTCCCTGGCCTCTCCGGAGAAAATCCGGAGCTGGTCGCACGGCGAAGTCACCAAGCCCGAGACCATCAATTACCGAACCTTTAAACCCGAGCGTGATGGACTGTTCTGCGCCCGCATCTTCGGCCCGGTCACCGATTGGGAGTGCCTCTGCGGCAAGTACAAGCGCATGAAGCACCGCGGCGTGATCTGCGACAAGTGCGGCGTGGAAGTCACTCTGTCGAAAGTTCGGCGCGAACGCCTTGGCCACATCGAGCTGGCGTCGCCCTGTTCCCACGTGTGGTTCTTCAAAGGATTGCCCAGCCGCATCGGGCACCTGCTCGACATTTCGCTGCGCGACCTTGAGTCCGTGCTCTATTTCGAAGCCTACGTCGTGGTCGAACCTGGCGATGCTCCGGTGAAAGAGCGCGAGGTCATCAAGGACGAAGCCAAGTTCCGTGAGCTCGATCAGCAGTACCGTCCGGCCGGATTCAAGGCCATGATGGGCGCCGAAGCGATCAAGGAACTGCTCAAGCGCGTCGACACCGACGGCCTGTCCACCGAACTCCGCGAGAAAATGAAGAACGAGAGCTCGCTGCAGAAGCGGCTCAAGTATGCCAAGCGTCTGAAAGTCGTTGAGGCCTTCCGCAAGAGCGGCAACAAGCCGCACTGGATGATCCTTGACGTCATCCCGGTCATTCCTCCGGAGCTCCGTCCGCTGGTTCCACTCGATGGCGGCCGCTTCGCCACGTCTGACCTGAACGATCTGTATCGCCGCGTCATCAACCGCAACAACCGGTTGAAGAAGCTGATGGACCTGCACGCTCCCGAAGTCATTGTGCGCAACGAAAAGCGCATGCTGCAGGAGGCCGTCGACGCCCTGTTCGACAACGGGCGCCGTGGCCGCGTGCTGCGTGGCGCCAACAACCGTCCGCTGAAGTCTCTCTCTGACACGCTGAAGGGCAAGCAAGGCCGTTTCCGCCAGAACCTGCTCGGCAAGCGCGTCGACTACTCGGGACGCTCCGTCATCGTGGTCGGCCCTGAACTCAAGCTGCACCAGTGCGGCCTGCCCAAGAAGATGGCGCTCGAATTGTTCAAGCCGTTTATCTATCACCGGCTCGAGCAGACGGGGAACGTCACGACCATCAAGCAAGCGAAAGAAATGGTCGAGCAGCAGGAACCGATCGTTTGGGACATCCTGGAAGAAGTCATTAAGGATCACCCGGTCCTGCTGAACCGCGCTCCTACGCTTCACCGTCTCGGCATTCAGGCGTTCGAGCCGGTCCTGGTAGAAGGCAAGGCCATCAAGATTCACCCGCTGGTCTGCACTGCGTTCAACGCCGACTTTGACGGCGACCAGATGGCGGTTCACATTCCGCTGTCTCCGGAAGCCCAGGTTGAAGCCAGCGTGCTGATGCTGGCCTCGCACAACATCCTGTCGCCCGCTTCAGGCCAGCCGATCACCGTGCCTACGCAGGATATGGTTCTCGGTCTCTATTACCTGACCAAAGCGAAGCCGGGTGCGAAGGGCGAAGGCCGCGCTTTCGCCAACATCGAAGAAGTGCTGATGGCGCTCGATGCCGGTGAAGTCGAAACGCTGAGCCCAATCCGCCTCCGCTACACGGGCGAATTGATCGACCTGACGACCGCGTACGACGATCAGGACATCATTCACACCGAACCGGTGCAGATTGAACGGGCGTTCATCAACACCACGGTGGGCCGCGCCATCCTGAATGACAATCTTCCCAAGAACGCGACCGACATCACGGGCCGCGTCCGCAGCATGCCCTACATCAACGGCTTGCTGAAGAAGAAGGGCATCGGCGCGCTGGTGAACTTCGGCTACCTGCAATTTGGTCTCGAGACCACGGTCAAGATGCTCGACGAGGTCAAGTCGCTGGGCTTCCGCTTCGCGACTCGCGCCGGATTGTCGATTGGCATCGACGACATGGTCATCCCGGACAACAAGAAAGTCCTGGTGAAAGACGCCGAGAAGCAGGTCGTCAACGTCCAGCAGCAATATCTGGACGGCGCGATCACCAACGGCGAGCGCTACAACAAGGTCATCGAAATCTGGTCTTCCATCACGGAAAAAGTCGCCGACGAAATGTTCGGCGAAATGCAACGCCGCGACAAGGAAGGCGAACTCAACCCGATTTACGTCATGGCCGACTCCGGCGCTCGTGGATCGAAACAGCAGATCCGCCAGCTCTCCGGCATGCGCGGACTCATGGCGAAGCCGTCGGGCGAAATCATCGAGTCTCCCATCACCGCCAACTTCCGCGAAGGATTGACGGTGTTGGAGTACTTCGTTTCGACCCACGGCGCCCGCAAGGGATTGGCCGACACGGCGCTCAAGACGGCCGATTCGGGCTACCTGACTCGCCGTCTGGTCGACGTCGCGCAAGACGTCATCATCAGCGAGTACGATTGCGGAACCGTCGACGGCATCTACGTGCAGGGCATCGTCGAAGCCGGCGAGATCATCGAGCCCCTGCGTGACCGAATTGTCGGCCGCGTGTCGCTCGAGAAGATCAAAGACTACGACGGCAACACGATCGTCGACATCAACCAGGAAATCACCGAAGACCTCGCGGGAGCGATTCAGGCTGCCGGTATCGAGCGCGTGAAAATCCGCTCGGTGCTGACCTGCGAATCCAAGCGCGGCGTCTGCGTCATGTGCTACGGCCGCAACCTGGCCTCGGGACGCCTCGTCGAACTCGGCGAAGCCACCGGCGTCATCGCGGCACAGTCCATCGGCGAGCCTGGAACGCAGCTCACGATGCGTACCTTCCATATCGGCGGTACGGCGTCGCGAGTCTCCGAGCAGTCGCGCCTCGATGCCAAGAACAACGGCACGGTTCGCTTTGTCGGACTGCAGACCGTCAAGGCGAAATCGGGAGATCTGGTGGTCATGAACCGCCAGGGATCGATCGCGGTCGTCGACGATAAGAACCGTGAGCGCGAGCGCTACTCGGTCGTGTACGGCGCCAAGTTGAAGGTCAACGAGGGCGATGCGGTCACGCTGGGCCAGGTGATGGTCGAGTGGGATCCTTACACCTTCGCGATCCTGACTGAAATCGGCGGCACCGTGCAGTTCAAGGACCTCCAGGAAGGCGTCACGCTCCACGAAGAGGTGGACGAGGTCACCGGCCTGTCGCGTCACGTGGTCGGCGATTCTCCTGACGAGAAGCGCCAGCCCGCGATCGTGATCAAGGGCAAGGCGAGCAAGCGCTACCTGATGCCCTCGCGGGCCCACCTGATGATTCAAGACGGCGACACCGTTACTCCGGGCGACGTGCTGGCAAAGATCCCGCGCGAAACCACCAAGACCAAAGACATCACCGGTGGTCTGCCGCGTGTGGTCGAACTGTTCGAAGCCCGCAAGCCGCACGAGACCGCCGTCATCAGCGAAATCGATGGCACGGTCAAGTTCGGCGAGGTCTCCAAAGGACAGCGCAAAATCTACGTGGTCGCCGACAACGGCACCGAGAAGGAATACTCGGTTCCGCGCGGCGTTCACATCAACGTGCAGGAAGGCGAGCGCGTCAAGGCTGGTGAACCCTTGATGGACGGCCCGCTGAACCCGCACGACATCCTGGCCGTGCTCGGCGAAAAAGAGCTGCAGGCTTACCTGGTGAACGAAATCCAGGAAGTCTACCGGCTGCAGGGCGTCAACATTTCGGACAAGCACATCGAAGTGATTGTTCGCCAGATGATGCGCTGGGTGAAGGTCGAAGACGTGGGCGACACGCGGTTCCTGCTCGAAGAGCAGACCGACAAGTTCGCCTTCCGCGAAGAGAACGAGCGCGTGATTGCGCAGGGCGGCAAGCCGGCCACTGGACGGCCGCTGCTCCTCGGCATCACGAAGGCTTCGCTCTCAACCGACTCCTTCATCTCCGCTGCGTCGTTCCAGGAAACCACGCGCGTGCTCACCGAAGCCAGCATCAACGGCAAGGTCGATCACCTGCGCGGCCTGAAAGAGAACGTCATTGTCGGACGCCTCATCCCTGCCGGAACCGGCATGGAATACTACCGCAACGTACGCCTGTCGCCAGAGATGGAAGAGGCTGCCGCCAAGGTACAGGCCGAAGTCTCGGCTGCGTACGAAGAAGCTGAGCGCGCTCTCGAGATGATGCGTCATGAGGGCGAGAACGAAGAACTGGGCGCGGAATTGCCCGCGGCCGAATAAGGTGAATGAACTAAGGGTCCGGAGTCCTAGGTCTAAGGTCTCCGGGCCCGCTTTCACATTCATCTAATCATGTAGCGACAGCCGCCTCGGCTGTCCCGGCGAAGCCGAAGGCGAGCCGGAACCGAGGCTCTAGTCCAAACAACTACAAATGCACGCTACCCCCCAGCGAGTGCGCATTGAGGAACTTGCCCGAATTCCTTCTTTGCGGGTGATGCCCTCAGGCCCTAAGCTAAGTCAGCGTATGTGGCGCTTACTTCGGCTTCTCGGAATATCGTTTGGCAACGCCTTCGTCCATGATGCCTTTGCCATTGCCAAGGCGTCCGCATACTCCTCCATCCTCACCTTCTTTCCCGCCTTGGTCATTCTAGGTTCGGTGCTGGCAAATTGGCGCAAAGGCGCACCCTACCTGCGCGAGATTTCTTACGCCTTAGGCAGCATTCTTCCCGTGGGTGATAAATCCGGAGTGGTCCTGGACTATCTCAGAGGAGCGCCCAAGCATCCATTCGGATTTCTCTTCACGACTTCGGCGATTACCTTGTGGACGGCCTCCGGCGTGATGATCTCCTGGATGGAAGGTTTCCGCCGCTGCTACGAACTGCCCAAGAGTTGGGGACTCGTCAAGGAACGCCTGATCGCTTTTATGTTGGTGATCTTCGCGCTCATCCCCATGACATTCTCCACGCTGCTCGTCGCCGTGGGCAGCAAATTCGAAACCCGGCTCCTTCCTTACATTGATCCCGACTTTAGCGCCTATGTGCTCCTGCTCTGGGGAATCATTCGCTGGATCATCGCCACTCTGACCGCCATCTCCGTGATCGCGCTCATCTATCACAACGCGGTTCCCCGGACGCAGCCGTGGCACAGTGTCATTCCCGGCGCGTTCTTTGCTACCTTCGTCTGGTTCACAGTGACGGTTGGCTTCCGCTATTACCTGCAGCATTTCGGAGACTTCACCACCATCTACGGATCGCTCGGCGTCGGCATGGCCCTGCTCGTCTGGATGTACCTGATTTCCCTTGTGGTGCTGGTCGGCGCCGAGTTCAATGCGCTACTATTTCCTCGCGCCATGCTGGGGAAGGAACTAACGGCGATCAATTCTTCGAAGGCATAGAGAGTTCTGCCAGAATCCAGCCGCGTAGCGGCGTCATGGGAAAGCCCGGCACGGAAGTGCCGGGTGCGGTGCGGAAAAATGCGCGAGTCCCGTAGGGACGGCACCCAGTTCTTCAGCTAAAAGAATCTGTCGAGGAATATTTGAAACCGAGCCATCCAAATTCTGAGGAGACGCTTACCCATCACGCTTCCGTCTCCCGCCGCGCCAAAATCATCTGCACCATCGGTCCGGCGTGCGGTACCGAAGCGGCCATGCGCGACCTGCTCCGCCTCGGCATGGACATCGCCCGCCTCAATTTTTCTCACGGCACGCACGAAGATCACGCCCACAACATCCAGCGCCTGCGCCGTGCAGCTCATCGCGAGGGACGCACCGTCTGCATCCTCCAGGACTTGCAGGGCCCCAAGATCCGCACTGGCCTGCTGGAACAGCGCAAGCCCGTCTTTCTGAAGACCGGCTCGATCGTCACCATCACGCCCGACGAAGTCGCTGGAAATGCGACCCGGATCTCCACAACCTTCCCCGACCTCGCCCGGGAACTTACTCCCGGCGCTCGCATCTTGCTCAGCGACGGCCTGATCGAACTCCTGGTCCGGGCCATCCGCGGCAAAGATGTCCTCTGCGATGTCATGAATGGCGGCCTGCTCGGCGAACAAAAAGGCATCAATCTCCCCGGCGTCGCACTCTCGATTCCGGCTATGACCTCCAAAGATCGCAAGGACCTGGAATTCGGCTTAAAGCACGGCGTCGACGCCGTCGCTCTCTCTTTCGTCCGGACCGCCGCCGACGTCACCGAAGTCAAGCGGATCATCACGTCGCACAAGAGCGATGTCCCGGTCATCGCGAAGCTTGAAAAGCCGCAAGCCATCGATCATCTGGAAGAAATCCTCGAAGCTGCCGACGGAGTCATGGTCGCTCGCGGCGACCTGGGCGTCGAGATGGCGCCTGAAAAAGTCCCGGTGATCCAGAAGCACGTGATCCGCCGCGCCGCCGTCTGGCGCAAGCCGGTCATCACCGCCACGCAGATGCTCGAATCGATGATCGAAAACCCGCGTCCCACGCGCGCCGAAGCCAGCGACGTCGCCAACGCCGTCTTTGATGGCACCGACGCTGTCATGCTCTCCGCTGAGACCGCCAGCGGAAACTATCCGCGCGAGTCGGTTGAGATCATGTCGCGCATCGTGGTTGAAGCTGAATGCAATGTCTCCGACCTCGGTCCTGGTCGCCGGCGCCGCGAGCGCCGAGGACTCTCGGTCGCCGAAACCATCTGCGAGTCCATCGCGCACGCCGCCGAAGATCTTCCCATGGGTGCGATCGCCATCTTCACCGAAACTGGCAACACCGCCCGCATGATCTCGAAGTATCGCCCTCCCGCCCCCATCTACGCCTTCACCCACGTCGAGACGGTCGTCCACCGCATGAATCTCTACTGGGGCGTCCACCCCGTGCGCTGCCGCCAGGCCCGCTCCGCCGAGCAGATGGTCATCATGGCCGAGCAAGACTTGGTCCGCCGCGGTGTCCTACAACCGAAAGATGTGCTGGGCGTAGTCGCCGGCACCCGCCAGGCCTCCGGCTCCACGAATCTCATGCGCCTCCACATCGTCACCGAGCAGGAAGCCGAGAATATAGTCCACCCGAAAAAACGCCGCCGCTAGCCGCTGCGCCGATATTCCAGGGCCGTGCTCTGCGTCCTCGGCGGCAGTCTCTGCGAACTTTGCGGTTTAAGATTCCCAGCATCGAAGTATAATTCCCGCTTATGGCACAAGAGATTCTCTCGGTGGCCATCTGGGAACCCCTCCCCGAGCACGAAGCCGCCGCGTTAGAAACCTTCCACGAACTCACATCCATCGTTGCCAGAAAAGGTTACGGCCGAGACCTTCTCTACCGCGACCGCGAACATCACTATGTTTTCTTCCGCTACTGGAAGTCAGAAGACGCCCGCCGCACCGCGCAAGAAGACCCCGAAATGCTCCGCTGCTGGGCCAAGCTGGGCAACGAAATCAAGATCGTGAAAGTCTACGAAACGCTTTCGGAAGTCTCGATCTAATCGAAAATGTCGCCTTCAGCTGCAAATCGCGCGATCGAACTGCATGACTCGTTTCTGGCAGTCCTTGAAGCGACAGGGGACAGGGTTCGAGTTGTGTTCGAACCCGGGTACGTTCACGAGACGCAGGGAGTTCCTGGACTGGACCCAGGTACCGGATTGCTGCAGACCATAGAGCTCTTTGTAGAATCGGGCTCGATCGAGGGTGCTCTGACTGCACTGCCGTTCGACGTCAGCGATGGAACGCTCACCATCGACGGCCAGATTTATTCGAACCTGCTACCGCTTCCTATGAATCGTAGAGGCAACATTGAGTTGAAACTTCTTCTGAAATCCAGTGACTGTGTGGTGATTCGCGGAGCCGGGATAACAACAGGATTCGAGGGCTTGCCAGAGGATGCGGAGGATTTTCCTGGTGTGAGATCGTAGCGGTATGGAACGCGTCGAGGCGTACACAAATAGTTCCGTTGATCCGCAGCTCGTTGGATTCCTCCACATTCCTGAAGCGCCTAACCAGAGTGGTCTGGTCCTGACCCACGGCGCCGGAGGCAACGCCCAAGCCCCGCTGCTCCGCGCGCTAGCTGACACATTCGCCAACGCTGGCTATACCGTGCTGCGCTGCAACCTACCCTACCGCCAAGCGAGATCTTTCGGCCCGCCCGGCCCCGGCGACGCCGCCCGCGATCGTGCCGGCCTGAAAAACGCCACAGCAGCGATGAAAACGATTCTGGGTGCCCCACTTCTCCCTGATGTTGGGAGAAGTGAGGATTTTAGTGGCGGCACCCACGACAAGGCGCGCACTTTTCTCGGCGGCCATTCCTACGGCGGACGCCAGTCCAGCATGCTCTGCTCCGAAGAACCAGATCTCGTTGCTGGTCTACTGCTGCTTTCTTATCCGCTACATCCGCCGCGCAAGCCAGGGCAGCAGCGCACGCAACACCTCCCCGACTTGCGCACGCCGACACTATTCGTCCAAGGCACGCGCGATCCCTTCGGCTCGATTGAAGAAATCCAGCGCGCGATCAAGATGATCCCGGCCAAAACAAAGCTACTGACGGTCGAAGGCGCCGGTCACGATCTGGGATTCAAGGGAAAAGCAAAAGAGGGAAACCTAGCGGCGATGATACTCGCAGAATTTCAGGGGCTGGTGGCTGAGAGGTAATTGCAGATCTCAGATTTTAGATTGCAGATTGAAAACCTAAATGCCTCTCAATCTGCAATCTGAAATCTGAAATCTGCAATCCTAATTCACCCACCCCGACTTCCCCCCGCCGTTCCCTTTGCGCGCGTCGTCCGGTGGAACATAGTTCCCATGCTCGTCAAAGTGCACTTCCTGATCGTGCTCCCGCATGTAGACTTCAAACTTCCTCGCTGCCCGCCGCCGTTTCCAGCGATAGTACGAATTGCGCAAGCCGAAGTAGCGCTCGGAGAGCCCAACATTCACCAGTGCGGGTTTGGGCCCTCGCCTAACGTAGAGCCAGCCAAAGAACAGGCCACCCATGTGCGCCACATACGCGACGCCTCCCCCGCTGCCCATTGCCAGAGCAAGGGTCACTACAACCAGAATTCCGATAAAGTATTTCGCTTTGATCAGGAACGGAAACGGAAACATCATAATTTCGTTTTCGGCAAACAGAATCCCGAATGCAATCAGCACGGCGAAAATGCCGCCGGAAGCGCCCAAAGTTCGTGTTAGCGGATCGCCCAAAATATGTGCATAAGAGAACGCAATCGTCGTCACTGCCGCGCCGATCACGCCAATAAAATAAAGTTCCAGAAAACGACGCGTCCCCCAGGCATTCTCAACCGCTGCCCCGAACATCCAAAGCGCGATCATGTTGAAGAGCCAGTGGGTGAAACCGGCATGCAGGAAGCTATAGGTGAGGATTTGCCAAACCCAGCCGTGTTGAACCACGTCAAAGGGCCTTAGCATGCAGTACAAACCGACATACCCGCCTATGGGAAGCCGCGCCAGTTCAAACAACTCCATGAGCAGAAAAATCGCGGTATTGATTCCAATCAGCCACGTCACCGCCCGAGTGAACGGCGGCAGGCTCAACGTCATGGGTTCCCCAGTTCGACGCACAAACAGATCCTCGTTCCCAATTCTACTCGCTTGACGACCGGAACACCTTGCTAGCGTTCCGGCGTCGGCAGAACCACCAAACTCCAATGTCCCGCCGCGTCGATCGCCCGCACGGCGAAAATCACATTATCTTTGGAAAGCTTCAACCTGGCTCGCGTCGCGTTTCCAAAACTCTGTGCATGCTCCCACTCAGGGCTCGCCGTCGCTCTCCACAGCACCTCATACCCAGCGGCCCCGGGCGAAGCATCCCACGTCAGTGTCGAATCATTCTCCAGATCTTTGGTCAGGATGTGCACATTCCCCGGAGGAGCCGGGGCCGCTGCCATTGAAGCCAGCGTCGCCGCGTTGAGCCGCGCCACATGCGCGACGTATTCGTAATCCACAAACTTCGGCAGATCGCCGTATTCGATCCCATTCTCATTCCGCACATTCTGGTGCTGATGATGAAAGTCCTCGCGGTACTCCGTCACCCGTACCGCCGAAAACCCCTGCTGGTTGAACGCTGAATGATCCCCACCGCGCAGATATCGGTCCAGGCGGAACACCAGCATCGGCTTTACCCCGGCGTCATACGTCCGCCCAACTTCGGCGATATACCGCGCCACTTGTCGCGATCCCGAATCACTCTCGCCGCCCAGAGCACGAATACGCCGCACATCCTGCTCTGTTGCGGTAATCGGCAGACCCTCGGAAAACACGCGTATCACGGAATGATCCTGCTCCGCGCTCTTGTCTCCGCCAACGATGTCGTTATTGAGCACGGCCTCCAAGTCCCACCCCTGCTCCTTCGCCATCTTCGCGAAATGGCGGCTGCCGTTGAGCCCCTGCTCCTCGCCCGCGACCGTAAGAAAGACAATCGTCGCCGGGAACTTCATCCGGCTCAACACGCGCGCGCACTCCAGGCTCACCGCGGTTCCGCTGGCGTCGTCGTTCGCTCCCGGAGCGTCGCCTTTTACGTCCAGGGTGTCGCTATTCCGCGAATCGTAATGCCCCGTCACCAGCATGATGCGTTTGGCCTGCGCCGGATCGGTCCCCTTCAACACCGCATAAACATTGGAGATTTCGGTGGCCGCGGGAATGCGGTCCGCCGGCGGTTCGGTGAAGCTGTCGGTCTTCACCTCCAGGCATCCGCCACAATCTTTCGAATATCGCTCGAACTCCGACTTGATCCACTCTCGCGCTGCTCCGATGCCGTGCCCTGCCGCAATCGACGAAGGGTCTTGCGCCGAAAGAGTCAATCGCGTCCCAAAGCTCACCAGCTTCTCAATGTCTGCTTGAATGCGTTGCGCCGAAATCTGCTGCAAAGCGGCGGCAATGTGCGCATCTTGCACCAATTTCGGAGCATCCTGAGCCGCGCTAATTTGTGTCATCAAGCTCGCCAAAGCAATCAAAACAAGCCTGCTCATCGTCGTTTTGCGGTTTCGTGGTTTCATCGCAATCAGAAATTCATCCGGAACAAACAGTAGACACGCGCCAGGCCGCGTCGGAAAATTCTCGCCCCCACAGCCCCCACCACTTGACCAACCGCCGGGGAGAATCTAAATATTAACAGGAGGCTCTAATAGGCAAGGGAGGCCTTATGGTGCTCTGTCCGGAATGCGAAAACAATCTTGACTTCGAAGAGGAAGAGGTCGACGAGGGCGAAGTCATTTCCTGCCCTGAATGCGGCACCGACTTCGAAGTCGTTACTGTAAGTCCGCTCGAGTTGAAAGCCGTCGAAGAAGGCTACGAAGAGGATGACGACGAAGAGGAGGAGACCGAAGACGGTGACTACTCCTAACCTTCGGTGTGTGCAGCTCTATCGGAAGCTGTTCGTAATTGGAATCGCCGTGTTGTTTCTCTTGCCAGCCCTCGGTTCTCAGAGTGGCCTGCTCACTGCCCAAAAATCCCGAGGGAAACCCTACGCGCTGATCGCCGGAACCGTCTGGGGACCCGATGACCACCCCGTCTACGGCGTTACCGTGAAAATCCGCAAGGGCACCGATAAAGCGAAGAAAGTCCGATGGCAGCTTTACTCCGATCACATGGGAGAGTTCGCCCAGCGCGTGCCCGCCGGCGAGGCTGACTATATTCTCTCGGCCGATCTGAAAAGCCTTAAATCCATAGAGGGCAAGCCTCTCCACCTGGTTCAGGAAATTACGGTACACGTCTACAATGACGAACGCCAGGATGTAGGCCTCCATCTGGCGTACTAGCCCTTCCTTATCAACACCGCGCCAGTAAGCGTGTTTAGAACTCGATCTGAGTTGCTTGCGCTCAAGTGGCTTTGATAGGGCGAACCTCGGGCCGCGTCGCTGGAACCAATGAAAAACGGGGCTTTAGTCCCTTAGAGTCGTCCGTGAGACAATAATTACAGCTATGAATCACAACCGCTCCGTGATGAAAGCTGCTGCTGCCTGCTGTCTGGTTCTCATCTCTTTTTGCGCCACGCTTTGTGCCTCCCCCGACAAGAAGGGGGATAAGCCTGTCGGCAAATTACTGTTCGGCAAGGTCCTCGACGGTGACGACAATCCTCTACCCGACGCCGTTGTCTATGTGACCAATACGCGCACCCGCGCTGTTAAGACCTACATCGTCGGCAAGGATGGAGCCTTCCGTTTCCCCGCACTCGCCAGCGCAGTCGATTACGAGGTCTACGCCCAGTTCAATGGCCACAAGAGCGACACCAAATCCGTCAGCCAGTTCGACGACCGCTCCCAGGTCTCCCTCGTCCTCAAAATCAACACCCACTGAACCAATAGATGTGGGGACGGACGCCTTCGTCCGTCCCGCGGGCAAAGCCCGCGTGCAGTCCGCATGGCGTCGAATCGATTCTCAACGGCCACCATCGCCGTGTAACGCCGTGGAAGCGCGGTGCTTTAGCGCCGCATCAAATCCAATGGACATTGTGGGTTGAACCCCGGTTGGGAAGCTCGGCGCATCTTTTCGTGCAACTTTTCCACCGCCACCTGGGTTCTACATAATACGGATATCTGTCTGGAGGGCACTGTGAACGGATCGCGCACTTCTTATAAGGCAATTCTGGCCTGTGTTGTTCTTCTCGGTGGAGCATTGGCCTTCGCGCAAGGCGGCTCCATGAGCCCCTATCAAAATGAAAAAGACGGCGTGAGCGCCGGCGGCAAATGGATGATGTTTCAAGGCGAAGACAAAATGACTGGTGCCAAGCGCGTCCGCTTCGAACTCCTCGCCGAGAATTACTTCCGCGAAGACCCCGACTACAAGCCGAGGGTCGAGCTGGTCTGTGAAAACGGGAAATACAAGCTGGCGAGCTTCAACCCCGCCGTCAAAGTCCCACCCAATCGTCCGGGATTCTGGGGACAGCCGCAATTGGAAGCGGAAGTCCGTGTCGATGACGTCCACTACTTCAAGGGCTGGAACTGGGAGGGACGCGGCCGCTTCCTCTCTGTGGACAAAGGCACCGCTCGCGGCGTGATGCAGGCACACGTCTTCAACATCGCCATCCCCACCCGAAGCGGCCGCCAGATCGCCGAATTCCAGCCGGAGGGCCTGGACGTTGACCAGGTCCGCAAAGCCTGCGACCTCACGCCAAAGAAGCCCAGCAAAGACTAATCGCCGTGGACCGATGGGGATCTACGTAGGGACAGCCGCCTCGGCTGTCCCGCAAAGGCGAAGCCAAGCACAAGTGTAGGGACGGACGCCTTCGTCCGTCCCGCGGGCGAAGCCCGCGTTCGAGCACCGAGACCGCGAGTGGCGGGGTAAGTTTGCAAGATCCTATCGCTATCTAAAAACTGGAATTTCGCGCGGTACGTCACTTCCACCCCGACAAATCCCGACTCAACATCTCTTCGAGTCGCTCCACCTCCGGCCGGAACAACTCTCGCAGCATAGCTCGCTGCACGACTGGCACTTCCGGAAACGCCGGACCGCCCCCGACAAAGAGCCGCAATCCCCCTATTCTCTTGGCGGCGGCCACAATTCCATCCATGCGCCGCGCCTTCGACCACTCCGCCAGCCGCAGTGCTCCCCGTGTCCAGTAGTAGCTGCGCGGCTGAGTCATCGCTTCCGAAGTGAGCACGCGCTGAAGATGCTGGTGCTGCAGCGTCACGGGAGCCGCTCCCACGAACTCGACAATCCTATCCAGATAACCTTGTGGATCTGTCTTCATATCTTCGTGCACTGTGGCCATCACTTGCGCCTCGCCAAACATCCGAATCCATTCCCTTAAGTGTGCAGCGTAACGGCTCGAATCCATCAACTCCGGATCGCGCCAGAGCGCATCTTCGAGGGTCCAAGAGATCCATCCGTAAGCCCGCTTCAAACGGTAAAGCGACAGAACCCGCTCCACGGGATCGCGAAACGTACACACGATCTTCGCCAGCGGAATCACTTGCGCGATCCGCTCTCGTGCTTTCGCCGATGCAAAATACGTCGGCGCAACTTCTCCCACCGCTCGGCCATGGTTTGCTCGCTTGTAATGCGACCGATACCACGGCAGCCCGCGATCGAAGTACTTATCGAAGAACCGCGTCTCTTTGGTTGGATGCGACAGCCATGCGCATTGGCTTAGGACCCCATGCAGCCAGGTTGTCCCTGTCCGCGGAGGTCCTACGATGAAAAACGATGGAAGTATGTCGTGCTTACCGTTGCCGTTTGCAGAAGATGTTGTGACGACGCCATTGTGGTGCATCAGAGATCCCTCTGGATCTTGCCGGCGGGAACTCTACTGCGTCGATGCTACTTGCCTCGCCGAGCGGGAGAGTTGCGACGAAATGGCGAGAAGTGGATGCTCATGGGGAGCGAGAGGTTGTTAGGGAAATGGAGATTCAATCACTGATCAGGAAACCAAACTCGCGAAGGCCAAGCCGAGCGCAAGTGTAGGGACGGACGCCTTCGTCCGTCCCGCGGGCGAAGCCCGCGTTCCACCGCATGGTTCGAGTCGACTCTCGACGGGCCATGATGGCAGTGGAAGAAGCGGCGGTTCAGCGCCGCGTTGGGCGCTCCACGCTAAGCCAACACCCTCGCCGCGTCCTTCGCGAAATAAGTCAGAATGATGCTCGCCCCCGCCCGCCGAATGCTGAGCAGCGACTCCATCATTACGCGCTCGCGCTCGATCCATCCATTGCGCGCGGCCGCTTCGATCATCGCGTATTCGCCCGAAACCTGGTACGCCGCCAGCGGCAGATCGAACCGCTCACGTGCCGCCGCGATCACATCGAGATACGGCATCGCCGGCTTCACCATGATCATGTCCGCGCCTTCTTCGATATCCGCTTCAATCTCCCGCATCGCCTCGCGCACATTCGCCCCGTCCATCTGATAGGTCCGCCGGTCTCCAAACTGCGGCGCCGAATCCGCCGCCTCGCGGAATGGCCCATAAAATCCCGAAGCAAATTTGGCGGCATAGGAAAGAATCGGCGTATTGATGAACCCGGCTTCATCGAGCGCGCTCCGGATCGCCGCCACTCGCCCATCCATCATGTCCGAGGGAGCGATGATGTCGATGCCAGCCTTCGCCAGCGAAACCGAGGTCCGTGCCAGAAGCTCCAGCGACCCGTCGTTCACGATTTCATATTCGCCCAGCACCCGGTCGGCGACAATGGATGCGAACTCTTCCATCGCCTCCTCTTTTTCCTCGCGGCTTCGCACCGCAACGGCGCGAACCTTGTTCATCGCATCTCGCGCCGCTGCCCCCAGCGACTGTGGCGCCGCCTTCACAATCCCGCAATGTCCGTGCGACATGTACTCGCACAAGCAGACATCTCCCATCAAAACCAGGTCCGGCACTTCCCGCTTGATCGCCCGCGTCGCCTGCTGCACGATCCCATTGTCCGCCCATGCACCTGTCGCCACTTCATCTTTCTTATCTGGCAGCCCAAACAAAATGACGGAAGGTACGCCCAAAGAACGCACCTCCCGCGCCTCTTTCACTGCCTCATCCACCGACAGATTGAACACTCCCGGCATCGACCGTACTTCCTTGCGCACCCCTTCCCCGGGGCATACGAACATGGGATAAACGAACGCATCCGGAGTCAGTCGGGTCTCAACGACCATGTTTCGCAGTTCTGCGGTGCGACGTAGGCGACGAAGACGTGTAACGGGAAAGGCCATGGCAGATCACCCTGAGGGAGGATTGACCCTCCCTTCTTCGATTCTAGTCCATTCCCCCCGCCTTCTTGTCTTTGAAAGGGCGCGGCTTTTAGCCGCGCCGTCAAAGCCTGAAATGACGTGGGCTTCAGCCCCTGAGGAGCGCCCGGCCAGGTGGCAACTGCCAACTCACCTATGACCAAAGTAACCACCTTCATTCCCATCGGTCCTCGGCTTCGGTAATCAACTCCCATAAAATGAGCGGAATGGGTCTTGTTCGTCAGCACCGCTGGTTCATCGCAGCGGCCGGAATCACTCTGGCCTTTGCTGCGGTGTGTTTCACGGCTCGCGGACCTAGTCCCGCCCTCACCGCGCTCGCCGATCTTACCGGCTTGGCCGTCATGCTCGTCGCGTTCGCAGTTTGTGCCGGCAATGCCCTCGCACGCCCGCGCCCGGAGCGCAGCTTCTGGGCGCTCATGGTCCTCGCATTCCTCTTGTGGACCGCCAATCAGTTCGCCTGGTCCCTTTGGGAGATCGTTCTTCACCGCCCTATTCCCGATCCTTTTCTTTTTGACATCGTCCTCTTCTTCCACACCGTGCCGATGATCGCCGCCGTTGCCTGGCGGCCAGACCTCCTCGCCAGGCGCGGAAAGATCGTGCTCAGCCTGCTGAATTTCCTCATGTTGTGCGGATGGTGGATTTTTCTCTATGCATTCATCGTTTTCCCTCACCAGTATGTCGCGCTCAATGTCGCCAAATATAACGTCTACTATGACGGGCTCTACGCAGTTGAAAACGCACTGCTGGTCGGGGTTCTGATTCTCGGCGCCGTGACCAGTTCCGGAGGATGGCGGCGTCTTTATCTTCACATTTTGGCCGCTTCTGTGCTGTACGGTGTCAACTCGCAGCTTCTCGACCGCGCTTCAGCGGATAGCACTTACTACTCGGGCAGTCTCTATGATGTCCCTCTCGTCGGAACCGTAGCCTGGATCGCCGCTGCCGCTATCTCGTCCCGCGGTTGGCAACTAAAATCTATCGAGTTCCATCGGGACAGCCGCTGGAAGAACCTCATGCCGCAGCTCGCCATGCTGGCTATCCTGTCCTTGCCTGTTCTCGGGCTCTGGACAGTCCTCATGGATCCCTCGCCCGCGGCCTCGAGGAACTTCCGCATTTTCGCCGTCCTTGGCGCCATGTTGCTGCTGGGATCTTTCGTATTCCTGGGTCAGTATCTGCAGGACCAGACGCTGATGTCCCTCCTCCGCGAGTCGCGCCGTGCCTACGAAAGCCAGATGCAGCTCCAGAGCCAGCTCGTGCAGAAAGAAAAGCTCGCGTCTCTGGGTAACCTTATTGCCGGCGCTGCCCATGAAATCGACCATCCTCTAACGGCTGTCATGAGCTACTCGGAACAGCTCTGGTCCAAAGAGAGGCTTACCGACGATCAGAACGCCCTGCTACGCAAGATCGTGAATCAGGCGCGGCGCACGCGTGACCTCGTAGCCAATCTCCTTAGCTTTGCGCGGCAGGCGCCGGGCGAAAAAATTGTCGTCGATCTGGCCCTTCTCCTCAATCGTGCAGCTCAGTTGATGGAGCCCAGGCGCCAGTCGAGCAAGGTCAAGTTGCAGGTATCCGTCGGGCAGCATTTTCCTCCCGTACGCGGCAACCCCAACCAACTCTTCCAGGCTTGCGTCGAGATCATCGAAAACGCAATGGACGCGATGAGTGAAGCTGGCGGTGGGATGCTCGAGATCTCCGCGCAACGCCAGGAGAGCGACGTGGTCCTCCAATTCTCTGACACTGGCCCGGGCATTCGCGATCCACAGCGCGTCTTCGACCCGTTCTACACGACGAAACCGGTTGGCAAAGGTACCGGGCTTGGCCTGAGCGCCGTCTATGGCGTCGTTCAGGACCATGGCGGACAGATCACCTGCCGCAACAAGCCCGAAGGCGGCGCACTGTTTGTTCTAAAGCTGCCCGCAGTCACCGAAGCCGCCGCCCAAACCGCCGTCGCCGCCGGCTAAGAAGACCCACGTAGCGACAGCCGCCTCGGGCTGTCCGGCGACGCAAAGCGAGCGGTCCTCTTCCAATTGCCGAAAGTCCCTCCCACGCCGCCCCTGCGGTAACATTAAAACTGTCGTGCCGAACGAACTCCTCCACAACTCCGCCCGCGTGCTCGAGTTCGACGCCCTTCGCGAACTCCTGCGGGGATACTGTTCGTCCCCGCTCGGCCAGGCCCGGGTGGCAGCGCTTGCTCCTTCGACCGATGCGGCGTGGATCCAGACGCAACAAGCTCTAGCGACCGAAATCCGCGAGTTCCGCCGCGTCGGTGGACGCTTTGATTTTTCCTCCCTCACCGACATCGCTTCGCTGGTTGAGAAGGCGCGCATCGCTGGCGTGGCCCTGGAAACCCCCGAGATTCGAGACGTCATCCTGGTCGTCGATCGCGTCGCAGAGTGGCGCGAAATTTCGCTGCACCCGCCCGCGGCCATGCGATCGGATTGGAAGGAAGTCCGTTCCCTCTCAGCGCGCATCATCGACTTCGGTGAATTTCTTTGCTCCTTCCGCAACAAAATCCAGCCCGACGGAACACTCGAAGACAAGGCCTCGCCCGAACTCGCCCGCATCCGCCGCGAGATTGAAAAGCAACGCCGCGCCATCCAGCAGTCGTTGCAGGGATACCTCCGCCGCCTCTCCGAAGGCGGAACGGTGCAGGACGAACTCATCACCATCCGCGGCGAACGCTTCGTCATCCCAGTCAAAGTCGAGCAGAAGCGCCGCGTGCAGGGCGTAGTCCATGGGGCCAGCTCCAGCGGTCAAACAGTATTCGTCGAGCCTCTCGAGACGATCGAGCAGAACAACGAACTCGTGCGCCTGCTGGAAGAGGAACTCGCGGAGATTCACCGCATCCTCATCGAAATGACGCAGCAAATCGGCGCTCAAGCCGAGCCAATCCTCGCTGCAGTCGAAGTTTTATCCGAACTGGAACTGCAATTCGCCAAAGCCAGATTCGCCGAAGACTACAACTGCGTCGAAGTGAAGCTGAGCGGCAGCCAGCAAGAACTATGTGGGGACAGCCGCCTTCGGCTGTCCGGCGAAGCGAAGCGAGCCGCCTCTCCCGAGAGCCAAATACCGGGAGCCGCCAGCCTCCTTCTCCACAACGCCCGTCACCCACTGCTCGAACGCAATCTGAAAGCAAAGGGCCACTCGGTAGTTCCAGTCAGCGTCGAACTCGAAGGCGCCCGCCGCCAACTAATCATCACCGGCCCAAATACCGGCGGCAAAACCGTCACTCTGAAAACGGCCGGCCTCCTAGCTCTGATGGCTCAATCCGGCCTCCCAGTTCCTGCCGATCGTGCCGAGCTTCCGGTCTTCGACGCGGTGCTGGCCGACATCGGCGACTACCAGTCCATCGAGCAGAATCTCTCCACATTCTCCGCGCATGTCACCAACATCGACTTCATCTCGCGCACCGCGACTGCGCATTCGCTGGTGCTGCTCGATGAACTGGGCTCCGCCACCGATCCCGAAGAAGGCGCTGCTCTCGCCGTCGCCATCGCCAGCCACTTCGGACACATTGGATCGATGACCATCATCTCGACGCACCACACATCGCTGAAGGTCTACGGGGCGAACACGTCTGGCGTGCTTAACGCCTCCGTCGGGTTTGATGAGCGAACGCTACAACCCACCTATGAACTGAAGGTTGGGGTGCCCGGTGCGTCGGCGGGTATCAACATCGCGCAGCGGCTCGGATTGAATCCGTCCATCATCGAGAGTGCGCGTGCCCGTCTCGGTACGCAAGCCCGCGACGTTGGCCAATTTCTCGACAAGCTTCACGCCGAACTGCGCAACGCCGAAGGCGAGCGACTGCGGCTGAAAACACGCGAAGAGGAATTGGAGCGGGAGAAGAAGCGCTTAGATGCGGAAGGAAAGAAAGACCAGCAGGCCAAGGTCCGTGAGATGGAGAAGAAACTCGACAGCGTGCTGCGCGATTTCGAGTATCACGCCCGCGAAGCAGTCAACGCCATCCAGGATCGCGCTGCCGCGCAAAAACTTTCCAAAGACGCCGAGCGCCGCATCGCCAAGCTGCGCCGCGAATTTCGAGAACAGTTCGACTCGACGGTCGTGGCGCATTCCACTGGTGCAGATCAAGGCGATCCCCACGCCCAGCCGCAGGTCGTCAAGCACGTTCTTGAGGGTGACACCGTCAAGCTGAAATCCACCGGACGCACCGCCCGAATCGCCCGCAAGATCGACGACACGCACTTCGAAGTCGAGATGGGCGCCATGAAAATGAAGATCGCCCGCGATGACATCGCCGAAGTGCTCTCGAGTACGCGCGCAGTCGAGACGCCAGTGAACGCGGCGCGATCCCGAGGCATCTCGGTGCAACTCGAGAGCGAAAGCACCAACATGCCGATGGAAATCAACGTCATCGGCCAGACCGTTGACGTCGCGAGCCGCGAGGTTGAAAAGTTCGTTGACCGTGCCTTTCTGGCCGGGCTGCCCCGCGTCCGCGTAGTCCATGGCAGCGGCATGGGCATCCTCCGCAAAGCCCTCCGCCAGATGCTGCAACAGCATCCCCACGTTGCATCGGTCACCGAGGCCCCACAGAACGAAGGCGGCGGCGGAGCGACGCTCGTCGAACTCAGTGTGTGACCCATTGGCTTCGTAGAGACCTGGCTTGCAAAGTCTCTGAACAGCGGCCCTTCAGGGGGGCCGCGTTAGTCGGATCGAAATGAAACCGGGCTACAGCCCCAGTCGGGGTGAAGCATCAGGAGATGCTGATGCTCTTTCCCAACCCGTTGACATCTGCAAATGAGAACTTTCGTCGCCCTACCGCGCGCGAATCAAGCCTAAATCGAGCTGATTCGCTTTTCCCGGCACAATGCGAATGAGAGTCGAATCCTTCTCGTAGACTTTCAGGTCTTCCCATCTCGGCTTATCCACGGCCCCACAGCTCCACGGCTCGATGTAATGGGTAACCGGCGGGGCCTCCATCGCAAAGATTCTGTAATCGCCGGGCGGAATGTTGTAGAAGTAAACGTCCCCGTTTGGATAGCTGCACTCCGACTGGTAACGGTGCCACTGCATTTTCATTTCTTCAACCGGAACTACAAGCACGACCACCCGCGAGCGCGGCCTCCCAGTCTCATCTCGCACTTTCGCTTTGATTCCCTCCGGGCCAGTGGCGATCACGATCGACGCATCGGTGATTTCCTGCCCTGCTTTCACCTCAAAACCATCTCGCAACAGATCGTGACCCGCTATGTTCCCTCCAGCGAGATAGATCGCCGCTTCGCCCATGGGAGGTCTTTTTATCCACATTTGTCCCAACCAGCCGATCCGGTATTTCCCCGGCGGCAATTCGTGGAGGACGAAGTGTCCGTCGGGCTCAATTTCCAAGGCGTCCAGCGGCAGCTCCCGGCCATCTTCCACGGTGCGCGTCACAATGCGGCCGGCGTCATTCACCAACCTCAGGACCAGATTGCCGGCTTTGAATATTTCGCTGCTAGTATTGCGGAACTGCCCGCTCACCCTTCCGTTTGGTGCGAGAATCAAATTTTCCGTGACCACGTCGTTGTCTTCGATTTCAATCTGCGCGGTAGCACCCCATTCCTTCTTGAAGTCGGCTTCGCCAGGGTTCCTCCTGGGTTCACGCTCGCCCGTGTCGGCAACCACCGCGATTTTGTATTTGCCTCGCGGAATCCCGGCGAGATCGAAGTTTCCCGAGCTGTTGACCTGCGCGTGATAGCCGACGTATGTGGAACTCCCGGCGTTCACATGGCTTAACACCACAAAAGGCTGCAGCAGGGTTCTGTTTGACGGCAAGACAACGTGTCCCCGGACGTGATGGGTTGGCGCATCGCGCAATACGAGGTCCAGCTTCTGCACTCCACCGGCTGTAATGTGCACCGGTTGAGAAGCTTCCACCTCGAGCACATTCGGATAAAACGTCTGGACGTAATCCTTGGACAGGGGTTCGGTACTTGCCTTGTCGCCGAACGTCCGCATGGTTCCCTGGGCATTAACGAAATACGTACCCTGCGGCACGTTGCAGAACCCATATTGGCCGTTGTCATTGGTTTGAATCGAGCCCACGTCGAGCCACCTGTAGGTCTTCTCTCCTACTCGAACGCGCTGAGTGAGTGTGATATCCCCTTTTGCCACGCCTCTGCCGCTTTGGCTTTGCAGTACACCCTGAAGAACGCCCCCGCCTTCCACTTCAAATACTGCGCCAGCCTTCTGCTCCCCGCGTGCAAACGAAAGGGTTCGTCCCCGCTGGAAGTAAGGCGGGAGCATGCGTCCCTGGCACAACAGAATCCCCAGAGAGATCCCGTAAATGTAGTCGCCAGCCCAGGGAACATTTGCTTGAAACGTGCCGTCCGGCGCAGTCGTCACAGAAATGTGAGAACCCTTTGGATTGCTGAGTTGGCCCACAGGGACAAGCTCGACGCGCGCTGCGGCGAGTGGGGTGCCGTTCTTGGTCTGCACCTTCGCACTGATGGATATTTCTGGCTTGCTTGAACGGATCAAAGCAGAGCGGCTTGAGGACTCATTTCCTTGTGGAGCTTGCGCCGGCGTGGGGGTTGCAGCCACAGCAACCACCGCGATCCAAACAGAAGCCTGAGGCCGCATGTCATCCCTTCTTTCATGCCAGGATTCTACTCAACACCCGGTTCAAGTCATCATTTCATTTGACACCGAACGGTGGGATCAAGTGCCTGTCGGACCGGCACTCTGGTCAGGAGGATTCGGCTCGAGTGAAGTCCACTCTCATGCCAAGAGGCTTCACGGAATCGATGCCGTCCGCGGCTGCACCGGCAGATCTTGTCCGAGAAACTTGGACAGGCTCCAGAAGATCTTCTTCATCTTTCCTCATTGCTTGATGAAGTGCCAGGTTTCAGAGGCGTTTTGGGATGCTTCGACTCCGACGAATCGCCGGTTTCCGTTGTACACTGATGCCACTCAACGTAATCTGAGCACATCTGATCTCGATCAGTATCCAGACTCCTGAGCCTCCACTGTGCCCGATATCGACGACAGCTATTCTCGACAAGCGCGGATGAATTGGCCGGCAGTATATGCAGGCGAGAATGTCGTCTGGCGGGGTAGGCCACTTCGGACCAAATACACAACGAAGGATGCGAAGCTGACATTTGGCGGCATCCCTGTCGCGGTCTTCATAACTTTCTGGATGTCTTTAGCCCTGCGAATTCCGAAGAAGGCAGGGTTAGTGGCATGGTTGTTCCCAGCGTTCGGACTGATCTTTGTGTTTCAAGCGCTTTATCTGTTGGTCGGCCACTACGTGCGGAATTGGCTGGAGTGGAGAAACATCGAATACGCGGTCACTAGTCGGAGGACAATCATCCGCCGAGGCATCTGGCGAGTCTCTGAGATGAGTCGGCCGCACTCTGACGCTCCGATCGAAGTTCGGGCCAGCGCCGACGGCGCTATCGGAGATGTCATTTTTCAAACTCAGGGCAAACTCAGCGTCAACGGAATCACCAAGCAACTGAACACTATGTTCAACCCTGAACTCAGGACGGGGGAGTTCGGGCTTTACGGAGTGGAGAATCCGGCCGAAGTTTATCGGACGATTCTCGCTCAATCTGCTGCGTTCGTAGACCGCGCCAAAGAAACCGTTTGAGCCCCAGGTTCTTTCGAAATTACTGGGTTTTCCTCCACCGTCCACGAGTTAGCAGGCGTATCCACAGCTTCTTCACAGTTAATTAACTTCCGCTATATTCAACTCAGCGGCTTTCTAGCTGACAATTCCAACGGAGAGTTCTGTCTGTAAATGGCGAACCCGGGTGATTTCGCGTACACGGTCAAGCAGCAGGCGGATATCGTCCGCATCATCGGCGACTACGTCAAGCTGAAGAAGGCCGGCGCGCAGAATTTCTCCGGACTCTGCCCGTTCCACGGCGAGAAAACGCCATCGTTCTCCGTTCACGCCACGCGCCAGTTCTATCACTGCTTCGGCTGCGGCGTCTCCGGCGACGTCTTCAGCTTCGTCCAGAAGATCGAGAACATCACGTTCCCGGAATCCGTCCGCCTGGTCGCGCAAAAGTTGGGAATTCCGCTGCCCAAGGCCAGCTACTCCACTCCAGGCGAAGCCAAGGAAGCCCGCCTGCGCGGACAGTTGCTCGACGTTCACGAGCGTGCTCTCGCGTTCTTCCAGGAATGCCTGCGCCGTCCCGAAGGCGCCCGTGCCCGCGAGTATCTGCTCGGCCGCGGCCTGAACGACGAAATGATCGCGAAGTTCCGCATCGGCTACGCCCCCGACTCCGGTTTCCTCCTGCGCGACCGCCTGAAGAGCGAGTTCAGCGAAGAAGTCCTGCGCGAAAGCGGCCTATTTTCGTGGAAGCAGGATGACAGCGGGCGTCAGACCTCAGACCCCAGACCTCAGCCAGACACGGGTGCCCCGTCCTTGTCCGTCCGTTCTTTGGACGGACAGGGCGGGGATTTTGACTCAGGCTCAGCGACGGAGCCTTTGCCGAGGTCCGAAGTCCGAGGTCCGACGTCCGCCTCTATGTACTCCAAATTCCGCAACCGCGTCATGTTCCCTATCTCGAGCGAAGCGGGCAAAGTCACAGCGTTCACAGGTCGCACTCTCTCCACCGACGAGAAGTCCGGACCAAAATATCTGAACTCTCCCGAGACCCCGATCTACTCCAAGAGCAAAGTGCTCTTCAACCTCGACCTCGCCAAGGAATGGATCAAGAAGTTCGACTATGCGATCCTCGTCGAAGGCCAGATGGATTGCATCTCTGTCTTCGCCGCCGGATTCCAGAACGTAATCGCGAGCTCCGGCACCGCCTTCACCGAGCTGCAAGCCAAGCTGCTCGGCCGTTTCAGCAAGAACGTAGTGGTGAACTTCGACCCCGACACGGCTGGAGCAAAGGCCACCGAGCGTACCCTGGGCCTGCTCATCGAAGAGGAATTCCAGATCAAGGTCCTGACCCTCGAGCAGGGATTCGACCCCGACCTCTACATCCGCCGCAAAGGTAAGGACGCCTACAGCGAAGCCCTGCGCCAATCGCAAAAATACTTCGACTACCTGATCGAGCGCGCGCGCACGCAGTTCCCCATCCGCAGCGCCGAAGGCAAACACAAAGCAGTGAACTATCTCCTGCCACACATCCAGCGCGTCCCCAGCCGCATCATGCGCGACGAACTTGCGCAGGAGATCGCGCAGAAACTCCAGGTCGACTCCGCCGTCCTGCGCCAGGAACTCCGTCACGCCGCCAGTACTCGCTCCACATCGGCGGTAAAGGCTCCCGCCGAAGCTCAGGTGACCGAGGCGGAGAAGGTCTTAATCCGCGCCTTGGCCTCAGCTCGCCAGATTCAAACCGCAGAAGAGCATATTTCGGCGCGCGACGGCGCCGAAGAGGAATTCGATCCAGCCCGCCAGGCTCAGTTCGTCCTTCTGCATGAAGGCCTGCACCTCGGTCTGGCAACCGAAGCACTCGCCGAATGCCTGCTCAATGCCAGTCCGGAGGCTCCAGACATCCTGCAAATCCCCGCGTCCGAGCCCGACCGCCGTATGCTCGCCGCTATCTTGCTGAAAGAAGAAGAGGAACTCACCGCCGAGGTACTGGAGGCTGCGGTCCGCGCCCTGCGTCGCGTCCATCTGCGCCGCCGTCAGGAAGAGGTTCAGCGCGAGCTCAAGAAGCCGGGTCTGGCAGCCGATAAAGACCGTCTGCGGCTGCTGTTGGCCGAACTGGAGCGCATCAGCCGCGCTCTGCGCGACCCCAGCCAGCCAGAAGAGGGGAAAAAGGCGTCGTAACAGGCCCTCGAAACCCGAAAACTGCTTGAAACAAAACAGCTTTGGCTGCCATCTAACTATTTAGGAGGATTGCGGATAGGCGCGGAGAGAGCGAATACCGAGGGCGCTCGATAGACAGGGGGCACCAGAGGTGCTAAACTCTGTAAGTTTGTGCCAGCTGGCACAATCCCGCTGGACCCAAATTCCCACCTATCCGGAATGTACCACACGCACCCAGCGTGAGTGAAATTGAGTTTTCAGAGGACACCTTTTGGCTCTAGACGATAAGTTCGACGACATCAAAAAGCTGATCGACACAGGAAAAGAGAAGGGATATCTCACGTATGACCAGGTCAATGACCTCATACCGCATGACGTGCACAGTCCCGAAGACCTCGACGATCTGCTGACTACAATTGGAACGCAAGGCATCGACGTTCTCGAAGGCCCCAAGCTGCCTTCCGCGGGACTCGATAAGAAAGGCTTCGAAGAACTGGAAGAAGGGGAGGACGTCGAACTCGACCTCACCCCCGGCGCGCTCGAAAAAACCAACGATCCCGTCCGCATGTACCTGCGCGAGATGGGAACTGTTCCGCTGCTCACGCGCGAAGGCGAAGTGGAAATCGCCAAGCGCATCGAACGCGGACAGATTCGCGTGCTCAAGGCGCTCTCGCGTTCACCCATTGTGATTCGCGAGCTGCTGACCCTGGGCGAAGACCTCAAGAAAAACGTCCGCTCGATCAAGGAAGTGGTTACCTTCGACGAAGAAGAGATCACGGACGAGATCCTGCAGAACCGCCTCAACGAGTTCACCGGCAAGATCGACGACATGGCCAAGCTGTACAAAAAGGCCGGCGTGCTCGAAGAGAAGTTCAAGGAAGTTTCGCAGAAGAAGAATCCGCGCGATCATCGCCGCACCCGGCGCAAGCTGGCGCGCGCGATCGTCGCTACTTCGATCGCGGTTCGCAAGCTCGGATTTACCAACGCCGAGCGCAAGCGGCTGATCGAGCGGCTCAACAAAACCGTCGACGGCATGCGCTCGCTCGACCGCCAGGCTACGAACCTCGAGCGCAAGTCCGAAGCCACCCGCAGCGAAGAGCAGAAGAAGGAATACCGCCGGCAAGCACGCGCGATTCGCGGTGAAGTCGAAAAGCTGGAACTCGAAACCGGAGTGTCGTTCCCCGAGCTCAAGCGCACGCAGCGCGAGATCATACAGGGCGACATGGACGCGGAGCAGGCCAAGAGGGAGCTGATTGAGGCCAACTTGCGTCTTGTGGTTTCGATCGCCAAGAAATACACCAACCGCGGACTGCAGTTCCTCGACCTGATTCAGGAAGGCAACATCGGACTGATGAAGGCCGTCGACAAATTCGAATATCGCCGTGGCTACAAGTTTTCGACGTACGCCACGTGGTGGATTCGGCAGGCCATCACCCGGGCGATTGCCGACCAGGCGCGTACGATCCGCATCCCGGTGCATATGATCGAAACGATCAACAAGCTGATCCGCACCTCGCGGCAGCTGGTGCAGGAACTGGGACGCGAACCGACGTCGGAAGAGATCGCCAAGCGCATGGATATTCCAGTCGCGAAAGTGCGCAAGGTGCTCAAGATCGCGCAGGAACCAATTTCGCTCGAAACGCCGATCGGCGAAGAGGAAGATTCGCACTTGGGCGACTTCATCGAAGACCGCGCGGTAGTTTCACCGGCGGAAGCGGTAATCAACGTGAACCTGAAGGACCAGACAGGACAGGTCCTGCGCACGCTGACCCCGCGCGAGGAAAAAGTCATCAAGATGCGCTTCGGCCTGGAAGACGGTTCAGAACACACGTTGGAAGAGGTCGGGCAGAGCTTCGCGGTCACCCGCGAACGCATCCGCCAGATCGAAGCCAAGGCGCTACGGAAGTTGCGCCATCCCTCGCGCTCGCGAAAGCTGCGCGCGTTCATGGATGGAGTCCGGGACTAACAAGCTCGTGTAGGGGCGGACGCCTTCGTCCGTCTAGCCACGGGATCGCACGGATTTTCTTAGGGCACGGCTTCAGCCGTGCCCTTTTTTCTCGTGCGGAAAAAACTAAGCCTTGTCATTCCGAGCGCGGCTTTATCGTCCGAGGAATCTGCTTCTCATGGGTCCAGGGCTGGCGCGGATGCGGGCGGCGATGAATTATTGCAAGCATTATTTGGTGCGCCGTGGGGTGCGTACGGGGAAGGCAGTGGATGAGGGGTAGGTGTCGGGCCGGTTTTGTAGGTCTTTCGGCGTCCGATATCTACATTCTTGTCATTCCGAAACGGCGTAGCCGTTGAGGAATCTGCGGGCGCTTGCAGCCCCTCGGTGCCGGCCAGGAGCAGATTCCTCCCTCCGGTCGGAATGACAAAAGAATGTCGGAATGACAGAAGAATTCGGAATTACAGAAGTATGAGTACGCGAAAGGTGCCGCTACCTAATGACGAAGCCTGCAGCATTCTTAGTCCACATCATGCATGATCGCTCGTCACTCGTATCTGAGCGCGACCATGGGATCGACCTTGGTCGCCCGCCGTGCAGGAATGTAGCACGCGAGCAGCGCTGTCGCGATCAGGAGCGCGATCACCGCAGCGAACGTTAGCGGATCGGTGGCTGTTACACCGAAAAGGAGCGACGACAGCGTCCGCGTCAGCGCGAAAGATCCGGCCAAGCCGATGGCAATACCGATCAAGATCGTGCGTATGCCCTGGGTCAGGATCATTGTCAGCACATCTCGAGAGCGCGCTCCGAGCGCCACGCGGACTCCGATCTCGCGCGTGCGGCGGCTTACGGAGTAGGCCATCACGCCGAAGACTCCGGCGGTCGCGAGCAGGAGTGCCACGATTCCGAAGAAGGCGATCAGGATGAGGTTGAAGCGGCGCGAGCCTAGCGACGCGGAATAGACCTGCGCGAAGGTCCGGAAGCGAGGAGGAATCTCCGGTTTGAGTTCCTGCAAGATACTGCGCGCGGAGGTGGTGACCAGTTGCGTGTCGGCGTCGGTCAACATGGTGATCGTCATCCAGGGCACGGGACGCTGGAAGAGGTTGACGTAAACCGTCGGAGGCGCCGGGGCGTCCAGCCCGTACTGGTGAACGTCACCGACGATACCCACGATGGTCAAGAGGCGAATGTCGCCATCCATGTTTCCGAATTCGATTGTCTGGCCAATGGGATCCCGGCCGGGCCAGCGCGTGTGAGCCAGGGATTCGCTGATAACGGCAGCGTGGGGAGAGTCGGGGGTGTCACGACCGTCAAACAGACGTCCGCGAAGAAGAGGGATCCCGAGCGCCTGGAAGTATCCGCTGGTAGCAACTCCGAATTCGGCGTTGCCCTGGCGATCCTTTTGCTTAAACAAAATATCGAATTGCCGAGACAGTTCCTCGAGGTTATCTGGAGTTTTGGGGAGTTCGTCGGGGTTCATGAGCAGGAACATGCCATTGGGAAGGCCGCCGTTCATGGGCAGCCCATTCATGGCGCCGACCCGGTGCACGCCCGGGATCTGCCTGAGCCGATCAATCAACTGGGCGAAGAAGATCGCCTGGCCGGCCTTGCCTTTCCTGTCGGCCCAGTCCGGCCAAGGCAGGTTGACGTCCATGGTGACGATCTTATCCACACGAAAGCCTGGGTCTACTTCAAGTACTTTCTTCAGACTGCGGCCGAGGAGTCCCGCGCCGATGACGAGCACGAGCGTGATGGCGATCTGTGCCGCAACGATGGCGCGTCCAACACGCTGGGTGCGCTGTGAGCCAGATTGCGAGCGGCCGCCTTCGCCGAGAGCCTCGCGAACATCCCCCGCGGTGGCACGTACTGCGGTGAAGATACCGAGTCCGGCGGCGACTGCTGTGGACAGCAGGAATGCGAAGACAAGAACTGGGATGTTGATGGAGATGGTGTCGAGGCGCGGCAGGTCTTGCGGAGCGAGTGCGATCAGGCCCGATACGCCAGAGAACGCCCCGAATAGTCCGAGGACGCCCGCGATCAGCGAGAGTAAAAGTGACTCGGTAAGGAATTGGCGGACGAGGCGCCCACGGCCGGCGCCGAGAGCGCTACGAACAGCTAGTTCGCGCTGGCGGACCGAAGCCTGCGCGAGCAGAAGGTTCGCAACATTCGCACAAGCCACCAGGAGAAGAAATCCTACCGCACCGAGAAGGATCAGCAGAGCAGGTCGGACTTGGCCGGTCATTGATTCCTCGAGTGGGATGACGGCAGCGTCTTTGAGGAGATAGTCGCTCTGCTCGGTTGAGGAATCGTGAATGCGGCGGGCGATGGTGCTAATCTCGGCGTTGGCCTGCTGTGGCGTTACATTGTCGCGGAGACGCGCAACAGCGTTGTAATTATGCGAGCTACGGCTTGGATTTTCGCCATCACGGTCGGCGGGAACGATGACCTCAGTATCGGCGGGGAATTGGAAATTGGAGGGAAGAACGCCGATCACCGCGAAGATGTCTTTGTCAATTTTCAGATGGAGCTGCGCGAGATCGGAGGAAGAACCGAGATACTGGTTCCAGTATGCGTAACCAACGAGGGCAACAGGAGCGGCGCCTTTCTTCGCGTCAGTAGCAACGAAATCGCGACCAATGATTGGCTGAACGCGAAAGATTTTCAGGAACTCGGGAGTGACGGCTGCGACCATGGTGCGCGTCGGCTGCGAGCCGCCCGATACCGACACGATGTTCGCGCCGTACTTCGCCATAGCTTGCAGAGTGTGATTCTGGTCGCGGAAGTCGTCGAAGTTCGGGTCGGCGAGGCGCGACCAAGTGCCCTTAGTATTGACCTCGAATACGGCCACGATGCGGTCGGGATCGTTGTACGGCAGAGGACGCAGCAGGACTCCGTAGACCACGCTGAAGATGGCAGTGGTGGCGCCGATGGCGAGTGCCAAGGTGATGACCGAGACAGCCGTGAAACCGGAACTGCGCCGCAAGATGCGGAAGGCGTGGCGAAGGTCGTGCAGTAGCGTTTCCATAGCAGTATCCGATTGATGATTCAGTGCAAGTCCGATGCCAACCGCTCAAGCCGTAATCGGTTGCAAAGGAAGGCAGTAGGTTGCATTCGAGGGGGAATCTTGACCATCGACGGACCAGGGTGTACGGAATTGGACAGCCGGGGTCAACATACCAGCTGCCGTCTTTCACTTCGCAGCCTTGGTCCACCCGGTGGAAGTTCTACTCCCGCGCAACGGTACATGTCCTCGCGTTCTTCCATCGCTGCTCTTTCGGCCACCTCGGTAATCTTGTTGTGGTTACGCGCCCACCCTAGTCTGAATGGACATGGCCTTGCGCTGCTTCCTGTTTTCCTCTGACGAAGGGACGTCAGACCTAATCCGCCAAGTTTTGACCGGCCTCGGTGTCGAGGGAGAGTCCTGCTGTCAGGCGACCACCGCCGTTGAAAAGCTTGCGCAGGAACTGTTTCAACTCGTTGTCATCGACTGGGACCAGCAGCCGGAAGCCGGAATGCTGTTATCGGCAGCCCGCGAACGGAAAGCCGCGGAGCGTCCCCTGATTCTCGCCATCGTCAGCGATGATGCCAGCGCACCGAAGGCGCTTCAGGCCGGCGTCAATTCCACTCTCCGCAAGCCGCTGATTTTGAACCAGGTCACCGACACTCTAAAAACCGCCCGCGATCTTTTACGCTCGCGCCAGGAGTCGGTGGCCCCTGCGACGCTTGCGGCCGCCGCCGCTGCTTCGTCTTCGGCGGCTCCCGGCGGATTGCCAGTACCAGCTTCCCTGGGTGGAGAGTTTCTGCATTCGACTCCAATACCCACCGACGGTCAGTTCGAAACCGACTCCGCCGTAGCCTTATTCAAGGAACAATCGGCCGCAGAACAAACCAATCCACTGAAAGACTTGGAGCCGGTGGCCTCAGCCATGCCAGAGCGGCTCTCACCGCCACAGCCTTCTTCATCGGATGAGCCCAGAGGTCTCGAATGGTATCTGAAAGCTCGTGGAGTCTCACGGCAGCCCGGATCCGTTCTAGGAGCTACTCCGGCTCCGCCTCCGCCGGCTGGCGAAAAACCTGAATTACTTGGTTACGATGCGCCTTCCCCCGCTGCGGAACCTGCCTCCCGCGAACCTGCCCCCCGGGAACCTGGATTAGCCAAACGCAGTCCGGCCGCTGAGATCGAGCACGCTGCAGCGCAGGAAAAGCAGGAGAAGAAAGAAGAAGCGCACCTCTTTTCCTACATCGCGGGGGAGCACCCGGAAAAGTCCGGACAGACGGAATCGCGATTCAGAATTCCCAAGGGCGCCATTATTTTCGCTCTCGTTTTGGCGGCCGGTGCGATTGTGGCCGCGCCGCAAGCACCCTGGCACGGAAAGCTCGCAGGCCTGACCGGCCGCGGGCGGCATGCGCTCCACGGCTGGCTCAACCCGCAGCCCGTAACTGCCGTGACCCAGGCACCCACAAGCCACGAGGATTTCGGCCGCCCCGGTGACGAGTACAAGCTCCCCGTGGCTGAGAACATTCCTGACGCCACTACCGATCCATCGCAGATCAGCGTACTCCCCGTCATAGATCCGACGGCTAAGAAACCCATGACAGTCGACGCAGGCTCCGAGCAGCCCGCAGGAACAAACACCACTTCTGCACCACCCGACACAAGCCAGCCCGGCACCGCTCCGACTCCCGCGCCTCAGCCCGCCCAAAGCGCGCCGGATCGGGTTCAGCCGGCCACAACTTCAACCCCAACCTCCGCGGCTCCGGATGGATCCGCTCACCTCGACGTCCCGGCTCCAACTCCCGCTCCTCCAGTCTCAGTTCAGCCAGTTTCGGTTCAACAGCCGGCGCCCCCTGCACCTAGACCGCAGCCAGCGCAATACACGCCAGGCGCGCCGACCAAAGTTCCCTCGAGCCTGAAGTCGCAGATGACCACCATGGTGCCCGACGCGAGCGGCAACAAGCCCGCCGATGCTGCGCTTCCCTCGATCGAACCTGTCGATGTTCCTGAACTCACCCAGCGCGCTCTTCTCACCGATCAGCCACCCCTGGCGTATCCGGCGAATGCAGCTGGCAAACAAGGCACTGTGATCCTGCAGGTTCTCATCGGTCGCGATGGCGCAGTCCAAGACGCGAAATTCCTGCAAGGCTCCCTGGCCTTTGCCCGTGCAGCCATCGACAACGTACGGCAGTGGAAGTTCAAGCCCTACAGCATGAACGGCCGCCCCGTCTCCGTCGAGACCACCCTGACCCTGAAATTCGCCCCCCCACAATGATCGAACGAGATCCCGAGTGCATCGTGAGTCCTGTGCTCGTTTTGAAAAGGGCTCGCGCTCCGTTTAGAAAGGGCGCGGCTTCCAGAGACTGCGTGAGAACTACCATTTAACGCAAGCGGTGGAGCAAGCACCACCAAAATTCCAGCCGCGAAGCGGCGGTATGTAAAAGCCCGGCACGGAAGTGCCGGCTGAAAAATGGAACAAATGCGCGAGTCCCGTAGGACGGCACGCGCTCTGCTGACTCCTCGAGCCGCCCCGTAACAAGCCTCCGAAGGCACGCCTTTAGGCGCTGAGGTTGGCCGATAGATTCCCAACATATGCCTAACTCCCCTGTTATGTTGTAAATGCCCCCTCCAACATTCCCAAACGCCCGCAGGCCCGAAAAAACCAAAGAAACCACCAAAGCACAAACTCCAACAATGTCCCATTTGCATCTAGAGATATAATAGGAGCAGCTCACAGGAAGTAGTTCGTTCCTTCCGGAAGAAGATCACGAAAAGATGTCCATGAAAATTAAAGCAGCGATTCTCGTCACCTCCTTTGCCGTACTGCTCTTCGTCGTCGTCGGATCGATGGGCGGCGTTCACGCCTCCTCGAGCGACGGCTCTTACCGCCAGTTGCAGGTTTACAGCGAAGTACTCTCGCGCGTGCGCACTGAGTACGTCGAAGAGCCCAACATTCCGAAGGTGACCGACGGAGCTCTGCACGGCCTGCTCGAATCGCTCGACTCCAACTCCAGTTATCTCTCGGCGGATGCCTACAAGTCATTCAAGGCCCACAAGGCGGAAGGCAAGGCTGATATCGGAGCCGTCGTCTCCAAGCGTTTCGGCTACGCCGCCGTCGTCGCCGTGCTTCCGGGTTCGCCCGCCGAAAAAGCCGGAATTGAAGCAACGGACATCTTTGAATCGATTGAAGGGCGGAGCACTCGCGACATGTCTCTTCCCGAAATCCGCAACCTCATCATCGGCCCGCCGGGATCCACCCTGAATGTTCAGGTGGTCCGCGCCCGCAAAGCCGAGCCGCAGAAGGTTGTCATCACCCGCGACGTCGTCGGCGTTCCTCCGGTCACTGACAAGATGATGGAGGATGGCATTGGCTACCTGAAAGTCGAAGCGCTGACCAAGGGCAAGTCGCAGGAAATCGCGTCGAAGATCAAGTCGCTCGAAAAATCCGGAGCGAAGAAAATCCTGCTCGACGTTCGCTATTGCGCCGAAGGTGACGAGAGCGAAGGCATCGCAGCCGCGAATTTGTTCCTGAATCACGGCACCATCACTTACTTGCAGGGACAGAAGTATCCGCGGCAGGCATTCAACGCTGATCCCGCGAAAGCAATCACCAACCTTCCCGTTGCTGTCCTGGTAAACCGCGGCACCTCAGGCCCCGCAGAAATCATCGCGGCCGCTATTCTCGAGAACGCCCGGGGCGACATTGTCGGCGACAAGACGTTCGGTGATGGCTCCCTCCAAAAGACTCTCGAGCTTCCCGACGGCGGCGCGCTGATTCTCTCCATCGCGAAGTACTACTCGCCGAGCGGCAAGGCGATTCAGGACACTGCGATCACTCCCAACGTAGCAGTAGCAGACGCTATCGACGATGGCGCCGGCGACGGAATAACCGATGATGGCGCAGCTGCTCCTGCTTCAGACGAAGACGCAAAGCCAAAGAACACCATCGACGAGCAGTTGAACAAAGCCGTCGAGGTCCTAAAGAGCCGCGCCAGCTAGACAATTGGAACCGAGGCTGCCCCACCCTTGTCGCGTTTTTTGCGACAGGGTGGGGTTTTTGACGTCCGTTCGATCCACACTCTTCCCACCCTACTATTTCCCCCTCCTGACGCATTACACTATTAGGTTGCGATCCATCCATTCATCTCTCAAGGAAGGCCGTCATGTCCTTAAACAGTTTCAATAGCCGCGCGTCCCTCAAAGTTGGCAATAAAGAGTACGAAATCTACCGCCTCGGCGCGCTCGACAAAGCAGGCATCTCCACCCAGCACCTGCCCTTCTCCCTCCGCATCCTGCTCGAAAACCTGCTGCGAACCGAAGATGGCCGCAACGTAAAGAAAGAAGAAATCCGTGCGATCGCCGCGTGGAACAGCCAATCGAAGCCCGATAAGGAAATCGCCTTCACCCCTAGCCGCGTCCTCCTGCAGGATTTCACCGGCGTCCCTTGCGTAGTCGACCTCGCCGCCATGCGCGACGCCATGAAGCAACTCGGCGGCGACCCCTCGCTGATCAATCCACTTCAGCCAGTGGAATTAGTGATCGATCACTCCGTTCAAGTCGACGAATTCGGCACCGCGAACGCCTTCGACATGAATGCCCTTTTAGAATTCCAGCGCAACAAAGAGCGTTACTCCTTCCTCCGCTGGGGCCAAACTGGATTCCGCAACCTCGCCATCGTCCCCCCCGACACCGGCATCGTCCACCAGGTGAATCTGGAGTATCTAGCAAGAGTAGTCTTCGTCCACGAAACCCCCGGCAAGCGTGTAGCCTACCCCGACACCCTGGTAGGCACCGACAGCCACACCACCATGGTGAATGGGTTGGGAGTCTTGGGGTGGGGAGTGGGGGGGATTGAAGCGGAGGCTGCAATGCTGGGGCAGCCGGTTTCCATGCTGATTCCGCTGGTTGTGGGCGTGAAGCTTACCGGACGCTTGCGTGAAGGAGCGACCGCCACCGATCTGGTACTGACCATCACCGAGATGCTTCGCAAGCACGGCGTCGTCGCAAAGTTCGTCGAATACTTTGGCCCAGGGCTGCGCGATCTGCCTCTTGCCGATCGCGCGACGATTGCCAACATGTCTCCCGAGTACGGCGCGACCTGCGGAATCTTCCCCATCGACAAAGAGACGCTGAAATATCTGAAGCTGACTGGACGATCCGAGGAACAGATCGCGCTCGTCGAAGCCTACGGCCGCGAGCAGGGATTGTTCCACGACGATAAGACTCCCGAGGCGCAATACTCCGAATTGCTCTCGCTCGATCTCGCGACCGTTGAGCCGTCGCTGGCCGGTCCGAAGCGTCCACAGGATCGCGTCGTGCTGTCGCAAGCCGGAGAATCGTTCGCCAAAGCATTGCCTTCCCTGATCAAGCCGAAAGCCGCGGCGAAAACCGAGGCCCCTTCCGTGGGTGCCCCACTTCTGCCCGATGTTGGCAGAAGTGGGTCTGTGGCTCCTACAAGCAATATGAAGCGTTGGGAAGGCGAGGGTGGAAGTCCGGCCGCGATCGGCGTCGAAGATCCGAATGTTCATGAGCACGTTCCCGCCTCGGTGAAAGATTCGCTCAAGCATGGCAGCGTCGTCATTGCCGCCATCACCTCGTGCACCAATACCTCGAATCCTTCCGTGTTGATCGGCGCCGGATTGCTCGCCAAGAAAGCCGTCGAGAAAGGCCTGCAGGTGCCGCTTTGGGTCAAGACCTCGCTCGCTCCGGGATCGAAGGTCGTTCGCGACTACCTCGATCACGCCGGACTCATGCCCTATCTCGAGAAACTGAAGTTCCATCTGGTCGGCTACGGATGCACCACCTGCATCGGCAACTCCGGCCCGCTACCGGAAGAAGTTTCGAAGGCGATCGATGAGAAAGAACTGGTGGTCGCCTCGGTGCTCTCCGGCAATCGCAACTTTGAGGGCCGCATCAACTCCGAAGTCCGCGCCAACTACCTCATGTCCCCGCCGCTGGTCGTCGCCTTCGCGCTCGCCGGCCGCATCGACGTCGATCTTCGCAAGGATCCTCTTGGCAACGGACGCGACGGCAAGCCGGTATATCTCGCCGACATCTGGCCAACGTCGCGCGAAGTCGAAGATGTCATGCAGCATTCGATTACCTCTGAAATGTTTTCCAAGTCCTACGCTGAAGTTTTTGAAGGCGACGAGCGCTGGCGCGGTCTCAGCGTTCCCAAGGGCCAGACCTATCTCTGGGAAAAGGACTCCACTTACATTCGCCGCGCCCCGTATTTCGACGACATGGCCGTGAAACCCTCGCCCGTCGGGGAGATCAAAAAAGCCCGCGTGCTGGCCGTTCTCGGCGACAGCGTCACCACCGACCACATCTCTCCCGCAGGCTCGATAAAGAAAGACAGCCCCGCCGGAAAATATCTTCAGGAACACGGCGTGAAGCCGACAGATTTCAACTCCTACGGCTCGCGCCGCGGCAATCACGAAGTGATGGTCCGCGGCACCTTCGCTAACGTCCGCCTGCGCAACAAGCTGGTCCAGACCGAAGGCGGATTCACCCGCCACCTCCCGAGCAACAGCGAAATGTCAATCTTCGACGCCAGCGAAAAATATCGCGTCGACGGCACTCCGCTCATCATTCTCGCCGGCAAAGAGTACGGCTCCGGATCGTCCCGCGACTGGGCCGCCAAAGGCCCCGCGCTGCTGGGCGTCCGCGCCGTCATCGCCGAAAGCTACGAGCGCATCCACCGCTCGAACCTGGTCGGCATGGGCATCCTGCCCCTGCAATTCCCCGCAGGACAAAATGCCGACTCGCTCAAGCTGTCGGGTGAAGAAACCTTTGAGATCGCCGGCATCCGCGAAGTAGTCGACCACTTCGCCGCCGGACGCACCGTGAAGGTGAAAGCCACGCAAAAAGGCAAAGACCCGATCGAGTTCGATGCCCTGGTGCGCATCGACACTCCGCAAGAAGCCCTCTACTACGCCAACGGCGGCATCCTGCAGTACGTGCTGCGCCAGTTGCTGGCGACCAAGCCGCAACCGGTAGGAGCATAGATGTAAACGTGGTGCCCGCCATCATGCCCCGGGTGCCCCACCACCTGTGTGGGGACGGGCGCCTTCGCCCGTCCAGCGAGCGAAGCGAGCGTGATTTTGATCACACGCGAACAACCGACGAACACGCTGGTCTCACGCGCGCCCACGTTGGCAGAATCGTTGCGCGGCACGTCGTCGAGGAGCGCGCGGGCGTCGCTGGTGCGTCCCACATGGGCCAGGAGTTCGGCCCGCCGAGTATCCGCCTGCGTTTGCGAGAGCGGCTGCACGATGAATGAGGAATCGTCGACATCGCTTGTGCCCGGCATTTCGCTCACCTGATACTGACCGCTGGCCGCGTGCCTTCTGAGATTGAGTTCGAGTTCGTCGAGATCGCCAAACGCCTGCGCGGCGGCTGCCATAGGATCGACATTCTTCTGCAACAGATCCAGATAGTCGTTCAGGCGTGCGTGCCTTCCAGCTCGTCCTTGTCTTTCAGGTAGTGTGTCAGCGCCCACGATTCGGCGTAGAAGATGGAACCCTTGTCCTGCTCGTGATAGTAGGAGGAGTGCGGATCGACACCGAACACGGTGGAGAGCGGTAGCAGCGCGTTGTAGTCGATGGTGTGCTGGATTCCGGGATCGCCTTTGCCTAACCGGACATGGTCTTCGAAGAATTCTGTGTTCTGGTAATACTCGGCGATGCCTTCCGTCAGCCAGAGCGGCATCCATTGGTGGAGGCGGCCGAAGACGAAGTGCGCGTACTCATGATAGATGGGCGCGTAGGGGTGTGCACCCGACGCATTGAGCAGAATCAGAATGTAACTTCTCTCGGGGGCGGAGAGAAAGTATCCGATGATGTTGACCTGTCCTTTGCCCAGATAAGACGAGGGCTCGAGTGCCTGCATCGAGCGTTTGTCTTGCACGGCGAGCACGAGGATGGGCGAGGCGGTGTCGAGATCGGCCTCGGGAAAGACTCGCTGAAACAGCGAGCGCATGGCCTCGAACTTGTGAGCGGCGAGGCGGGCGTCTTTTTCCGCGGCGTTGCTGACGACGAGAAAATGCGCCGTGCGCACTTCGAGCCAGGCATCCGCCTGTCCCGAGGCAGTCGAGACCAGTACGGCCAGCACGCAAAGAATGGGAAGAACTCCGCGGCGCATCGCAGGGCTATATAGATACACCGTGAAACCGCTGGCGTCAAAGCGTGTGTAAGGGGATCACCCTTCTACGCCGCATTCTTGGGCGATACTGGCGGCACCGGATCGCTGGCAGCCTCGGCCGGCGCTGTATCCGGAGCCGGTGCAGCCACCTCCGGGTCCGAGACGACCGCGGGCGCAAGGATCTCTAAGGCGGTACCCTCATCGGTCGGCGAGGCCGGATTGAGCAGTTGCCGGATCGCGGGCACAAGCAGTGCGCTATCGGTCTTGGAAAATACCCTTTGGATCCCGGATTTCAGCGCCTCAGCTTCCACGAGGGGCGACATATGCATAGTGCACATTAGGATTGGAATCGCAGGAAGCAATGCGGATATGTCACGGGCGGCCGCAAACCCGTCTTTTCCCGGCATGGCAAGATCGAGGATGATGACGTTCGGCCGAGTTTCGACCGATTTTGTAACGGCTTGGTCGCCATCTAACACCTCGACGATTTCCCAGTGATCGGCTCCTTCGAGGAGTTGGCGGAGCGCCTTGCGGAAGATGTCGTTATCGTCGGCGATCAGGATCCGGGCTGGCATGCAAAAAGGTCAACGGGGACGAGGGCGCGGCACCGCACTGCTTACGCGACGGCAAAACAACATTGTAGGACTCCCGACAAACTAATGCACCGCACGTTGACAGAGGAATAAGGAAAATCCTGTATTCCTCGAGGGCGGAGCAACGCGTAAGTACATGATTTTCAGCAATTTCCTGCGACCTTCAGTCGGCATCTCAACCCGAAGCACAATTTGGAAATGAGCACGGAGGCTACTTTGCGAAAGAACACTCCGGTAGTCGGTAAGTCGATGGAATCTCAGGTCATGCGTCCGGGCGAGCGGACGAATTTCGAAGGCAAGCCCATCGCCAACTCCATACTGCTGTCGATTCCAGACGAAGAATTCGCCATGATCCGGGACGGTTTGCACTACCTCGATCTGCCGCACTACACCGTGCTGCACGAACCGCGCAAGAAGTTGGAATACGCCTACTTTCTGAACAGCGGTATGGCATCGCTGGTCTTCAACACGAATCACCGGGAAAGCGTTGAGGTTGGCGTGATCGGGAACGAAGGGTTTGCGCCGATTCCAGTCGCGGTGGGCATCCGCCACAGTCCGCACGAGGCCATCATGCAGGTCAGTGGAGACGGATTCCAGCTGCCTGTCGACAGCTTGCAGGCCGCGCTCCAAACGAGTCCCCAACTGCAGAAACTGCTGAGCCGCTACGCCACCGTTCACGGATTGCAAGCGGCACAGACGGCGGGTTGTAACCGATTGCATGATCTGGAGCAGCGGCTGGCGCGCTGGCTGCTTCTGATTCAGGACCGCGTCGGTTCTGGCTTGCTGAGAATCACGCACGAATTTCTGGCGACGATGCTGGGCACCGATCGTCCCAGTGTGAGCCTGGCCGCAAGCGGATTGCGCAAGAAGCGCATCATCGAGTACTCCCACGGCTCCGTCACGGTTCTGAACCGCAAGAAGCTGGAGAGTTCCGCATGCGAGTGCTACGGATTGATCCAGCAATTCAACGCGGAGATGGCAAAGTAAAAGGTCGACCCCCTCGGGGGCCAAGCCCTCGGCCAAGTCACGAAACGTCTTCACGTGCGATGGACCTGAGCTGGCGTTTTCCGCCCGGCACACCTGTGATGGATCAACGAGTGAATCGCGATTTCTCGCCAATTGACACGATTCCCCCTCGGGCGGCGGCTCGAAAAGTCTCCGGATTGCCGACTACCCATTTCTGATTGCAGACCTGTGACCCATCCAGCTGCCTAGCGGCCAAATGAGTGTTCGGTTTCGGACGATGACAGCTGATAGCGGACAATTGAGACGATCTTCGGGGCCGCTTAACTCACAGAAAAACATAGCGATTGCTTGAGCAAGAGACTGGAAACCAAACTGCCATTCCGCTTCGAATGGGCTGCGGCACCGATTGTCGTTGGTATCATTTTGAGGCACGAGTGTCAGCGGGACCAAAGGGGTGTGAGATGGAAAAACTCCTGGGATGGGTGTGGCGAGATCTACGGTTTGCCCTCCAGAGTCTCAGTAGAGATAAGCGCTTCACGCTCCTGGCTGTTCTCGCGCTTGCGCTGGGCATTGGCTCGGTCACAGTAATCTTCAGCGCCGTCTACGGCGTCCTCATCGATACCTTCCCCTACGCACATTACGACCGCATGGTGAGCTTCTCAATGGATGAGCCCGGCCAAAGTTGGGGTCGTGAAACGATGACCATCCTCGAGCTTTTGGACTTCCGCGAACAGAACCACGTCTTCGCGGACATGGAGGGTGGTACTTCCATCGACGTGCACTACATCCACGGCGACCAAACCACGCAGTGGAGTGTTACCCGCGAGACCGCGAACGGCTATTTGTTTTTGGGAGTGAAGCCTTTACTGGGACGTTTAATCGCGCCCGACGACACCAAACCAGGCGCGCCTCCGGTCTTCATGATGACTTATCAGGTGTGGCAGAATCAGTTCAACGGCGATCCGAACATTCTGGGGAAGACCTTCAATCTCAGTGGCACCTTCTACACGTTGATCGCAATCATGCCGCCGCGTTTTCGCCCGGGTTGGACTGACATTTTTACGGCATTCCCGATGGATCGTAGTGAGATCGCCAAGGATCCCACTCTTAAGGACGCCTACGTCTGGCCGCTCGGCTATCTGAAGCCGGGAGTAACCATAGCGCAAGCCGCTGCGGACTTGGATCTCGTGGCCCATCGCCTGGCGAAGGTATCTCCCAACGATTTTCCGAAGCAGTTTCGCGTGTCGGCACGGTCGTTTCAGGATCGCGTCACGCCAATGTTCACTAGCGTGCTCTATCCGCTGCTTGGGGCAGTGCTGCTTCTATTTCTAATAGCGTGCACCAATGTGGCGAACCTGCTGCTCACCCGCGCGACCGCGCGCGACCGCGAGATCGCCGTACGCGCATCACTCGGTGCCAGCCGCTGGCGCCTGATTCACCAACTCTTAGTTGAAAGCTTCGTGTTAGCAGCTGCCGGCTGTGCTGCCGGTTGCGCCCTCGCGTACTTCGGAATTAAAGAACTCGTTCCCCTGATTCCTCATAACAACTTCCCGCAAGAATCGGTAATCGCGATCAACTGGACCGTGTTGGTGGCGGCTGTAGGTCTTGCTTTCATCGCGACGATCCTCTGCGGCTTATACCCCGCTCTTCGCATCGTTGGACGCCCATTACAACCGCGGTTGGCGGGCTCAGGACTGGGCACAGGCGCCGGCTTGCAGCACGGACGGCTCCGTGCCGCGTTAGTCGTAGCGGAGGTTGCACTCTCCTTTGTGCTTTTGGCTGGCGCCGGCTTGCTGCTGCGTTCCTTTTTCGGAATGACGCATGTGAAACTTGGCTATGATCCACGGAACGTCCTCGCTGTTCAGTTGCAACTTCCGCCCGGCAGGTACGAAAAACCTGAACAAAGAAAACTGTTCTTCGATGAACTTTTGGCCAAGCTAAGAACTCTGCCCGGAGTACTGGATGCAACTGAGGCTCTGGTACCTGAGCCCGGCGGCTTCGACGCGCAGGTGGCAATGCCAGGTCAGGCGGACAGCAAAACTCCGCAGACACGGTTCAATCTGGTGGGCAAGAACTATTTTCACCTATTTAATTACGGCCTGCTGCGTGGCAGAACTTTCTCCGATGAGGACTTGGCCGGACAACGCAAAATTGTCGTGGTCAATGAGGCTTTCGCGCATAAATTTTTCTCAGGGATTGACCCTGTGGGGCAAAGGATCGACTTTCCGGTGTATGACGAAATTCAACAGCAGGCCCCGGAAACAGCGGCCACACAGCCTCGTGGCGAACCCGCCAAAACTCCTACAAAAACCTACTTCGACGTTGTGGGTGTCGTTTCAAACGTGAGGGGTAGTGGGATCGAGCAGGAGGTTCATCCTGGCGCTTTTCTGCCTGGTACGGTCGCACAGCAATTCGTTTCTTCTATTGGCATCCGCACGGCGCGAGACGCTGATGAATTTTCCGGTGCGATCGTTCGGCAAGTCTGGGCCATGGACCACGACGTCACGCTTTCCAATGATCGAGGCTCTCTCCAGAGCAACCTGCAAAAGTACGACTATGCTCAGCCGGAATTCGAATTCGTCGCGCTTTCGGCTTTTGCCGGTATTGGCCTGCTGCTGGTGATCATTGGCGTGTATAGCGTCATGGCCTACAACGTGTCGCTGCAAACGCGCGAAATCGGCATTCGCATGGCGCTAGGTGCGCAGCAAGGCAATGTGCTCCGTTCGGTCCTTCGGAGAGGTACGGTGCTCCTTGGAATGGGCGCGGTTCTTGGGCTTTTCCTGGCTTGGGCGGTAACTCGCCTGATTCAGAATCAGCTATGGCGCGTCACGCCAACCGATCCATGGACCTTGGCAGCGGTCACAGCTATCGTGGTGCTGGTTGGCCTTCTTGCTTGTGTGGGTCCCGCTCGCCGCGCCACACAAGTGGAGCCCTCCGTTGCCCTTCGACAAGAATAAGCAACCTGGTCCGCGAAATCAGCCTGGCTGCGACAAGGATGTCTGCGAAGTTGCCGGTGAGAGATCGTAGAATCGTTTTCTACAGCGACTCGATTGGGACCTGCCGGCTCATCGTTGGCAGGGGCAAGCGGGAAGCGATCCCAAGGTAAGATTAGCCGACCTGCGGAACATACCTAACTGAACCGGACCGATTTCTTCTTCCTCGGTGACAGGAAGTACACTCAGTCACATCACTCGCAAGACACGCGGAGAGGGATTAGGACTGTACAGGCTGGCCCGCACGAATGGGAGGCATTGCCATGGTTTTTCCCAGCTTTGATCTCACCGGCCAAGTGGCCCTCGTAACCGGCGCTGCACGCGGCTTAGGCAGCGCGATCTCACTGGCACTGGCTCACGCCGGCGCCGACGTCGCACTGGGCCTGCGGGATGTGAACTCAGGCGGAGACCTGGCCGATCAGATTGGAGCTATGGGTCGACGTGCTCTGCCGTTGCAGATGGACGTCGGACGACTCGATCAGATATTTCAGTCGGTTGACAACACTGTCACAAAACTGGGAAGGCTTGACATTCTGGTCAATAATGCGGGACTTGCGCCAGACAATCTCGCGGAGAACGTGCGCGAAGAGGACTTCGATCTGACGCTCGCGGTGAATCTGAAGGGAACATTTTTTGCCAGCCAGGCTGCAGGACGTGTGATGATCCGACAGAAGAGTGGGCGCATCATCAATCTGAGTTCGCAAGCCGGCTTTGTGGCCTTGCCGACCGAGTCGGTGTACTGCATGACGAAGGCTGCCATTTCGCATCTTACTAAGTGCCTTGCCATCGAGTGGGGAAAGTACAACATCACCGTGAATGCGGTCGCACCAACATTTATTCGCACTCCGGGTACGGAGGGCGCGCTTGCAGACCCAAAATTCCGCTCCGATGTGGTCGAGCGTATTGCTGCCTTGCACCGAATTGGTGAGCCGATGGACGTGGCGGGCGCGGTCGTCTTTCTTGCCTCGAGCGCCTCGTCTCTTATTACAGGGGACACGATTCTCATCGATGGAGGGTGGACGGCACGCTAGCCTACAACCTATCCCTCTCTCATAAATGGCTCGAGTCCCCGAAGCCTATGGTTTGCTAAGGTCGTCGTCATGTCCGAGCGTGTCATTAGCGAGCCTTCCATCGAGCAGATACGCGAATTGCTCGACTCCCTTTATCGCGTGGATTCGGGACGAATCCTGGCAACTCTGATCCGCTTGCTCGGTGATTTTGATCTTGCCGAGGAGGCGATGCACGAGGCCTTTGCGGCTGCGCTAAGTCTGTGGCCGGGGAGTGGAGTACCCGGCAACCCGCAACCATGGTTGATTTCGACGGCCCGATTCAAAGCCATTGATACTCTGCGCCGACGGGCACGATTTGATGCGTCTCAAGACGAGCTCGTGCGACATCTCGAAGCGCAATCGAGTTCGGCGGAAAGGTCCAATGCAAAGGACAGCGTTGAGGATGACTCCCTTGAAGACGATCGGCTGCGCCTGATTTTTACCTGCTGCCATCCATCTCTAGCGCCGGAAGCGCGCGTTGCGCTTACCTTGCGTGAGGTGTGCGGGCTGACCACCGAGGAGATCGCGAAGGCCTTCCTCACCACTCCGCGCACGCTTGCGCAGCGCATTGTGCGCGCCAAGGCAAAGATTCGAGAGACGCCGATTCCGTACGAGGTGCCGACGCCGCAAGAATTGCCGGAGCGGCTGGCCGCGGTGCTTCACGTCATCTATCTCGTCTTTAACGAGGGTTATTCAGCTGCGGCGGGAGCGGAGGTAACGCGGGCCGAACTGACCGGCGAGGCCATTCGACTGGGCCGTTTGCTGACCGAACTCCAGCCAGAGCCGGAAGTGATTGGGCTGCTTGCCCTGATGTTGCTCCAGGAATCCCGTCGCGCCGCGAGAACCTCTCCGACCGGAGAACTGATTTTGCTGGAGAACCAGGATCGTTCGCTCTGGAACCGGGAGCAGATCGCGGAGGGGGTGGCATTGCTGCAGAAAGCCCTGCAGTCCCGCCGCTTCGGCTCTTACACACTGCAGGCTGCGATTGCCGCCGTTCACGCGGAGGCGGAATCGGTCGCTGCGACCGACTGGCGGCAGATTGTTGCGCTTTACGACCAATTGGTACGAATTCATCCTTCGCCAGTTGCACTGCTCAATCGTGCCGTGGCCATTGCCATGTGCGATGGTCCAGAGGCCGGTCTGACGCATATCGACGCGGTGTTGGAGCATGGCGAATTAGCAAATTACTACCTGGCCCATTCAGCCCGTGCAGAGTTGTACCGCAGGCTCGGCAGGACCGATGAGGCTCGGGCATCATATGAGAAGGCGCTGGCGCTGACCCAACAGGAACCCGAGCGGCAATTCCTGCAAGAGCGGATTCGGCAGCTGAAATAAAAATTGGGAAAGCTGTCGATTTTCCGTCTCCCCAACGACTATAGGACGAGAGAACGATGAGCTACGGTTCCTGAGTGAACAGGAAACGATTCATCGGGAACAAACCACACAAACCAAGGAGAAAAAGTCATGCCACAATATCTGGTTGCTAACTACCTCCCCGACGACTTCGACCCGTCCACCGTAACCGAAGCGATGATGGAAGAGATCCACGCGCTCAACCGCGAAATGATTGCTGCCGGCATACGAAAGTTCGCCTGCGGGATTTCCCCGGCCGCCAACGCAAAGACGCTGCGAAAGCAATCCGACGGCAAGGTGCTCGTCACCGACGGACCGTACACCGAGACCAAGGAGCACATGGGCGGATTTTGGATACTGGAAGCCGCCAATATGGACGAGGCACTCGCGTGGGCGCGCAAGGGCGCCGTCGCCTGCGATGTGGCCGGCGAGGTGCGCGAGCTTCTTTTCTACCCGGCTCCGGAGAAAGCAACGGAATAGTCTCACCCGCCGCGACTTCGGAATATGCACCGTCTTGACCTGGGATGAACGAGCCAGCGCGAAGCTGCGCCGCTGGCTCCCACCCGGAAGGAAAAGGAAGAGGAGAAGATCAGTGAAATACCTCTGTTTTGGCTGCTACGACATCCGTGGGGTATTCCCCCCTCCTCCCGGGTCTAATGGAATCATCGAGTTAGAGGAAAATCGCGAAATAATCTATGGGGCTCAATGGGTTACGGGCAAAATATTGAGCCGCAAGGAGTTAGATCCTTCGCTTCGCTCAGGATTTCGGCGGCGGGCTCATACGCCCACCGAACGCCTCAAGTTACGTGCTAGTGGCCGATTGCCGCGCACACGCTTTCGCCTTGGCTAGGTTCTACTCACTGGATCGTGAGCCGCAAGGGACGGGGATCACAGTGGAGCGTGATCGCGCAACGGGGTTGGAAAAAATGGTGATAGGTCGCGTCTGTCACCAACTTTTTTGTCCCCAAGTTTCTCTTTCCGCAAGTTTCTTTGACCAATCGGAAGCAATTACTGCCCCGCGACTGGTGGTGTGCTGAACCAGATTCCGTTCGGGGCGTCCGACCGCGCCGCCACAATGTCAGGCCAGCCGTCACCATTGAAGTCGGCAAACGACATGCCGTAGACGACCCCTTTACCATCGTTCCAGGGCACCTCATGGAAGCTGGGTCCGTGTCCGGTGTTGTAGTAGACGGATCCCGGCTGCTGCACCCAGCCAACAATGATGTCCGGCCGGCCGTCGCGATTGAGATCCGCCACCGCCAGCGCGTAGGGCGGACGGGGCGGCCCAGGAAGTTGTACGGGATCTCCGAAGTTGCGTCCACCGCGATTGAAGATCACGTAGGCTCCTCTTTTTTGCTCGTCGATGATCGCCAGATCCAGCCGCCCGTCCCCATCGAAGTCGCCGGCGGCGCCGATGCGGATCCAGGCAGCGGCCGGGCCAACTTTCGTCGATGTCGGGAAATGACCCTTCCCATCGTTCCACAAAATGATGCTCTGGCCGCCGTCGCGGTGCGGGACGAATAGGTCGAGTGCTCCATCGCCGTCGAGATCCGCCGCTACGATGGATGTTGCCGATTCTGTGGGGAGCGCTTCGCAGGCGGGGAAGTGCCCCTTGCCGTCGTTGAGGCAGACGAAACTTGGAGTGGGGACGTGGGGGCCTTCGCCGGGTTTGCCGTCGACGAGGTCGGGATAGTCGCCGCGGTTGGCGGCCACGATGTCCGGATAGCCGTCGCCGTTCAGGTCCGCCAGTGTCACATAACGCGTACTCCAGTTCGGACTGCCGAATGTACCGGCCTCGGTGAAGTGTCCTTTGCCGTCATTCAGGTAGACAAGCTTGCGATCAGGCGCATCGTTGCTGACGATAATGTCCAGGTCGCCGTCGCGATCGATGTCCGCCAGGGCCGCGGAATAGGTTCGGTCCGGAGCGGTGCCGAGGTTGCTTGCGGTGAAACCGCCCTTGCCATCATTCAGCAGCACGCGATTGTAGAGCGGCCAGTGGCGGCCCTTACCCAGGACGATGTCGAGCAGGCCGTCGCCATTGAGATCGCCGACGCTGACGCTGGCCGACGTTTCGCCCTTGTCCTCCAGCCATTGGACACGCTGAAAGGATCGGAACACTGGCTGCGAAGGTGCCGCCGGCTGACTATTCGCGTGGATCAGGAGGAGGAGGGCGACTATCCCTGCTGCGGCGATACAAAACAAACTGGCATACGATCTCATGATCAGAAGCTACAGCACATAAGCTACGAAGTGCGAGTCGTGGAGTCCCTTCAACCGGAGAACGAGATGAGTTGGGTACAGTTCGACGACATCGGCCGACCTTTGCTCCGAAACAGCAGGGTCACGAAGGACGATGTTGGGTAGCAGGGTTTTGATCTTGCGGGCGTTACCAAAGCAGTGGGAGCCCCGTTCCTTCGCGTTCTGGGAAACCCGGGGCAGACGGAATGTTGGCCAATTTTTCGGCGAATGGAAATTTGTTAATTGTGGAGCGGAAGGGCGGAGGTCACGGAGGAGTGCGATTTTGCTCACGTCGTCCTGCGGACCCGGAGGGAACCATCGATAGTAGCCCGGCGTTTCAGCGCCGGGTAGATGGAGAAGAATGGGGCGCGTCCCGGAGGGACGCCTGAACCTGCGCCTCGAATGATGTTCGGCGGAGAGGGATTAGGTGTCCCTCCGGGACACCATGGGCATCGGTCCGCTCCCTCTCGTACTACCCGGAAAAAGGGAACGTCCCGTCTGTCGGCAGTTGGTCCAACAAAATCAAATAGCGCACGCAGCATCGCCGCCCACCCCTGCAAAAAATGCAAGGGGCAGCCCCACTGGGAATGTGCACGCAAAGATCGTTACCAGGCGGGCAACCCGCCCTCAAAACTCCTCGACGAGCGCAAACAGCTGCTTACAAAAGTTACCGTCGTAAGCCGCAGGTTTGGCGCTGAAATGCTCTAATCTCTAATCACAAACCTGCGAGGAAGGCTCCTTTCGATGCGGCAACTTGAAGGAGAGATTTGAAGAGACTTCCAAAGATCTTGCTCTACAGCTGCCTTGTCTTCGTGGGCCTATGCCTGCTGGCTCCGGTTAGTTTCCGCTTATGGCTCAAGTACGAATATCATCTTCCGCCTGAGCAACGCGTGCGCAAACAATTTGAGAACAACCGGGCTGATTACATCCAATTCGTGGCACTGCTGCAGCGAGATCAATCCGCACATTTTATCGACAGCGACGGCGGAGTTGATATTGGTGGAGTGCACTCACGGCTAGTACCGGAATACCGGGATCTCATTCGCAAAATCGGAGCCAAGGACGTGACCATCCGGGAAGATGGCTCCATCGAGTTCTCGCTTTACGGGTTCGGTTGCGCAATCTGTTCGGATTCTTACATGGGCGTGCGCTACGTCCCGAAAGTTCGCAGGACGGATGCTCGCTCAGGATGGGAGCACACCGCCGTTACGTCTCTGGACAACGCGAAACTTCCTCAGGAAAATGGGGCCGTCGCTACCGGCCTGTATGTCGTGCCCATCGAGCCAGGGTGGTTTATCTACCGACTCGAGTACCAAGAATGAAGTAGAGGTGGGTGGCCCAGGCTTTTGATCTCGTGGGCATCACCGACACAGTGGGGTGCCCCCTTCCGTTCGACTGCGCTCAGGGCAGGTTCTTCGTAAAAACGCGAAGGAATCGGGCGGCCGCTGGGTTGGTAACGCTGCGGACCGGTACAACTGGTCCGCTGGACAGCCTAGGGCGGCTGTCCCTACAAACCCCGCCAAGATCAAAAGCCCGGGACCCGGCCGGCCCTCTGCATGGGCAGGAGCGGAACTCGTGCCTTTCCCGATCTCTCCCGAGAGAACAGCAATGCAGGGGCTGAAGCCCGCTCGAATTTCATACGCTCGACGCGGCCCTTGAAGGGCCGCTCTTCCACGGTGGCGGCTCACTCTAGAAAAGTCAGAATCCCCACTCCAGAAAAGTCAGGATCCCCACTCTAAACGCCGCAAAGGGCGCGACGTTTAGAATGGGGCACTCGTCTCATTGAGCGGAAGATATTGGTGTGCACGGCGGCAGTCGCGCATACGAGAACTCGTGCGATCAGCTCTCGTACGATCCTCGATTAATGAGAGCGGAGAACTCGAACATGAAGCCTGATGAACCCAGCCGCATAGCCCTGATGATCGCGCGACAACGAGCGGCTCATCAGGTGCTCGATCATGGCGCAATCCTCAATGACCCATTTGCCATGAAGATTCTGCGTGAAGACGAAAAGGACGTGCTGCAATTTGCGAACAAGCACCCTTTGGCCAGCATCGGACGGCTGTGCACCACGGCGCGTAGCCGGATTGCGGAAGATGCTTTGTCAGGAGCTGTCGAAAGAGGGGTTCGGCAGATCGTTATCCTGGGCGCCGGACTCGACACTTTCGCTCTACGGAATCCCCATGGCGCACGACAGATCCGTATCTATGAGGTGGACCATCCCGTGACGCAGGCATGGAAACGCGAGCGCCTGGCCGAAGCTCAAATCGCACTTCCGCCGTGGCTTATTTTCGTGCCCGTCGATTTCGAGCGGGACGATGTGGGAGAAAAGCTCGTCGCCGCAGGCTTTCAGCAGAACTCGGCCGCGTTTTTCAGTTGGCTCGGGGTGGTGCCATATCTGACCGAGGACGCTATCGAGCGCACTCTGGACTACATGTCGTCAATCCAGGACTCGGAGGTGGTGTTCGACTACATGGAACCTCCCGAGGCATTTTCGGAAGAGCTAAGGCAAATAGAAAAGCAGCGGACCGAACAGCTGCAGAAAATTGGTGAGCGTTCGGATAGCCGTTTCGAGCCGGCTGGCATGGCAGAGATTCTTCGCTCGCACGGATTTTGTGACGTCGAAGACATCGGTTTCCAGGAGATCGCGGCCAAGTTCGGGCGCGGCGTTCAAGGACTCGCGGCCGGACACGCTGGCGTTCATGTTGTTCACGCTAAGCACTGATGGAACGCGGGCAGCTATTGGGCGCTCAAGCGAGACGGCTGAAGCCGTGCCTCCTAAAACCATTCCAGGTTGCGAGTGCTGGGACTGTCCCACTCAAGCCAAAGGATGGCTTGAATGGGCCACCCGTCTTCGGGTTCCTGGCGAAGGGTGCAGATGATCAGAGGAGGTAGGGCACCAGGGCGGCGGTCTGTTGGGCATACGCGGCATACGTCTCCCCAAACTGGGTGCGCATCCATTGCTCCTCCATGCGGAGCTTGAGCCAGAACACGAGGAAGATGAGGACGAAAACGATGAACCCGCGCACCTGGGAGATAGCGATCGCCATACCAAGAAACCCGGTCAGAATGCCGGTGTAGATTGGGTGACGGACCACGGCATAGGGACCGGTGGTGATCAGCTCGTGGCCCTGCTTAATGGTGACGGAGCGGCTCCAGTTGCGGCCGAGGTGCTCGCGTGCCCAGACGGCGAAGAAAAGGCCGGCGACGGTGAGGGCGGCTCCCAGCCAGAATGGCCAATAACCCTGCGGCCAGAGCTGGACGTAAAGCCAGGGCAGCGGGATGCGAGGGATCGAGAGTAAAGAGATCGCGATCAGGAAGATCAGGACGCGGAGGATGCGCGAGGCTGCGGGCTCGAGACGCTGGGTGGCTTTGGTATCCGCGGCTTTGATCTGCCAGTAGAGAACAAAAACGATCCAGACCACGGGAAAGAAAGATTCGTAGAACCAAAGCATGCGGACCTCCGGGCGCTAAAAATACCACGTAGGAAGGCTAAGAAGAATAGAGTAGCTGTCGATTTTCGGTCTCCCGAACGACTATCTGATGACAAGACGATGAGCTACGGCTCTGTCACGGGAAACAAAGTAGTGAGTCAGTTTGGCTTGCACATTAGGCCGGTTAAGCGGGAGATCCTTCGCTACGCCTGAAAAGCGGCTACGCTCAGGATGACAAAGTCGTGTAAAGGACACACTGAGCCACTACCGGAAACTAGGAGGAGTGGATGAAATACATCTGTTTGGGATACCTCGAGCCAGGAAAATTCGAAGGGATGACTGAGGACGAGCGACACGCGACGTTCGACGAATGCTTTGAGTACAACGACCATCTGCGCGCCAACGGACATCTTGTTGCTGAAGTACCTCTTCAGCCTCCGGAGACCGCGTTGACGCTGTACTGGAAAAACGGCAAAGTCGCGACGACGGATGGCCCCTATGCGGAAACCAAGGAACAGCTTGGCGGCATTCAAATCCTTGAGGCGCGAGACCTCAATCACGCTGTTCAGCTTGTCTCCCAGCAACCCGGCTTTAAGTATGGACTTGGGCCGATTGAGATACGGCCGGTTATGGATTGGAGCGAAATCATAAAGAAGAGCGAGCAGCGGCGACGGCGAAAGGAGACCTCGCGATGAGGGCGGCTACGAAGGAAAGGGCGAGGGAAAGAATGATCGGGATCATGGCCTCAGACGCTCAAAAACTTGTCTTCCCATAGAACATCTACCTGAGTATAATCCCCGTCATGGCCAAGAGAGGCGCACCTCCACTGGACAGCGACATGGTTCAAGGCACGCTGGACTTACTGATTTTACGTACTCTCTCGGCAGGGCCTGCGCACGGTCACACCATCGCCTATGCCATCGAGCGGCGTTCGGAAGATGTTCTTCAGGTCGAGCACGGTTCGCTCTATCCCGCGCTTCATCGGCTTGAGGATCGGGGCTGGATCGCCGCGTTCTGGGGAACATCGGAGAATAATCGCCACGCCCGCTATTACCGGCTGACGTCGGCAGGGCGAAAACAACTCATCGCTCAGACCAATCGCTGGGAGCAACTGGTGCGGGCGATCGGGCGCATTCTGCGGCCAGCGGCAGAGTGAGAATTCGGAGCAGAGCCCATGAGCATTCGACGGTTCTTCCACCGCAATCGATGGGACGCGGAGCGCGCCGCCGAACTCGAGTCCCACCTTCAAATCGAAACTGATCGCAATGTGGAAGCCGGGATGTCTCCGGCCGAGGCTCGGACTGCTGCGTACCGCAAGCTGGGAAATCCCGCCAGAATTCGGGAGACGATCTACGAAATGAATTCCATTTCTGTTCTAGACACGCTCTGGCGCGACTTGCGGTTTGCCCTGCGCAGCCTGCGTAAGAGACCGGGATTCACGATTGTGGTCGTGCTGTCGCTGGCGTTGGGCATCGGGGCGAACACGGCCATCTTCAGCCTGGTCGATGGCATCATTTTTCGCCCGCTGCCGGTGCCGAATCCGGGAGGGCTCGTCACGATCGACATCGCGGCATCGCGTTTGACCAGCTTCGGGGCATCCTCCTACCTGGATTGGGTGGACCTCTCAACCCGGAGCAGATCGTTTCAAGCACTTTCTACGCGACAAGACATGTCGGCCGGACTCAACCCCGCGGGAGTTGTTCCGGATGGCAAACCGCAGGTGGTTTGGGGGCAACTGGTTTCAGGAAATTTCTTCTCCACCCTCGGGGTGCAACCGGAACTGGGCCGGGGCTTTCTTCCGGAAGAGGATCAGACACCTGGCAAATATCCGGTGATGGTTATCAGCTACTCCCTGTGGAAGCGATTGTCTGCCGGCAACCGGGAGATCATCGGCAAACAGGTCCAATTGAGCGGCCACAGTTTCACCATCATTGGCGTCACACCAAAATCTTTTTCCGGAGCCGATCTCTGGTTTCGTCCCGAAGTTTATCTGCCCATGATGATGACCGCAGCCGTGTCGCCGGAAGGCAGCGACACGCTTACACACCGCACCTATCGCGGATGCACTCTGCTGGGCCGCTTGAAGCCTGGAGTTACGATCGCGCAGGCGCAGGCCGAGATGAACGTCATCATGAGTACTCTGGAACGGGAATATCCCGACAGCAACAAGGATACCGTGGCCATTGTCCGGACGGAGATGAGCCGGCGTCTGCAGGGCGAGAGCACGACGCCGGCGGCTATTCTGATGGGGCTCGTGGTGCTGGTTCTGATGATGGCTTGCGCGAATGTGACTAGCCTGATGATGGCGAGGGGCTCGTCCCGCGTCCGAGAAATCTCGATGCAATTGGCCTTGGGGGCGTCACGCGCAATCCTCGTGTGTCAATTTCTGACCGAGAGTGCGGTGCTCGCCATCCTGGGCGGTGCTTCGGGCATCCTGCTGGCGGCTGCTTGCATTAAGGGATTTGCCTCACTTCTACCCTACTCGATCGCTCCCGCAGGCCCCGACTTTCACCTGGATACGCGAGTCTTGGGCTGTGCCGCTTTTGCTTCCATCGCGGCGGTTTTTCTGTTTGGAGTCGCCCCTGCATTCATGGCGGTGAAGGAAGGCCGGAGCGCGGCCATTACGAGAGGGGCGGGCGGCCGGTCGCACAGCGCGGTTGCGCGCCGGATCCTGATTGGGGGACAGGTGGCGCTCTCGGTGGTTCTGCTGGTCGCAGGTGGATTGTTCCTGAAAGCCTTTTGGCAGGCGCAGAGAGCGGATCTTGGGTTCAACCCGGACCACATGCTGCTGGTCTTCCTGGACCCCAGTTTGCAGGGTTACAAGGACGAGCGCGCCACGCATCTCAACCAGCAGATTCTCGAGCGGGTGTCGACTCTTCCAGGAGTAACATCGGCCACCTTGGCCGCCAACGTCCCATTTCTCTCGGGGGGCTCCTGGGATCTCTCCATTGATGGATACACTAGCGCGGGTGGCGAAAAGTTCGTGGACACCAACACCAATCAGATCGGCCCAAATTACTTTGCCACCATGCAGATCCCCCTTCTCAGTGGACGCGAGTTTACTGCGCGGGATACCGAGAAGGCGCCGCAGGTTGCTATCGTCAACGAAACCTTGGCGCGCACGTACATCGTCGGCAAGGATAGCCTGGATAAGGCTCTTGGGCACATCCTGCGGCTGCGCGACAACGTACCGCTACAGATCGTCGGAGTGGTGAAGGATTCGAGTAACGGGGGAATCGGCCAACCGGCGCCTCCAGTTTTCTATCTGCCCAATCTGCAGCAGGGAAGTTCACGGGCGACGATTCAACTGCGAACCAAGGGCGATCCCACGGCCCTTGTCTCGCTGGTTCGCGAGCAGATCAGCGCAGTCGACGCAGAGGTCGCTCCCGTGTCGGTGCTTACAATGTCGGACGCGTTCTCCAGCAATGGCCTGTTCTTGTTTCGCATGGTCGCAATGTTGGGCGGGGCGTTCGGGCTGATTGCGCTATCGTTGGCGATCGTCGGACTGTACGGAGTTGTGTCGTTCGTGGTGGGCCGCCGCACCCAGGAAATTGGGATTCGCATGGCTCTGGGAGCGCAGCGAAGCAATGTTCTGCGGATGATTCTGGCCAACGGGATTTCTCTGGCCATAACTGGCGTCGTGATCGGCATGGTCGGTGCGCTGGTTGCCGCACCTCTCATGCGCGGTTTGCTCAACGGCGTGAACCCACGGGATCCTCTGACGTTTGTTGCGATCGCACTGATTCTCCTGGCCGCCACGTCAGTGGCCAGCTGGATTCCAGCACGCCGCGCTACCCGCGTTGATCCTAATGTGGCTCTGCGGTGCGAGTAGACATACAGATTCTTTTGGGGACTGTCGGCGGCGTGAATCTGGCGTTCGGCCTCTACAGGCTGCGGAAAACTCCATCCGCCGCAGAAGGGCGAACCCAGGGGCTGAAGCCCGTATCGATTCTGGGCGTTTTACGCGGTGCTTAAGCGCCGCTCTTCCATGGCGCTACCTGAATTCACTACGTTTTTCCGCAGGCGCTAGAACTCCACATGCGCGCGGAATGACGGCACGATCACCGGGCCGCGGTCGCGATTGTAGCCAGGATTGACGATGTGCTGGAGTCCCGGCGCCAGGTAAATCCCGCGCCAGACGTGCACCGTGTAATAGGTCTCCAGGATATTTTCGCGGCCGTAGTTTAGATGGCCGTCCCCCAGCAGAAAACCGAGGCCTCCGGCGTTGAGATAGTTCTGATGATCTTTCTTGATGGCGTTGCTGACGAATGCCACTCCGGCGCGATCCTGCTTGCGGTGCCACCACGCGCCGTTGGCTCCAACGCCTTCGGCGAATGTCTGCTCGACTTCGGTGTAAGCAAAAGACTCGGTGCGGCCGTCATTCCATCCGAAGCGCGCGAACGCGGTGAGATAGTGCGAGAGATTCTGCTCAAGGTTGACGCCGAATCCATACTTCATCGTGATATGCCAGGGATGGTTGGTGATGTCGGGCGTAGCGCCGGTTTCGGAGGCCTTGATCACCTGGTCGCGGTAGATCCCCATGTTGGCGAAGTTGGTGTAGGCAAGGAGGCGGACCACGCCGGATTTTTTAGGGATCACGCCATGCCGCAATTCGAATTCGTAGTTTTCCGCGTGGGCCTGCCACGGCTTCCAGACGAGATCGATGCCGTTGGCGACCTTGGGCATGAGGCTTTCGCCAAAGCGGAATCCCCAGTTGCGGTCTTCGAAATCGGCGGTCAGCCCGACTGTGTAGCCGCGTGTGTCGGCGGCGTAGTCCCACGCGCCGTTATTGTCGGTGGTCCAGTTGAGGAACTGGAAGTGGGTGTCGGAGCCGACGGAGTTCACATCAAAAGAATCGGGCATGCCGAATTTGCCGAAGCGGAGTTCGAGGCGGCGGCGCGGGAGTTCCTCGAACAACGAGAACATGTTGCGCTGGTTCTCGATCTTGTCGTCGCTGAGCGCGAACACCTTGTGGAACTCTCCGCGGCCCAGATATGGAGCCTTGCTGAGCAACGGGTTGCGCACGATATCGAGGTCGGCATTTCCTGCCAGACCGAAACCCTGGCTCAGCGCCGCACCGCCAGCCTCTTCGATGTCGACCAGAAACTCGGTGGAGCGGTTGAGCCGTACTCCGGTGTAGAGCGTCAATAGGCGCGAGGTGGCCTTCTCATAGCGAGGGCCCAGGCTGTGCGGGCCGCTGTAGGGCGCGTGAAAATCGGGATGAGTTTGGAAAATGAAGTTGGCCTGGCCGGAGAGCCAGAAACGCGTGTCCCTGAAATGCGGGAACATGGACTCTGTGCTGATCTCATCTGGAGGATCCCGCGGGTCGGTAGCAGGCGCGCCGACGGGCTGTTGCGGACTTTGGGGCTCGGTCTGCTGCGCGAAGGCAGGGATGACGCCGAGGGCAACGGCCAACATCATTGCAAGCCCCATCGCGAGAATGAAATTGCGAACATTCATTTTGATACGCAGGATCATGTCCCAGATATCGTCGGACCCGGTGTCGCCGGTTCAAATCTAAGTAAATTTAGTATTCCCCAGAAGAACTCTTAACCATACTATACGACACATGTTAACTATGGTTAATCAAATTCCCTATTGGGAGCATCCTGCAGCAACGTTTCACGGTACGCTGATCTGATTAAAGGAGTGTTACGGGGCCGAAAGGAGCGTCTCGCCGCGGGCTCAGGCGGACGGGTACACTGCGTGAGAAAGCGAGAACTCGAACTCCGCTCGACGGACAGCCGAAGGCGGCTATCCCCACATAAGCCATTCCCCAGCGTTTGACAGCATTGCGCTCGAACCCCTAACCTGATTTGTCTTTTATGAAGGTTCTCATTCTAGGTGGAGGCGGGCGCGAGCACGCGCTGGTGTGGAAGCTGAAGCAGTCGCCGCGGGTCTCGCAACTTTATTGCGCGCCCGGCAATGGCGGCATCGCGGACGAGGCCGAATGTCTGCCGGCCGATCTGAAGGGTCTTGACTCGATGGTCGCGCTGGCGACACGCCTGCAGCCGGATTTGACCCTGGTCGGACCCGAGTTGCCCCTCACGCTCGGAGTTGTGGATGAGTTCACTCGCCGCGGCTGGCGCGTGTTTGGGCCGACCCAGGCAGCCGCGCGGCTGGAATCGAGCAAGAGCTTTGCCAAGGAATTTCTGCAGCGGCATCACATTCCTACAGCTCCATTTGCGATCTGCGATTCGATGGAGCAGGTGAAATCGGCGCTCGGACATTTCCGCACTCCGGTGGTCGTGAAAGCGGATGGGCTGGCGGCCGGCAAGGGCGTGGTCATCGCAAAAAGCAAAGAAGAAGCGTCGAGCGTCGCGGCCGAGATGCTAAGCGGCAAGATGCTGGGCGACGCCGGGTCGCGGGTGGTGTTGGAAGAGTGCCTGAAGGGCGACGAACTTTCGTTTCTGGTTTTCAGCGATGGGGAACGCGTGGCACCGCTGGTAGGCGCCCAAGATCACAAGCGCGTGGGCGATGGCGACACCGGGCCGAACACCGGCGGCATGGGCGCGTATTCCACGGCGGACATCGTGGATGATCGCATGCGTGACTGGCTGGTAAATCACATCGCGCGGCCTGTGGTTGCCGGGATGAAGGCTGAGGGCACGGAGTTCAAGGGCGTCCTCTATTGCGGGCTGATGATGACTGCGCGCGGGCCCATGGTGCTGGAATTCAATTGCCGCTTCGGCGATCCGGAGACGCAGCCGATCCTGATGCGGCTGGAAAGCGATCTGGTGGACGCGCTCGATGCTTCGATTGACGGACGCGTGAGTGATGGTGACTTCAAGTGGACGCGAGATGCGTCCGTCTGCGTAGTGATGTCGTCGGGAGGGTATCCGGGAACGTTTGAGCAGGGAAAGCGGATTGACGGGCTCGAAGAGGCGAATGCGGTGAAGGGCGTGAAAGTGTTTCATGCCGGGACTTCGAAGCGCGAGGGAGCATACTACAGCGCGGGCGGGCGGGTGCTCGGGGTAACGGCGCGGGCCGCGGACCTGGAGACTGCGGTGGAACGCGCGTATGACGCTTGTGGGAAGATTAGTTTCGCGGGCGCGCATTATCGGAAGGATATTGCGGGGAGAGCGCTGAAGAAGTAGGGCGTCGCGAGTCTGGAGAACGTCCCCACTTCTGGCAAAACCGGCCCAAAGCGGGGCACCCGGCAGAGCAATAGGGATCCTTCGACTGCGGTTTGCTTCGCTTCGCGAAACAAACCTTCGCTCAGGATGACAAATCCAAACAACGTTGAGGAGATCAATGAGCAAGCCACTGGTTTCGATTGTGATGGGCAGCGATTCCGATCTGGAGATCATGCGCGAGGCGGGGAAGGCGCTGGACGATTTCGGGATCGGGTATGAGATGGATGTGACCTCGGCGCATCGTTCGCCGGATCGCAGCGCGGATTTTGCGAAGAAGGCGGCGGAGCGCGGGATCAAAGTCATCATCGCCGGGGCTGGCGGGGCGGCGCACCTGGCGGGAGTCATCGCGGCGCACACGATTCTTCCCGTCATCGGCGTGCCGATTCCTTCGACATCGCTGAATGGGATGGACTCGCTGCTTTCGACGGTACAGATGCCGGCGGGGATTCCCGTGGCGACCGTTGCGATCGGAAAGCCAGGCGCGACGAATGCGGGGATTCTCGCGGCGCAGATGATTGGGCTCAGCGACGAGTCGATTGCGAAGAAGATGCACGCGCACAAGGAGAAGCTGGCGCGGGGAGTGGAGGAGAAGTCGAGGAAGCTGAGGGAAAGATAAAAGTAAGATTTGAGATTGCAGATTTTAGATTTCAGATTGAAGGCAAACACCCGCGCCTGTGCCTGAGACTCAATCTACAATCTCAAATCTACAATCTAACATTGCTTTTCTGCTCGCTTGGCTTCGCTCGACAGCCGAGGCGGCTGTCGCCACATGAGCTGTATCACTGTCTGGGAAGTCAAAGTCCCACCCCTTCGACTTCGCTCAGGGCAGGCTCTGTCGCAAAGAACGCGACAAGGGTGGGCACCCGGTTTCATCTTAGCTACAGATTTAAACTCTTCAGGTATTCGCGGAAGGGGGCGCCCAGGTCGGAGCGCTTCAGGGCGAATTCCACCGTGGCCTTGAGGAATCCCAGTTTGTCGCCGGTGTCGTAGCGGTTGCCTTCGTAGACGTAGGCGTACATCTTTTCTTTCTTGAGCAGCATGCGCATGCCGTCGGTGAGTTGCAGTTCTCCGCCGGCGCCGGCCTGGATCTTTGCCAAGCAATCGAAAATCGCAGGCGTCAGGATGTAGCGGCCGATCACAGCGAGGTTCGACGGCGCTTCTTCGAACTTCGGCTTCTCGACCATGTTGCGGATCTCGAAAAGGCGTCCGTTGAAACCCTGGGCGGGCTGCGCATCGAACACTCCGTATGACGAAATCATCTTGCCTTCGACCACCTGCGCAGCAATCACGCTGCATTGCTTCTCGTTGAAGACGTTGACCATCTGCTTGAGCGCAGGGACGGGGTTCTCGATCACATCGTCAGCGAGAAGCACGGCGAAAGGCTCGTTGCCCACAAACTCGCGAGCCATGAGGACGGCGTGACCCAGGCCCAGCGCCTCTTTCTGGCGGACGTAGGCCACGTACATCATGTCGGAAATGGAGCGAACGATTTTCAGCAAGTCGTGTTTGCCGCGCTCCTCGAGCATCTTTTCGAGTTCGTAGCTGACGTCGAAGTGATCTTCGATGGACTGCTTGCCACGTCCGGTGACGATCAGGATCTGATCGCAGCCGGAGGCCATGGCCTCTTCGACTCCGTATTGAATGATGGGCTTGTCAACCAGCGGGAGCATCTCTTTGGGCTGGGCTTTGGTGGCGGGCAGAAAGCGGGTGCCCAGGCCGGCGGCGGGGAACACGGCTTTGCGAACTTTCATGGTCATGGAACGGTCGTTGGTTGTTGGTCTTTGATCGTTGGCCAGGCGCTACCGGGGTCGGATCATTGTAACTGGTCGTTACCTACGTACGCGATGTCTTCGGGCATGAAGGAGCTTGGATGTCGAATCACACCTGCGGAGTTGCTGCATAGAAAGTCAAAAGCCCCACCCTGTCGCAGACAACGCGACAAGAGTGGGGCACCCAGTACTCACGGGGCGGCTCGCTTCGCCTCGCCGGACAGCCGAGGCGGCTGTCGCCACATGAGCGGCGATAGTGTCCTCCTATTTGCTGACTACCAGCACTACGAAGCTGTCTGGGAGAACCGGCGGATAGCCGCGGGGGTTCTGTGGGGTGGGAGCGGGGCGCGGGCCGAACTTTGCCGCCACCGTGTAGACGTTGTGCGTCTTTGAGTCGAGAGCCATCGTGCGGGCTGACTTCTGGGTAGGAACATTTTCCGCGACGCTGAATTTGGACGAGGATTCTTCTTTTACGACCGTAAGAACTCCGTCTTGTCCGCAGGAGGCGAACGCGAGTCCCGTTTCGTCGTCGAAGGCGGTGGCGTCGACACCTTCTCCGATCGCGGGAGTGGCCAGCACTTTGCCGCTGTCGGCATCGACCACGGCCATCATCTTGTTGTCGCATCCGACGAAGAGGCGGCGGTTCTTGCGGTCGATTGAGAGTCCGCTGGGCTCGGTGCACGGAGCGAGCGGCCACTTGGCTTTCACTTCCAGCTTGTTGGGATCGATCGCTGTCAGCTCGCTCTTGTCTTCGATATTGACGAAAATTCCACCCTTGGCGTCGCTGGCGGCGAACTCAGGCTTGCCGTCGAGCTTAATCGTGCCCAGCACTTTGCCGCTGGCGGCATCGATGGCAGTAGAGTCGCTGCTGCGTCCGTTGAAAGTGAAGACGCGCTTGGTGGCCGGGTCGTAGAGGATTGCGTCGGGATTCTCGCCGACTTTCACTTTCTCGCCGATGGGCATCAGTGTGTTCATATCGAAGATAGTGACGGTGCCTTCACGGCCGTTGCTGGTGAAGCCGCGTCCGAGGTCAGGCGCGAGAGCGATGCCGTGGACACCCGGCGTGTCGGGGATGTCGCCGACATTCTTGCCGGAGTCGAGATCAAGAACGATGACGTGCGTGCCGCGCGAGATGTAGAGCCGGCGCGCGCTCGCGTCGGCGGTAAGGTAATCCCAGCCACCGTCGCCGCCTACTTTGTAAGTTGTTGCCACATGGTATCCCGGACCAGCGGCGGCTAGTGCCAGGGCCGCCAGGGACATACTGATAACCGTTATCAGCCACTTGTACTTCGTTGACATAACTTCCTCCTGTAGTTTCTTGCCCGTTGCTTTCGCGCGCCGGGGCCCCTTCCCAACGGCGCGAACCCAAGTTCCTGCATCGAACCGGATAGGGTTCGAACCAAAAGTAACTTTACCTCATTTTGGAGGCCAACCTAGACTTCTTCTATGGATGTTTCTTCACCGTTTTCCGCGGAGGTCGCCAAGGGTACACCGGTCGATCCGCGCCTTCAGCCAACGCCGGACTACGGCACGCTAGGCCCTGGATCGGATATTCCCGGTCCCGAGGATCGCGATGCCTTGCCCTCGTCGCGAAAGTCTGCATTGCGGTCAGCACATTTGATCGCTGCCGTCATCGGGATGGTCGCGGCGCTCATCGTGGGAATGACCAAGGCTCATCCGATTTGGCCCAACTCGATTCCCTCGCGCTCGAGCGAGCCTGCATCAGGCAAGGACCTGCGTCAACTCGATCGCATGAAGCCGCAAAAGCAGGCGGAGATGCTGTTGGAGCTGGCTGTCGGGCACTCGGAAGGTGCGGTCGATCAGATCTCGTCGCATGTCGATCGTTGGAATGGACAAGTTCAGTGGAACTCGCAGATTGCTTCTTTGACCACGGCGGCGCTGAACTCCAACGACAGGCGCGTCCGAGAATCGGGCGTTGAAGTGGAACTCGCCGCCTATGGACTCGCAAAGAATGCCGCGAGCCTGGAGTTTGTGTTGAAGAACGTAGATTCGCACGATCACAGCCAGAAGATCTGGGCGGTCTGGGCGCTTGGCCTGATGGCCAACCGAGGAGTCGAAAGTGAACGAATCGTTGAAGTACTCACGGATCATTTGAAGGATGACGATCCAGATTCGCGGCGATGGGCTGTCGAGGGATTGGCAGTGGCTGGCAGCGATCAGGCCATTCAGCCGCTTCTCGTGGCCATGCACAACGATTCGTCGCCGATGGTGCGCGAGAGAGCTGCATGCAGTCTCGCTGAATCGGGCATGTTCACGCAGGACCAGCGGATGACGGCTGTACCGCAATTACTGACCTATACTGACGACCCTGCTCTCGATGCCCAAACACGGGGATGGGCGTTCCAGGCGCTGGGGGACATCACCCATCAGCGGCTGCCGAGGGATTCGGCGGCGTGGCGCCGCTGGTACGAGACTGCAAAATAGTTGCTCGTAGGGACGTTGCTTGCAACGTCTCTGCCGGCAGCACGGTGAAAGCCGACATGCGTGGCGCCGCCGGCAGAGACGTAGCGAGCTACGTCTCTACGATTGGGGCGGTTAATCTGCCATCTTCGCTACGTGGACTTCGAATCCTGTCTTGGGCAGCAACGAGGTCAGCGAGAATGCTTTGAACCCGTCGCCGGTCACTTCGGTGTGGCGGTAGATGCCGGGCTCGCTCTCGATCATTTCGCGGCGGCCTTCCATGTCGGCGAGAAACGCGTCGGCCTGCTTGGTGGTGACCTCTGCATCTTTAGCCCTCGTGACCACCGCTTCTGAGGCGTAGGAGCGAACCAGCTTCGGCCAATATTTATTGAGCAGGTCGGTGCTGGCAAAAATGTCGGCCCAGATGATGCGACCATTCACGGCGACAACGACTCCAACAGCGTTGCGGTCGCGCAGCTGGTGGATGAGGCTCTGGTAGTTTTGTTCGATGGGCCTGGCGACGGAGTCGACCTGCTTTCTGACTTCGGCGTTTTCATTCACCTTGGCGTACGAGGTGACTTGCTGCATTTGACTAGCAGCCGCAGGGGCGGCCGCTTCGACTTCGACGGTCATGGCTGCCTTTTGCTTGTTGACCTCGTTCCAGACCTCGCTCTGATTTTTTTCCGCCATGGCTTTGCCGCGTACCGAGGGTTGCGCCATGATCGCCATGGGAACGGGGCCGCCGACGGAGGTGCCTGCGTTCTTCCCGTAGAGCGCTTCTGAGGCGCCGAAGTTCGCGGTGGTGGCGACCCAGCGTCCGGGCTCAACGCAGAATACGCTGAGATCGACCGGATCGCTTTCCGGGGGGACGATGCGGTCTTTGCCGATCACGCGATCTTGGCGGCCGCCGCTGACGATCTCTCCGGCCAACAATAACAATGGGCGCTTGGAATTGTTAACCAGCACCAGGCGGTTCACTTCCGCGCCATCGTGGCGAACCACGGGAGCGCCGTGGCGGCGGATGAGTCCTTGCACACTTCCGGCTTCGGTCACGATAACTTCGCCTGAATGCAGGCCTTCGTCGAGGGTAAGAAATTCTCCGGTGGGATAGCTTTTCGCTGCGACCACGGGAAACACAGTCAAGTTGCCGTGGCGGATGGGCTCTAGGACTCTGTAACCGGACGTGATTTCTCCGGCGCGGGCGGGGTAGTGATCGATCATCACAAATCCGGCAACGAGCAACAGAACCATCACGGCAATGAAACTCTTCGGATTCATAGTGGCTTCTCCTTCGTGAGCCTGCATTTCTGTCGCCCCTTCGTGGCTTGCCCGAATCTGCGATTTGCTACCCACGGCTTGCGCCGTGGGCTGCATTCTTTCGCCGCTTCGCGGCTGGCTTGTCAAACTGCGAAGGAAAGACCATAGCGACTCAGACTCTCTGGGTGGCCACGTCCACTCTCAAGGGAGAGGCGTGTTCGAGTTACGAGCGTAACCCGGACCGGGCGCGCCGCCCATGTCGACTCCGTGGAAAGAACGTGGGAGGGGGCGCGGCTTGCGGGCGAAATTTGTGTACAGTGAGAGGAATCGCTCCGCGTGGCTTGATGTGGCAGCCGGGTCGAGCTTCGCTCGACGGACAGCCGAGGCGGCTGTCCCCACAGGTTCTCTCAGAAACGGCTGTTCCACATGTCCTGTAAAATTGAAAGATCAATTCCGGAGCTACTTTCCGCATTGTCTTTTCTTGACCAACTGAATCCGCAACAGCGCGAGGCTGTCGAGACCACTGAGGGGCCGGTGCTCATTCTGGCTGGCGCCGGGAGTGGGAAGACGCGCGTCATCACCTACCGGATCGCCTACCTGATCGAGCACAAGGGCGTCATGCCGGAATCGATTCTGGCCATGACGTTCACCAACAAGGCGGCGGCGGAGATGGGCGAACGCGTCGAGAAACTGGTGGGCGGGCTGAGCATCGCCAAGCCAGTGATCTCGACGTTTCATTCGTTCTGCGTGCGGATGCTGCGGCGCGATATTGAGGCGATGCGGATACCGTCAACCGTGCCGGGACAGCCGGCGATCGGGCATACGAAGAATTTCGTGATCTACGATGAGAGTGATCAGCAAGCCGTTGCGAAATCGGTCATGAAGCGTCTGGGGGTT
>Ga0210408_10000259_pt1 | contig 74812 bp, 66 predicted proteins | sample IncBWH4MmetaG_FD_155471 | JGI IMG/M metagenome (GOLD analysis project Ga0210408, IMG submission 155471) | Forest soil microbial communities from Barre Woods Harvard Forest LTER site, Petersham, Massachusetts, United States - Inc-BW-H-4-M | ecosystem: Environmental > Terrestrial > Soil >... | reverse complement strand
TTCTTGGCTGGGACAGTTTCGTCGATTGCTGGTTCGTCATGAGTTCTTGCTCTCCACCTACCGCGCCTTCTTCTATATTGCCTGCCTGTGGATTACCCTCAGGAGGTATTTTTGAAACACGCTCTAGTGTTAACACGCCCTAGCGCAAGGCAAGTTTCAAGGCAACTTTATTAACAGGAAAGAGAGGTTTCACTGTGAATGGGACTCACGTGTTTGACTCACTGAGACGGCTCAAGAAATCCAGCAGGTCGGGATCCATAAAGTTTGCGTTGCTGATAATTTTGCGTCGTATTCTTCCGGCAGCATCAATGATGTAGGTTTCAGGAAATAGCACAGTGCCATACAGATCGCTGGTCTTTTTCTCCGGGTCCCACACTGTCAGAAAATCAATATTATGTTTGCGAAGAAATTTATGGTATGCGTCCCCGTCAAAGTCCACGCTAATGGCCAGGACAGTAATTTTCGGCCCCATGCGCTTTTGCAACTGCATCAGCGAAGGCATCTCTTGAATGCAGGGCACGCAATAGGAGGCCCAGAAATTCAGTACGATCGGTTTCCCCTTAAGGTCCTTGAGAGCAACGGTGCGGTCGGAGTCCCGCACGGTAAAATCCGGGGCCACGCGCGGCTTCGATCCGCGGTCGCAACTGGCAATAAAAACCGTCAACAGGAGAAGGGTGAAGAACCTCAGTTTCACACCCGTATAATAAACACATTGCATGCAATTGAATCAAGCAGCAATATGTGTCCAGGTGATCGTTCCGGCCCGCAATGAGCAGGGCTGCATCGGGCGCTGCCTGGAATCGCTGGTCAGCCAGCAGGGAATTGATTTTGGGATCACGCTGGTGGATGATGGCTCGACGGATCAGACCCGGGCCATCGCCGAATCTTTTCCGGGCGTGCGCGTTATTGGTTCCAGCGAACCAGCCCCCGGGATCTCCGGGAAATGCAATGCTCTGATTTCCGCAGTCAAAGACACCACGGTCTGTGGAATATCGAGCTGGTGGTTTCTGTTTACCGATGCGGACACATTTCATTATCCTGGGTCGCTGGCCTCGGCGGTTGCCGAGGCGGAACAGCGTAATGTTGATCTGCTCTCCTATTCACCGGAGCAGGAAACCGTCAACTGGAGTGAACGGTCACTAATGCCCGTTGTTTTTGCCGAGTTGATGCGCGTCTACCAACCTGACCGGATCAACGATCCGTCTGATCCGGCGGTAGCGGCCAACGGACAATACATTCTGGTCCGCAGAAAAGTATATGAGTCGCTAGGCGGACATACTGCGGTCGCCACCTGCGTTTTGGAGGATGTGGAGCTTGCCCGCCTCTTCAAGCTCACAGGACACCGGATCTGGTTCCGGCAGGGCATCGGGCTAGTCAAGACCCGGATGTACCGAAGTTTTTCCGCGATGTGGGAAGGATGGACCAAGAACCTGGCCCTGCTTTTTCATCGTCCTGTGTATCTTGCTCTATTGCGCCTGCTTGAATTCTGCACTATCACAGGCACGCTGGCTGCTGGAGCGCTTTTGATCACGCAACACCGTTTCTTGCCTGGTTTGGCGTTTCTGGGAATCAGCACGTTGTTCTACTTGCTATTCCTCATGCGGCTCTGGAAAGCGCAATTTCCCTGGAGTGCGAATTTAATGGCACTTTTTGGTCTTCCACTCTTCGCGGCGCTTCTGTTGCGTTCTTATCTCCATTCTTCAGTATATGGCGCGGTAAACTGGAAAGGACGCCGGTACACACATTCCGAACCCTCAGCGGTAGTGAATTCATCTATTCAACGAGGGAATTTCACGTTCAAAGGCTAGTGTGAATGGTTTATCTGACGAGAAAAGCCGAATTTTCCGCCTCGCATCTCTATCACAACCCGGAGCTTAGCCCGGAAGAGAACAAACGCATCTTTGGCAAGTGCAACAACCCTCACGGGCATGGTCACAACTACACTCTTGAAGTCACGGTCAAAGGCCAGGTCGACCAGCGGTCCGGCTTTGTGGTCGATTTGAAAGAGCTGAAAGAGATCATGAACCGTGAGGTGATCGAGGCCGTCGATCATCGTTTTCTGAATAAAGAAGTGGCGGAGTTCAAAGACCGCATTCCCACCACCGAAAATCTGGCCATCACGATTTGGGGCTGGCTCAAACCAAAACTGAGTGTGGCGGCGCTCCATCGCATACGCGTCTATGAAACGCCGGACTTGTTTGTGGACTATTACGGTGAATCATGAAGGCATACCTGACCCGGCGTTACTGGTTTTCAGCTTCCCACAGGCTTCATTGCGATTCCATGTCGTCTGAGGAAAACCGTGCAGTCTACGGCAAGTGCAATAACCCTCATGGGCATGGACACAACTACGCACTGGAGGTCACCGTCGGTGGCCGAGTCGATCCCCAAACCGGTATGATCTGCAACTTGGTTGATCTCGATGCTTTTATCAACGAAAAAATTTTGGAACGTTTTGGCCACGAAAATCTCAATACATTGAAAGAATTTCTGGAAGTGGTGCCAACAACAGAAAACCTTTGCGTGGAGATTTATCACATCCTCGAAAAGGGCTTCCATCATGCCCAGGTGGAGAAGATCAGGATGGAAGAGACTATGCTCAATTCTTTTGAATATGCGGGTGGAAGGGAAATTCGGTTTTAGCGCAACCATACAGGTATAAATCGTGAAAAAAATGGACGAACAAATCACACTGCTCTCAGCCAGCACTCAGGAGTTGGTCCGTGAACTTCTGGTGCGCCTGGGAGAAGATCCACAGCGCGACGGCCTGGTGAGGACGCCGGAACGCGTGCAGAAGGCCCTGGAGTATCTGACCAAAGGACACAAAGAGAACCCCGACGAGATGTTGCGGGGCGCCCTCTTTGACGTGAATTATGACGAGATGGTCATTGTCAAAGACATTGAGATGTTCAGCCTGTGCGAACATCACATGCTGCCGTTCTTCGGCAAGGTCCACGTGGCTTACATACCGAACGGCAAGGTGATTGGTTTGAGCAAGATCCCTCGCATCGTCGATGCCTTCGCCCGTCGTTTGCAGATTCAGGAGCGTCTGACAGTCCAGATTGCTGAGACCATTCAGCGTGCCATCGAGCCTCAGGGAGTAGGGGTGGTTGTTGAGGCGCGCCATCTGTGCGTAATGATGCGCGGCGTGGAAAAGCAGCACTCGTCCGCGGTGACATCGCACATGCTGGGCAGCTTTCGCAACGCTGAGAAAACCCGTGAAGAATTTCTTTCCTTGATCCGCAACGGGAAGAATGGAAACTCGTTTTAATCGCTCTTTATCCCGAGGGGAGCGAGATCCCTATAACCACGAAGATTGGGGTGGTGCCGTTCATATTGACTTCCGGCTGGCTGATGAATCTTGCGGCAAGAGCCAGGCGCACAAAATATATTCATGAACACCCTCAAAGACAAAGTAGCCCTAATCACAGGCGGAAGCCGAGGCATTGGCTTCGCTCTGGCGCAATTGCTGGCGCAGCAAGGTTGCAATATTGTCATCACCGGCCGTGACGGCAGCAGGCTCAAAGCTGCTGTTAGTGAAATTATGAACCAGGACAAAGTCACCGCCCTCGGTTGCGAGGTGCAAGACGGTGCTCAAGTTGAGGAGCTATTTGCGGCAGTCAAAAAGCAGTACTCCTCCATCGATATCCTGTTCAACAATGCCGGTGTAGCACATGCACTGGCCCCGGTCGATGAACTTCCTGTTGAAGCCTGGAAAGAGGTGATCGACACCAACCTGACTGGAATGTTCCTCGTCACCCGCGCGGCCCTGCCTCTTATGAGCGCCGGTGGCACTATCGTGAACAATCTGTCAGTCGCAGCGGTACATACCTTTGCTGGCATGGCTGCTTACAATGCCTCCAAGGCTGGGGCTCTGGCTTTTACCAATGTGCTGCGCGAAGATTTGCGGAAACGCGGTATACGCGTGTTGGCCTTATTAGCTGGCGCCACCGATACCGGCATTTGGGAGCAGTTCTGGCCTCAAGCTCCTCGGGAAAAAATGCTCGCGCCGGAAACCGTCGCTGAAGCTATCCTGCACGCGCTCACCATTCCAGCAAAGGCTTCGATCGAAGAAATCAGGATCGGCCCGGCTGCCGGTGTACTTTGATATTCGCGGGAGATATCTCGTGTATGGCGAATGAAGCTATGTTTTAGACTCCAGTCCTTTGGGCAGCCTGCTCTGCAAGTTGGGCAAACCACCCTCGTTCAGCGATGAGTTGCGCTGGAGTGCCCTGTTCCCGGATACGGCCCTCGTCCAAGACAATAATGTAGTCGGCATCTTTCACCATGGAGTAGCGGTGGGCGATCAGAATGGTCGTAGGACGAGGGCTCAACTGGCCGAGCGCCTGCTTTACTTCATGCTCGGTAGCGTAATCTAGATTGGCCGTGGCTTCGTCCAGCACGAGGATGCGGGGCTGATCGACAAGAATGCGGGCGATCTGCAAACGTTGCCGTTCGCCCACTGACAATCCAAATCCCCGTTCACCGATTTCACTCTGCAGCCCTTCCGGTAGCCGGGCTATGGTACTTTCAAGACCGGCCGCCAGCGCCGCGTTGTTCACCTCTTGCTCAGTGGCATTGGGCCGTTTGTAGCGAATGTTGTCGGCAAGAGTGCCTCGAAAAATCGCGCCATCCGCCGCTACCATACCGATCGCCCGGCGGACCGAAGAAGGGTCAAGCTGGGACAGAGATTGGCCGTCAATAAGTATCTCGCCGGTTTTTGGCTCCCAAAGCTTCAGGAGCAAGTCGGCAGCCGTGGTTTTTCCCGCCCCTGAGGGTCCGGTAATGGCGGTCACTTGGCCGGGATTCACCGTGAACGTGAGGCCGCACAATACCTCGCGCTCCGCGACATATTCGAATCGAACTTCACGGAACTCCACCTTGCCGGGCCCGGGGAGCAATGGCACACCACTTGTCTCCTCCGGGCCTGTCTCAAGCAGACGGATAGCACGGCCCAAGGAAGCCATGTTTTGTTGCAGGCCCACGGCGATGCTGGTGAGAGAGTCGATGGGATCATAAAGCCGGTCCAGATAGGCAACAAACATGACGACATCTCCGGGCGTGAGTTGCCGATCGAACACCATCCAGCCACCGTATGCCAGCACGAGTGCCTTGCTGAAATGGTTGAGCGTCCTTTGCAAAAACAGGTAGCGGTTCCCGAGCCTGGTGCGATCGAGATAGTCGTCGTATGCAGCCTGTGAGGTAGTCTGGAGGCGGCTGACCTCCCTGGGTTCGGCGCCGGAAAGCTTCACCGTTTTAATTGCGGACAAAGCATCCTGGATGCGCACGGAGACCTTCTCCCACATCGTGTAATACTCGTCCATACCTGATTCCAGTCGCCGGGTGGCACGCCGGGTAATCACGTAATACAAAGGCAAAATGGCAAGTGCAGCTCCGGCAAGCCGCCAGCTTTGGGTCAGCATGATTGCACAGATTCCTACAATTCGTAGCGCTTCAGGAACGATCTGCTGAGAAAATGCCGAGATGATGGGCGCTACCTGGTCTGATTGGTCGATGCGCTTGGCAAGTCCACCGCTGGAGCGACGGCTGAAAAATGAGATCGGAAGGCGCAAAACATGTCCGAATGTGGACTGGATCAGTCCGGCTTCAACCTTGCTGGCTACAATTGTGCTTTGATAATCGGCGGCCAAAGAGAAGAAGTAACCAATTACACTAATCAGGAACAGTCCAGCGGCGGCCCATAACAAGGTCGTCAGTGTTTGCCGGCCCGTTCGAGGGGCCACAAATCCAGTGTGGTGCCGCTGTCGTGTTTTGCCCGATTGCTCCAGCTCCTGGTCGTGGTGTTTTCGTTCCGATGATGTAGTCCGTTGAGTTGAAGCAGGGTTGACTGCGTCTACTCCGCTGGTCGGGCCTGGACGATCAACGAATAATCCCGCAACATCATTGATTGCGACGCGGTAGATGAGGGGCTGGACGAGATCGGCAGCCGCGCCCAGGAGTGCCAGCAGAGCGATAACAATGAAGCGATTCTTATACGGGCGCGCCAGATGCAGCAACGCGCGGAACGTGGCCGGCTTGGCATGAGAACTTACTTGAACCATAAAACGCCATCACTAAGACATTTCAGGCGAGTAATATATCTGTCGGGCAGGGAAGATCTTGATAAGGCCCAACCCTGTAATGAACCCGCCAACATGGGCCCATACAGCGACTCCAGTTGAGGTTTGGTGCGAATATGTAATGGCGGTTGCGGCGCCACTCAGAATCTGGACCAGAAACCAATAACCCAGCACCAGCCAGGCGGGAAGCCTGATAAACGTAAAATAGATAAACAAAGGGACGAGCGTCAGCACTCGGGCAGACGGAAATAAGAGAAAATATGCACCCATAACGCCGGCAATGGCCCCGCTGGCGCCTACGCTTGGGACCTGCGAGGTGGCGTTAAACGCGTAATGCATGAGATCAGCGCCCAGGCCGCTGAGAAGATAGAACATCAAGTAGCGAAAGTGGCCCACGTGGTCTTCGATATTGTCGCCAAAGACAGCTAAGGCCCACATATTGAAGATCAGGTGCAGCCACGAAGCATGCAAAAACATCGAGCTGAACAATGGCACGATCGCAGCGTCCATGGGCAGGTCCCCGGAAAGCCAACGATTCACATTGTCGGGGACAAATCCGAAATCAGCCACAAAAGCTCTCAGGGTGCGTGGCCCAAGTGAGAGCTCATACAGAAATATAAAAACATTCAGACCAATCAAGAAATAATTGACATAAGGCGTGGTCGACCGCGGCGCGTCATCTTTAATAGGGATCATCTGTCGTAGTTGCCTTAGTTATCATGCTAGATAATCGGGAGTTGCTCAAGTGGATGGAGTCCTAATCATCAATAAACCTGCCGGAATGACCTCCCACGACGTAGTTGCTTGGGTACGCCGGATTGTGGGTGAACCATCCGTAGGGCACTTGGGGACCCTGGATCCGTCCGCTACTGGTGTCCTGCCAATGGTGGTGGGCCGTTTTACCCGGCTGTCGCAGTTTTATATGGAGTCGGACAAGCGATACCAGGGAACCATCCGCTTTGGCTTTTCCACGGACACCTATGATGCTGAAGGCGAGCCCACCAGCCCGGAGCACCCGTTCCATATATCCCTGGAAGATCTCCGCCAGGCTGCGACCACGTTCCTTGGGCGCATCCAGCAGATGCCACCTCGATTTTCTGCCAAGAAGATCGAGGGCGTACCGGCCTACAAACTGGCCCGCAAGAACCAGGAAATAGAGCTCAAACCCAAACAGGTCGAGGTAAAAGAGTTCGAGATTATCGGCTGGGACGGGCAACAGGCACAGTTCCAAGCCTGGGTAAGCTCGGGGACATATCTCCGGTCGCTGGCGCACGATCTGGGGCAGATGCTTGGACCGGGAGCGCATCTCAGCCACCTCGTTCGGACTGCCGTAAGGGAGTTCACCATCGAAGAGGCCCATAGCTTGGATGAGCTCACTAGAGCTGGAAAGCCAGATCCTCAAGCTCATTCGCCCCATCCGCAACGTCCGATAACAGATATTATGTTAAATAATGGATTGACCGCTAAATCCAGCCCTTTCGAGAGCTTCTTCTTGCATCCTCGCCTTGTCTTACCAGAGTTCCCTGCGGTCACAGCGTCTCCGGAGGCCCTAGTTAGGATTCGGCACGGGAATCCTACCAACTTGCCGGAATTTTCTAAAGCTTCCCTCGTCAAGGTCTTTGAAGGGCAAGCCCGGCTTATTGCCATCGCCAAGCGAATCGCAGGAACTCTGTTTCAGCCCAAGGTTGTGCTGGCATAAACTTGTGCGGACAAGATTTACTTAGGGTTGTGCAAAATGGCTTTCAGGTCAGCCTTGAAGCTATCCAGCATGGCAATTCTCTCCGGCGTGGCTTCGATCGTTTCGTCTTTATGGACGAAGACCTTCCGGCCACCCCTTTCTACCAAGGGTCCCAGACTCTCGCCCATGCGCCAGCCAACATTTCCTAGAATCTGCAAACCGTCAGGACCGGGTACGAGGAAAGCCACACAGCCGTCCCGGAGTACGCCAATGGCTTGGGGAAATCGTTCAAAAGTCTGGAGGTCAAAGTTGGATAGATAAAGCTGCTGGAGTTGTTCGGCGGGATCGGGCATACGCAAATTGGGGTGATCGGGATGACAATTACATCTTGTACCGTCCTAGGTCTTCGTCGTTCAGCCCTTCCAGCCATTTGCGCAGGTCGTCGGAGGACACCCGGTCGGCTGACGCATTGGCCTGCTTGGAGCTTTTTAATACATCTTCCTCTACAAAGATGGGGCAATCCAGACGCAAGGCCAGCGCCAGGGCGTCTGAGGGCCGCGAGTCAATGCTGATCACTTTGCCTTCGCGTTCCATCCAGATTACGGCGAAAAATGTATCATCCCGCAACTCGTTCACAACTACTTTGTGGACATGGGTATCCAGACCGATCAGCAGGTTCTTGATGAGGTCATGAGTCATGGGCCGGGGGGTGGTAACCTTTTCGATCTCCAGAGCGATGGCATTGGCTTCATAAACGCCTACCCAGATCGGCAGCACAACATCGCTGGTCACATCCTTCAGGACAACAATGGGCATGTTTGTTACTGGATCCATCATCAATCCGCGAATTTTCATCTCGACTTCCATACATGCCCTCCCTGCTTGGTCACTCCACCATTTCGCCTACAAGGCTGTTCGGAAAACTTTTGGTCACCAGCACATTAGCATAGGTTCCGGTTTCTGGAACCACTGTACTGGAGGTGAAATTTAAGGTGATGTTTTGTGACGTCCGCCCAATGATTTGCCCACGGGCCTCATTTTTGCCTTCAACCATTACTTCAAATATTTTACCCACTCGTCTTTCATAATTGGCCCTTTGGATCTCCCGCTGGCGTTCCTGGAGTATCTGCAAGCGCTTGGATTTCTCGCCTTCCGCGATGCTATCGATCATGCTCAGAGCAGGAGTATTGGGCCGGGGTGAGTATTTGAAGCTGAAAACACCGTCGTATTGGCATTCATCCAACAGGGTGATCGTCTCTTCAAACTCAGATTCGGTTTCGCCTGGAAAACCCACAATCACGTCCGTAGTAATAGCAATTTCCCTTTTTGCTGACCTGATCCAGGAGATCTTCTCCAGATACATTTCCCGAGTGTACTCTCGGTTCATGGCCTTGAGTACCCGAGAAGAACCGCTCTGTACCGGCAGGTGGATATGATCGCACAGGCTGGGCAAAGCATCGATGGCTTCCACGATGGCTTTGCTGAAATGCCTCGGATGCGAGGTAGTAAAACGGACACGGCGTATCCCTGGAAGTCCTCCTATCGTAAAAAGCAGCTCAGCAAAGCTTTTCTTTCCAGTAGGATCGGAGTAAGCATTAACGTTTTGCCCTAATAATTGAATGTCCGTATATCCAAGGTCTACCATTTGCCGGGCTTCGGCCAAAATGGACTCGTAGGTTCGACTGCGTTCCTTGCCGCGGGTATAGGGCACCACACAATAAGCACAGAACTTGTCGCAACCCTCAATAATAGTGATGTATCCCCGATGGGGATTGCTGCGGGCGGTAAACTCAGTTTCAAAGGTCTGGTCGGTCTGCCGGTCATCCAGCCCGGTCACGCGGTTGTTTCCTGCCTCAATTTGAATCAGCATCTGCGGCAGGTTGCGGTATGAGGCTGATCCAGCCACCAGGGAGACATATGGTGCCTTCTCAAAGATCTTCTCGCCCTCCTGCTGGGCGACGCAGCCTAGCACGGCAAATTTCTTGCCCTGCGACTGGAGTTTTTTGTAGTCCTGAAGCCGATGGAAGACCTTCTGCTCCGCCTTGTCACGGATAGAGCAGGTATTGTAGAAGATCAGATCGGCCTCTTCCACCGTCTCCACCTGTCGATAGCCTTGATGTATGAGCGTGCCAATGACTTTTTCTGAGTCATGCACATTCATCTGGCACCCGAAGGTCTCGATGTAAAACGTCTTTAACCCAATATCTGCCACTGATAAGAAGTATAGCGCAGCAAAATGGCTGTTTTCCCAATAGATTGATAATTTAGATGCTCGTTGGTAACTGACTGATGGTAATCCACTAAAGATGGAACGAGACGAACAAACGCTTTGGGACCGGAAGTATCGTGAGGGATCGCATACTTCATTGACGCCCGATCCATTCCTGCTCAGTGCCTACTCAGAGTTTCTTGCAGACACACCGCCGGGCTCCGCCCTGGATGTGGCCGGAGGCATCGGACGCCATGCCCTCTGGCTCGCTCAACAGAGATGGAAGGTAAAACTGGTGGATGTGTCCGGAGTTGGAATCAGGCTGGCGCAACAAAATCTTCTCAAACTCAAAAGATCACAGTCGCGCAATATGCAATTCGAAACGCAAGTCCTGGATCTTTCGTCAACACCTGATTTGGGAAACAAGCATTACGATCTGGTTCTGGTGTTCTTCTATCTTCAGAGGTCGCTCTTCCCTGCTTTAATCTCTGCGCTCAAGCCCGGCGGCCTGCTGATTTACAAAACCTACACCACCGAGAAGAAACGCATGAGAGGCGGGCCGACCCACCCTATGCACCTGTTGAAGCCGAACGAATTGCTCCATGCTTTTCAGTCGTTGCGCGTTTTGTACTATCACGAGACGGTGCGTGACAAAGGTGTTGCCGAGTTAGTGGCTCGCAAGGAATAAAACAGAAATAACAAACTTGCGGATGTTAGTTGCTGCCCTTTTTCACCTCTTCGCTCAGAATGATCGCTTCGGCAATTTCTTTCATCGATTTACGCGTCTGCCGGCTTTTCCGCTGCAAGGCCAAGTAAGCCTGTTCTTCAGTCAGCCCTAAATCCCGTTGCAGGATCCCTTTAGCGCGTTCTAAGATCTTGCGCATTTCCAATTGTTCGGAGAGCATCAAGTTCTGTCCTTCTAGCCTAGCCATCTCGATCTCCGCTCCGACCAGAAAGCCGATTGAGGACATCAATTTAATTTCGCGCTTGCTGTGAATGTGGGTACGCCGGTGTTGCAGGTTGATAACACCCACCAGTCCCTGCCGGCTCAGCACTGGCACTGACAGGATTGCCTGAAAGGAATCCTCAGGTAGTTCATTGAAAGACCGAAAGCGTGGATCTCTTGATGCGTTTGCATCTACCGCAACTGGCTGCCGATGTTCGGCTACCCAGCCCGTAATTCCTTGTCCTACACTCAGCTTCAGACGGTCAACCACTTCCGGATGCGGATTTTTCGAGGCTCGCAGCACCAGCTCATTGTCTTCCAGCACATAAATAAAACAGGAATCACATTTCACGACCGCGGCGGCAAATTCCACCACTCGTGCCAGCACTTCATGCAAAGGGTCCGCCTTGGCCATGCGGCTGCTAATTTCGTGAAAGAGGTCTACTTCCGGGTGCTCTGTAGTCCCAGCACTGTTGTTGACTTCCAAGCTTTGTATCTCCATGTTCGCTCCCCGTTTTTTCTATTCTGCAAAGTCATGACAGCCAGGCAAATCGAAATCCTTGCCTAAGCATTCGATAAAAATAGGAGCAAGCCCGTGAGGTATTGAATCAACGATGCCTGCCCCCAAAGCGTTGCCACCAGAGTTAGGCACTTACCGAAGGCGTCCCGGAAAGAGCACTCTTCCGAACGGAAGGAGATTCTCTCGGGTGCGCTTCGTAGTGCAGTGTGAACTTGCCCTCAGACGACTGACCGTGTCCATGGCCAACGGAAAAACCCAGCATGCCCATCGCCAGGATCAGGCCTTTCATCACAGAAAAACTTCGAACTGATTCCACACTGACCTCCTTGAGATATCGCGAGTAACGCGCCGGCCAAGCCAAGGAGCATTTGCTCGCGCTGTTTGTTTGGTGACGACGAGGTCAGGAATTATGGTTGGGACAACAAGCGTGAACTGCGAACATCCAGGTTCGCATCACTGACAACTTCAATCTTGCAGATGATTGCTCTAAAGTCCAATCCAAAAAATCTATTGTGACTATCTACATTTGGTCTGATCACGGCTCATACTTTTTTGTTTTGCAAATGCTAAAATCCTGCTGAACTCATGGCAAAGCACAAACCATCTCCTGGACACCATACAAAAAACCAGAAACACAGGATCAACCACTGCTTTGGCTGCGGCCGCGACAACCCTGACGGCATGCACTTGAAGTTCTACATTGACGAAGAATCCCGCCGGACAATTTGCCGGTTCAGGCTGACCCGGCGCTACCAGGGACCTCCGGGGCATGCCCACGGCGGCATTATTGCCACAATCCTGGATGAAGCCATGGGCAAAGTGAACAAATTTCGCAACGTTCTGGCGCTCACCAAGCAGATGGATGTGGAGTACTTGAGGCCGGTGCCCCTGGGAGCGCCGCTGATTGTGACCGGGTATGAAAGCCATGTTCGCGGGCGACGTCACGTCAATGTGGCGGAGATCACCAATGAAGCCGGTGAGGTGCTGGCCCGCAGCAAGGGACTTTTTATTGCAATCGATCCACTCAAGATGTTTGCCAGATTCATCGCCAGACCCGAGGGATCTCGCGCCGGAACATCTTCGGCATTGCTACCAAAGTCGCCAAAATAAATTAGGCGTTTAAAACCCGAGCAGGCTGGCCCCATTAACATTGCGAACCACCAGCGACGGCTTTGCGTGCCAATCTTAAGAATTTTTTGACTTTATTTCTCTTCAATACTCTCGTGCTCGTATCTCTAACGGGCAGGATTGTCTTGCCTAAGGACTCGCCGCAGCCCAAATCCCGCCAGGCTGCCCAGCACGCTAATCGCAGAAACCACCAGAAACAACAGCGCGAAATCCCCGAATGTGTGCGTATGCGATCGCGGGTTCCATATTGCAGAGGCCACGATGCTCAATCCAATCATGGAGCCGCATATCAGGCCGGCTATGCGGAAGAGGCACGCTACCACCGAGGCAAAGATGAAGATGAGGCCTGCAATGATGCCGGTATCATCGGTATGCTGGTCCGCTGAGAACAAAAAGGCGCCGGCGGCCGTCGCACTTATCAGAGCAAGAGGCAGTTCGATGCGTTTCATGAGCATGAATTATCCCTCAGCACAAAAGGTAACGAACAGGTAAAATAAAGAGTTACCTTCAGTATCTGTCGCGAAGTGTTGCGCGGCGCGGGAGTGTTTCTATGTCCGAATTGAATGGCAATACAGGGTTGCGGCTGAAGACCGGTCTGGCTGAAATGCTTAAGGGTGGCGTCATTATGGACGTAACCGATGCCCGGCAGGCCGAAATCGCTGAAAAGGCCGGGGCAACGGCGGTCATGGCCCTGGAGAGGGTGCCTGCCCAGATTCGCGCCCAAGGCGGCGTAGCTCGTATGGCCTCCCCTAAGAAAATTCGGGAGATCATGAGCACGGTTTCGATTCCTGTGATGGCCAAGTGCCGTATCGGTCATTTTGCCGAAGCCCAGATCCTTCAGGAGTTGGGTGTGGACTATATCGATGAATCCGAGGTGCTGACCCCAGCCGATGAGGCCCACCATGTGGACAAACATGTTTTTACTGTACCGTTCGTCTGCGGCGCGCGCGATTTAGGCGAAGCCCTGCGGCGTATCGCTGAAGGCGCGGCCATGATCCGCACCAAGGGCGAAGCCGGAACAGGAGATGTAGTACACGCGGTCAAGCATCTGCGCGCCATCACCCGCGACATGCGCCTGCTTACCGTTCTGGGGGACGATGAGCTTTATACCCGAGCCAAGGAGCTACAAGCACCCTACGAGATCGTTCGCATGGTGGCCAAGACCGGCAAGCTTCCGGTGCCTAACTTCTCTGCTGGTGGCATCGCTACGCCGGCGGATGCCGCCCTTGTCCGCCAGCTTGGAGCAGAAGCTGTGTTTGTGGGCTCCGGTATCTTCATGGAGGATTCGGTCAACTTCTGTGAGCCTGCTGAAGCGGAAAAGCGCGCCCGTGCCATTGTCCGAGCTACCACGCACTTTAATGACCCTAAAGTATTACTTGAAGTGAGTGAGCACCTGGTCGGCGCCATGAAAGGCTTGGCTGTGGCCGCCATGTCCGAGGCCGACATGCTCCAGACCAGAGGCTGGTGAAACGATTGAGGGATTGGAGAATTTTGTAATTGGGTAATGGAAGAGATTTTCTAAACCAATCGGTTTTCAACTTCACAATTACCAATTTACCCAATGACTCAATTTTCGGCTGCTTCTATTCCGTACGTTTCTTAGACATCATCAACTGCTATGAAAATTGGCGTGCTGGCAATCCAAGGTGATTATGAGGCCCACAAGGCCGTTTTGGAACGGCTGGGGGCTGAAGTCCTGCTGGTACGCAAACCCGAGCAGCTCGACCTTATTGATGCCATTGTCATCCCCGGAGGCGAGTCCAGCACAATTCTCAATTTTTTGACGGAGCAAGGATTTCTCGAGAAGCTGCGCGGTTTTGTTAAGAGTAAGCCGGCATTCGGCACTTGTGCCGGGGCCATCCTGCTGGCCCATGATGTTGAGAATCCCCCGCAGATTTCCTTGGCGGCACTCGACATTCGCGTACGCCGCAATGCCTACGGACGCCAGATCAATAGTTCCATCCAGGAAGTAATCACCAAGCTCGGTGAAAAACCACTGGAGATGGTCTTTATTCGCGCTCCCCAGATCGTTGCTACCGGAAAGGATGTAGAGGTCCTGGCCTCCAACAACGGCGACCCGGTGCTGGTGCGTCAGGGCAAAATAATGGCCTGCACCTTCCATCCTGAACTTTCGAATGACACCCGTGTGCACGAAGCCTTTCTCAAGTTGGTGAAAAACGGCACAGTTGTCTGATTTGGTGATTGGGTAATTTTGTAATTGGGTAAATTGATAATTTTCTAGGTTACGCAATTTTGGCAATTTCTAAAATTACCCAGTTACAAAATTACTCAATTACCAAATCCAAAATGGCTCTTGCGCTGCTGCTCTCGCTCCTTCTGATTACCACTGCCAGCGTTTATCTCTTTGCTGCTCATCCTTGGTGGCTCCCTGCGGGCGTATCCTTGCATGCTGCGGCCATCGATCATCAATTCCTGGCCGCCCTATGGCTTTTAGGGGCTTTGTTCATTGCTGCGCAATTTGTCTTGGGCTTGCTGATTCTGCGTTCCCGGTTCAATCGAGTTGCCGGCGTCTCGCGTGGAAGCTGGCCGTTGGAGATTACGTGGACAGTGCTGATTACGGGCCTCTTTTTCTGGTTCAACATAAGCGGCGACCGGCTTTGGTCGCAGATACAGATGCGGCAACCGGAAGACAATTCAGTTCAGGTGGAAGTCACCGGCGTCCAGTTTCAATGGTACTTCCGCTATCCCGGAAACGACGGAACTCTTGGACACACCAATGCACAACGTTTTGCCAAGCCGGAAGAGGGAAACCCGCTGGGCGTCGACCCCAACGATCCCGCAGGAAAGGATGATATTGTCTCAGCCTCGCTGGTGGTTCCCGTGGGACATGACATCGATCTGACATTGCGCGCCAACGACGTGATCCACGGCCTCTTCATTCCTGCCATGCGTTTAAAACAGGATGCAGTACCGGGGATGAGCATCCACACCCATTTCAGGCCTTTGCAGATTGGTACGTATGAAATCGCCTGTTCACAGTTATGCGGCATGGGGCACTACCGCATGAGGGCCACGGCACGGGTAGTAAGCGAGGAAGAGTTCAAGCAATGGTTGAAATCTCAGTCCAAGGTGTACTGACGATTTACCGAAATTAGACAAGATGTCCGCATCCACCTCCATCGCGACCTTGCCATCACCTCCGAGTTTCCTTCGCCGCTATCTCTTCACTACCGACCACAAAACTGTGGGGAAACAATATTTTTTTCTTTCGCTGGCGGCGGTGCTGGTCGGCACTGTGCTCTCGTTATTGATGAGGATTCACATTGTCTGGCCCAAGGCAGCGATTCCCTTCTTCGGGCAGATCAAGCCGGAAAACTATCTGGCCCTCCTCACCATGCACGGCACTCTGATGGTATTTTTTGTCCTCTCCACTGTGCCCCAGAATGGATTTGGAAGTTATTTCCTGCCGCTACAACTAGGCGCAAAGGAAATGGCCTTTCCCTGGGTAAGCATGGCCGGGTTCTGGATCACCATGCTCTCGTTCCTGATCTTGATTGCAGCTTTCTTTGTGCCGGGTGGCGCATCGCTGGCGGGATGGACGCAGTATCCCCCGCTGAGCGCCATTGCGGCTTCCGGTCCCGGACAGGGGCGCGGCACCGATCTATGGCTGCTGAGCATTGGGCTTTTTTGTCTGGCTTCTGTATTTAGCGCCACGAACTTCATCGTCACCACACTGAAGCACCGCACTCGTGGCATGAAACTGATGCGCATGCCGCTTACCTGCTGGACATGGTTTGTTGCCGCAATTTTGATTCTGCTCGCCTTCAGCGTGCTTCTGGTAGCAACCATCATGCTCCTGCTGGACCGCAACGCCGGAACCAGCTTCTTTGTGCCTTCCGGGCTGTTGGTCGGCGGAGCTGCTGTAGACCATCAGGGGGGCTCGCCGCTCTTGTGGCAGCATCTGTTCTGGTTCTTCGGTCATCCTGAGGTTTACATCGCCATACTGCCGGGTATGGGGATCACATCGCATCTGCTCTCGGTCTTCTCCCGCAAGCCGGTCTTCGGATACAAAGCGATGGTGGGGGCCACCATCGCCATTGGCTTCCTCGGATTCCTCGTCTGGGGGCATCACATGTTTGTCAGCGGCATGAATCCTTATGCGGGGTTCGCCTTCTCCACCCTGACGACTGCTATCGCTGTGCCATCAGCAGTGAAGACCTTCAACTGGCTGGGAACCATCTGGCATGGCCGAATTCGCTTTACTGTGCCCTTATTGTTTTCCGTGGGCTTCGTCTCGCTCTTTATTACTGGCGGGCTGACCGGCCCGATTCTGGCGCAGCCCGCGCTCGACATCTATCTGCACGATACCTACTTCGTAGTGGCCCACTTTCACCTCATCATGGCTATGGCTGGCCTGTTTGCCATCTTCGCCGCCACGTACTTTTGGTTTCCCAAGATGTTTGGGCGGATGATGAACCAGCGTCTGGGCGTTCTGCATTTCTGGATTTCGTTTCTTGGCGCTTACGCGATTTTCATGCCCATGCATCTGCTGGGAATCGCTGGACATCCACGCCGTTACTCGGAACTTACTGGTGTGCAATATGTTGCGGTTCTGGCCCCTTTACAGACTTTCGTCACCGTGGCTGCCATCATCACTATTGCCAGTCAATTCCTCTTTCTTGCAAACTTCTTCTGGAGTATGTTTAAGGGAGCGCCTGCTGGGGAGAACCCCTGGCAATGCACGACCCTGGAGTGGAGGCTGCCCTCACCGACGCCCCGCCGAGGATTTGGCGACGAGGCGCCGGTTGTGAGCCACGGTCCCTATGAATACAGTGTTCCAGGGGCCGAAAGTGATTTTCTGATGCAGGATGCGGCACCCACCCCGTAACCACGGAAGTCCATCTCAGTAGTTATGGCCCGGACGAGTGAACACGTCGAGGTTGAACGCAAGCCGAAGCTGGGCGGCGGAGGTCCGGGAAAAATTCCGCATCGCCGAGGTTATGGTGGCGGTGACGATGGCGACCATGGGCAGCCGGATGATTTCGTCTCCCGCAAAGACCGCATGGGCCGGTACCGGATTGTCATGGCGATCGTCATCATCGTCCTCACCGCGTTTTTTATCGGGCTCACCGGCGCCTTCATCATCCGCCAAGGCATGGGCCCGTACAACTCGGAGCTGAAAAAGGCTGTTCCGGACTGGCGTCCGCTGGTGCTTCCCTACTCCCGCTTGCTGATCAACTCCGCCATATTGTTATTGAGCAGCCTTACCCTGGAGTTTGCCCGCCGAGGCCTGCGCAGGAAGGCGGAGTTTGCTGCCATGGGCATCCTGCCTCCAAAACTCAAATCAGAGCTACCCTGGCTGAGCATTACGGTAGCTCTGGGCTTCGCTTTTCTTGTGGGGCAGGTCATGGTCTGGGACATCCTGCGGCATCAAGGCCTCTACGTCAGTTCGAATCCCAGCAGCAAGTATTTCTATGTGCTGACGGGCGCACATGCGGTCCACTTGGTCGGTGGGTTGCTGGTCTTGCTGTGGGCTTTGCTGGCCAGTTATTCAAAACATAGATTCGAGTCGCGGCTCATCGCCGTGGATGTGACCGGATGGTACTGGCACTACATGGGCATCCTTTGGATCTATATTTTTGCCCTGCTGCACTTCGCCCGAGGCTAGCTTTTGAAAACATTCCGAGCGAAGCGAAGAATCACTATTCATCAGTAAGGAAATACCATGCCCGAAATCAATATTACCAAGTTTAAGGCCGAATGCTTTGCGTTGCTTGAAGAACTAAGCAAGACCAAAATCCCAATCAGAATTACGCGTCACGGCAAGCCAGTCGCCGAGATCATGCCCCCGTCACCTACAAGAGAAGGCCGAAAATTCTTAGGTTCTACTGCGGATAGCTTTGACATTTTGGACAATGATATCGTGGGCCCGATTATTGACTTTAGCGAAATGGAGATATATCGCCGTTGAAGCTCTCTACCACATGCTCCGTCATTTTCATTGATACCGACAGGCCTCTCTGCTACATTCGCACCGACTACTATGCTCCGAAAACTCATTGCGCTGACAATTTGTCTTTGCCTGGGAAGCACCTTGGGAGTTGCCTTCCAGACAGCCACGCCACAGCCGACTCCTGCAACCAGCCAGACACAAACCGCTGCTCCGGACGCCCAACCCAAGCTCTCTCCACCGCTGATCGGCTTCGGATTGGAGGATGGAATCCCGGTCAAGCTGCGCCTCACGCGAAACCTATCTTCGGCAACCGATAAAAAAGGCGATACCGTCGATTTCGAGGTATTGGAAGATGTGAGCGTCGCCCAGTTGATCGTGATACCACGCGGAAGCACAGCCTGGGCCACCATTACGGAAGCCGAGCCAAAGAGGCGGATGGGGCGCGGTGGCAAGCTGAACGTCAATATCGACACCGTGCGCCTCAAGGACGGAGAAAGAGCAGCGCTCCGTGCAGTAAAAGACACCAAAGGCGGCGGCCACGTTGGAGCCATGACAGGCGCGATGGTGGCGACCGGAATCGTCTTCTTCCCTGCCGCTCCTTTGTTCTTGTTCATGCATGGAAAAGATGTGAATATTCCCAAGGGAACCGAGATCACGGCCTACATCGCCGGCAATACGCCCTTGGATAAATCGAAATTTGAAGCAGGCGATCAGACCCAAACGACAGCCACAGCCAGCAAGTCAGCCGATTCCACCGGGCAAACCACCATGATGATTACTTCCACACCCACAGGAGCCGATGTAGAGTTGGATGGGAACTTCGTCGGAAACACACCATCATCACTGAATATGGCAGCAGGAGATCATACAGTCAAAGTCACCAAGAAGGGCTATAAGGATTGGGAGCGCAAGCTCAAAGCCTCCGGCGGCAATGTCAACCTGAATGCGGAATTAGAAAAAGAATAGCCAGTTCCAACCCTTACCGCGGATTCGCGAGGATGTACGCGGATAAACTGTGCCAACTGACCACGACGTTACCTTAGCTCACGTGCTTTATTAGCGGTTCCAAAGGTCTTTCTGGCTCAAATATCCATACAGTATCCTTGGCGTATCTGCAGGGGGGTGGGGGTATTGCCCAATTGGTAATTTTCAATTGGAAATTTCTAATTCGTCGCAGTTCTGGTTGTCATTATGATTTTGGATGAAGATAGAGCTGGGGAAATGAGGGCCACGAAAGTTCAAGTCATCGCGGATGACGCGAGTTACAGATCAACGACCTTCCAGCATATCGCAGATGGCGACCTCTGGTCGGGGAAAATTCACCCCCAAATTCTCTCGCAACTCGAGACGGAACCCAGGTAAAAGCTGCATCTCAGCCGAAGCTGTCTTTAAGGACCGGCGTAAGGGAGCCGGCGTTCCATGATCAAAGAGAATCAGCATTCAAGAGCGCACTGGTTCAGCTTCCGCGCTCCTGGCGGCAAAGGCCACAACCTCTTGGATCTGCTGGCGGTTCAGGCCTTGATACCATTCCAAAATATTATCGATGGTTGCACCCTGCTCCAGGTTTTCAAAAATGGTGGAAATAGGAAATCTGGTTCCACGAAAAACCCAGGCGCCACTCATTTTTTCCGGGTCGCTTTCTACCCCAGGGCATTGTGACCAATCGAGAGAGATAATCAATCCTCCCTTACCTTATTCTAGTCCCAATATCTGGAGGTCGGGTAAGTGTCTGCCCTAGATTTTATTTGTGCCGGTTATCTCCTCTGGGGGCATCGGAGATCTGTTGATCAGCGTTCATCAATTGAATCAGCGTCATCAGCCGTAAGAAGGTGGTTGCTTTCCTTTGCGTCCTTTACGGTGAGCTCCGCAAGCTATAATAGAAAGATTCAGCCACATTCCTGGGCCCCACAGTAAGGGTGTGCTGTGGAAGTGTCTGTTAGCAAAGCCTTTATCGAACTGCAAAGATGTCTGTCTCTTCCAACGAATCCATCATTGTGCGGGGCGCCCGTGTGCATAATCTCAAGAACATTGATTTTGAGATTCCTCACAACGCTCTTACGGTGGTGACCGGGGTTTCCGGGTCGGGCAAGTCTTCGCTGGCCTTTGACACGATCTACGCCGAAGGACAGCGGCGCTATGTGGAGTCCCTCTCCGCGTATGCGCGCCAGTTCCTGGAACGTATTGAAAAGCCGGATGTTGACCTGATCGAAGGCATCGCTCCGGCCATTGCCATACGGCAGAAGAACAGCACGCGCAATCCGCGCTCCACCGTCGCCACGGCCACTGAGATCTACGATTATCTGCGGCTGCTCTTTGCCCGCATCGGCAAGACCTATTGCCGGCAATGCGGGCAGGAGGTCAAAAGAGATACGGTCGACGAGATTGCCGAAAGTGTCCTAGCTCTGGGAGAAGGCACGCGCCTGAATGTGCTCTTCCCTATCCAGCAGCGCGAAGCCTTGTCCGGGGAGGCCAAAAAAGCCAAAAGCCGGGCAAAAAAATCCAACAAGGCGAATAGCGCAGCGGATGCCTCTCTGAACGAGCGTCTCTTTGATCTGCGCAAACGAGGTTTCAACCGGCTCTTCCAAAACGGGCAGGTCTTTGAATTCTCCACGCCCGAGTCCCTGCTGGACATCGACTTCGGCCAGCCCGTCTATATTCTGGTCGATCGCATCGTGGTTGCCCCGGACCAGCGCACACGCATCGTCGATTCGGTAGAGCAGGCCTATCGAGAGTCCGGCGAAGTGCTATTTCAAACCGCTCCCCGCGAAGACGAAGAGCTCCGGCAGCTCCGTTTTGCGCAAAGATTTGAGTGCAAGCGTTGCCACATTCGCTATGAAGAGCCGGAGCCCCGGCTTTTTTCCTTCAACAATCCTTTTGGCGCCTGTCCACGCTGCCAGGGCTTTGGCAATACGATTGATTTTGATTTGGATCTGGTCATTCCTGATTCCTACAAAACACTGGCGGACGGCGCCATCGAACCCTGGACGAAACCCAAATACCGCGCGCTTCAATCAGAATTGCGAAAGTTTGCCCGCCAGCACAGCATTCCCATGGACGTGCCCTGGCGAGAACTGGAGCGCGACCAGCAACGGCTGGTGTTGGAAGGTGAAGGCAAGTTCCTGGGCGTGCAAGGATTCTTCACCTGGCTGGAACGCAAGAAATACAAGCTGCACGTTCGGGTCTTCCTAAGCCGTTATCGCGGGTACGCACAGTGTCCGGAGTGCGCAGGGGCGCGGTTGCGGTCAGAGGCGCGTCAGATCAAGATCGAAAGCAAAAACATTTGTGAGGTCACAGCGCTTACCGTGGAAGAGGCCGCTGCATTCTTCACGAACCTGAAACTCTCACGCGAACATATTGAGATTGCCGAAAAGATTCTGGAGCAGGTGCAGCAGCGGCTGAAGTTTCTGAACGATGTTGGTCTGGAGTATCTCACGCTGGACCGTCTGGCCTCGACTCTTTCTGGTGGTGAGTCGCAGCGTATCCAACTGGCGACCTCGCTGGGATCGCGTCTGGTAGGCGCTCTCTACGTGTTGGACGAGCCTTCCATCGGACTGCACAGCCGCGATACTGCCCGGCTGATCAGCATCCTTCATGAATTGCGCAACCTGGGCAACACCATCCTGGTGGTGGAACACGATCCGGATGTCATGCGCGCTGCGGACCTGATTCTCGACCTGGGACCAGGGGCAGGTGAAAATGGCGGACGGGTCATGGCTTCCGCTAGCTACCCGGATCTAAAGAAGATTTCCACTTCGTTGACCGGACGATATCTCAGTGATGAGTTGCGTATTCAAATTCCCCAGGTCCGGCGCAAATCGGGAACTCCTGCGATCGGCATAGAAGGCGCCCGCGCCCACAATCTTAAGAACCTCTCGGTGCAGATACCGCTGGGCATGCTGGTGGCCATTACCGGCGTTTCAGGATCTGGCAAGTCGACGTTGGTGCATGACATTCTTTACCAGGCTCTGGCGGCAGAAAAAGGAATTACCAGCGGTCCCGGCCCGGCCGTGAATGGCTTTAAGAAGGTCACAGGCGGGCAATATATTGCCGACGTAGTGCTGGTTGATCAGTCGCCGATTGGACGTACGCCGCGCTCCAACCCGGTGACCTACATCAAGGCCTTCGATGCCATTCGTGAACTCTTTGCCTCGATTCCGGAATCCAGCAAGCGCGGGTTTAACGCCGGACATTTCTCCTTCAACATCCCAGGGGGACGATGTGAAACCTGCCAGGGCGACGGAACGGTGACCGTCGAGATGCAGTTTCTGGCGGACGTGGAATTATTATGCGAAGACTGCAAAGGCACTCGTTATAAACCGGGAGTGCTGGAGGTGCGATACAAAGGCAAGAACATACATGAGGTGTTGAATCTTACAGTGCGCGAAGCCATGGGGTTTTTCTCCGGCCTTCCTAAGATCACCGACAAGCTACGAGTATTGGAGGAGGTTGGTCTGGGCTATCTTCGCCTGGGACAATCGGCAACTACGCTCAGCGGCGGCGAAGCGCAACGCATGAAGCTGGCTGCCCACCTGATTCCGGCTGGCCGCACGCATAGTTTTGAAGCGGAGACGCCCGAGGAAAAAGAAGTACGCCGCAAGGCCCGTGCCGGAAAAGGGGCGCTCTATATCTTTGATGAACCAACCACCGGGCTGCACTTTGATGATGTGAGCAAATTGCTGGCGGCATTTCGCAAACTGATCGACGCCGGTGGCTCGGTGCTGGTGATTGAGCACAACATGGATGTGATCAAGACTGCCGATTGGATCATCGATCTTGGGCCGGAAGGGGGCAACCGGGGCGGAGAGATTGTGGTGTCCGGCACGCCCGAAGCTGTGGCAAAATGCTCAAAGTCGTACACCGGAAAATGGCTGGGACGCATCTTATATTCCAGCAAGAACTCTCAATCGAATGGGCATCAGTAACGCCATCCCGGCGATGTTGCTGCTGGCCTGCCTCACGCCTCAGCCCTCGGCGCAAACGCGCCCCAACGATCCTCTTCAGGAAGCGGAAAGCCTTCTCGAAAAACAACAATACGATCTGGCGGAAGGCAAGTTAAAAATCCTGGTCAATGGCCAATCCGAGAATCCCCAGGCCTGGTTCGATCTGGGATTTGCAGAAAACCACCTGGGCAAAACACTGGATGCCATCGCCGCCTACAAGAAGGCTGCGGAGCTGAGTCCTAAGTGGTTTGAGGCCAATCTGAACCTGGGGCTGGCGTTGGCGAAAAATGCCAACGTTGGCGAAGCGGCAAAAGTATTAAGAACTACAATCCAACTCAAGCCCACCACCGGCGGTCCGCAAGCTGTGAGCAAGGCCTGGCTGGCGTTAGGACAGGTGCTGGAAGAGAGCGATCCCAAAGAATCGCTGAACGCCTATCAAAAATCTTCCGAACTGGACCCAAAGAACCCTGAAGCGTATCTGGGCGTTGGAAAAATGCTGGAACGTACCGGCGATCTGCCTGGCGCGGAAAAGCAATATCTAACTGCCGTGAATATGCAGGCCAGCGGGAGTGTAGAGCGGCTTATCAAAATGTATCTCGAACACAACCGCCTCGCCGATGCAGAGAGTTGGCTAAAGAAATATGCCGGTTTGTATCCGGAGAATATGTCTGCGCAGGTAATGCTCTCCAAGGTATTTGCTGCGGAGGGTAAAACCCAGGACGCTATTGCCATGCTGGAGGTGGTGGACAAAAAGACAGCCGATCCCGGTGTCAGCCGGGAGCTGGCCTTGCTGTACTCTGAAGCCAAGCAATATGAAGCGGCGGCCAGATTGCTCCGGCCGTTAGCGGAAAAGAACCCGGCTGATACACAACTGCATTGGTACTATGGAGAGGCCCTGTTTCACCAGCGTAAATACGCTGAAGCCGAGCCCGAGCTGTTGAAGGCACTACAACAGAAGCCCGACTTGGCGGAAGCCTACGGCGACCTGGCATTTGCAGCGGAACAGAACAAACATTACGAATTGGCGGTCCGCGCATTAGACTTGCGGGCCAAATATTTGCCGGAAATTCCCGCCACCTATTTCATACGGGCCACCGCTTATGACAACATGAATGCCAGCAAACCGGCAGCGGAAAACTATAAACTCTTTCTAGCTGCCGCCGGTGGCAAGTTTCCTGACCAGGAGTTCCAGGCCCGCCATCGTCTGAAAGCGATTGAGCCCAAATAAATATGCTGAAACCTCTTGCGATTTGCGTATTTCTTCTGCTGGCGGCTGTTACTTTTGCGGCGCAGCGCAGCATCGACCAGATGAAGGCGGAAGCTGAAAAGGCCGAAGGAGGCCATCAGGCAAAGTTGTGCGCGGAGCTGGCGGAGCAATTGGTGTCCATTGCCAACCAGCAATTCACGGAAGGTAATGTTGAACAGGCCCAGAACACTGTCCAGGACATCTTGAAATATGCGTCCAAGGCGCGTGATGCTTCGATCAATAGCCGTGGCAAGATGAAAGAGACGGAGATCATACTGCGTACAACCCAACGCAAACTGGAAGCGGTAAAACGCACCCTGGCCGCGGACGATCGCCCGCCCCTGGATGATGTCCAGAAAAAACTGGAGCAGTTCCGCCAGGACATCTTGAATGAAATGTTCGCACCCCCCAAGAAGAAAGGGAGCCAATGATGAAGACCGCAAAGAGGTTACTTGTACTTCTTCTGGTGCTCACGGTGGTGGCTTCAGCCAGAAAACGCGACCCGCTCACGGAAGCCGAAAGCGACAAATTACGCGAGGCGGCAACCGAACCCTTCAAGCGCATGAAGCTGCTCATCGATTTCGCGGAAGCGCGACTCCTGGCTATTGACCAGATGCGCGCTGATCCTAAATTGGCCCAAGGACGCGGCCCGAAAATCCACAATCTTCTGGAGGACTTCACCGCCATCCTCGACGAGATCAACAGCAACCTGGACATGTATGCCGGACGACCCTTGGAGAAGGACGACAAAAAAGATTTTCGCAAAGGCTTGAAAGCAGTCATCGAGGCCGACGACAAATTCGAGCTGAAGCTAAAGACACTAAAGTCCGCCATTGAGACCGACCCTCAAACCAAGCAGGAAGCCAGAGATTACCAGTTTGTATTTCAGGACGCCCAAGAGGCCCTTAAGTCCAGCGCCGATGTGGCCCGCGAATATATGAGCGATAAAGAGGAAGATTCGACTAAGAAAAAGAAATAGAAGAATCGGGAGATCGCGCAAGGCGGGATTGGGGGACAGTAGCCGAGGGCGCGCCATTATTGGTTTTTGGTGGAAGGTTGTGCCAAAGAAAAGACCGTTCACCTCACCATTGACGACATGGGGAGCACTGTTACGCTGCATACAGGTGATGTTCTCGAAATCGCGCTTCCAATGATTTTTGGAACCGGTTATAGCTGGAAGGTTGCCGAAAACTTGGGCAACGTTTCTCAAGGTCCAAGGGGAGCCTGAGAAAGAAAACAACAAGCGGCCTGGCCACTCCGCTACCAAGGTATTTCGATTCGTGACTGTAGCGAAAGGAACAGGCCATTTCGAGATCCATTACGTACGCTCGCGGGAAAAGAACCCAGGGCCAGAAAGGGTTTTCTTTTTGACAGTTGAAGTCAAGTAAGGCGCAGTGCAGCGGCTGTCTGAGTCCCCTAATCTGAAAGCTCCAGGAACGTATGTTAAGGTATCGATCAGTATTCGGGGCGTGCTCAAGATCGTGAATCAGGCGACGTACGAGCCTACTCCCGGTAAGAGAGCAACCATTATCAACAAGGATCCCACATGGCCTCCGGCAAAGATTCGCTCAAACAATTCGAGTGGAGCGTGAGAGCGCTCGCGCAAGGGCCCGCCGTCCAGCGTGAGCTATTTCCGTGTTTCGTAGAAGTCGCAGATGAACTGGCGCTGGATTTTGAGGAGAAGTACCGCGAGCTCCCATCCGTCACATTCCTCTTCACACCTGAACAGGTGCAGGCAGTCGAGGCACTAGACAAAGCTCTCGAGGCCATGAGCGGGCCAGCACATAACGAGCTCTGGACGATGGAAGCACTTGATCGTTCGCCCAAATGGGATCACATCAGGCAACTCGCTGGGCAGTTGATTCGAGCCATGGGCTGGTCCGACGCCCCACCTCCGGCAAACCGTGCCGTCTACGTGGGATCCGATGCCTAGCCTCATCGGCGTTACCAAAGTTTACCGACTCAGAGAAAGATTGAGATGAGAGCTGAGAGGCTTGGACTTTCTGCCTTCCTCTAATCAATCACCTTCGCAGCCACCTGAAAAATATTGCACGGTTAGAACCAACTGATTTTGCCAAGCATTCTCTTGGAGAATCGAGTGCAGCTTCGATATTAAAAGCCGGAACAAACCAAGCCAGTGCATTCGGCCAAAGAATTAAACTATGACTCGACAACACTGCCGAGGACAATGAACAACAAACTGGCGGCAAGGACCTTCATTGGAATCCTCCCTTTGATACCACAACGACACTAATTATATCGGCCAAAGCAATTTTCGGCAGTCACTCGCATGTAAATGATTCCAATAGTGGGCGACAGACAATCACTCCAATAGTTAGCAGGTCGCGTTCTAAGATCGTCCGCTAAGGCCGACCAACAACCTCAATCAGCCCAATAAGTTCGGAGAATTTTTCGAGCACATGCCAATGCAACTTTTCGCGTTTTTGTCGTTCTATACAAGAAAAGGAAAAGAAACATGAAAAGTTGCAGCGCATTAAAAATGATAAGAGTAGCAGGAGCCGTAATCCTAGCCACGATGAGCGCGGGCTTGGCGATGTCCCAGAGCAATCCGCAGACAATCGTGCCACAACCAAAGCAAATCGACCAGCAGGCCACCGGAATTGTGGTGCTGGTTCGCGATCCTTCTGGCGCGGTTGTCAGAGATGCTCGCATTCAGGTGATGACGCCGTCGAAAGTTGCCCTCGTGGGCGGGGCTACCAGCAACGCGGGAGAATGGAGATTCAGTGGGATGCCGCCTGGTACCTACGTTATCGAGATTTCCGCGCAGTCGCTTGAGACTTACACCGAACAAATCAACGTCACGTTGCAGGCGATTACCAGGCTTGATGTGGTCCTGAAAGTACCGAAAGAGATATGGACCGGACCAGTCGCTGAGCCGGCACAAGTTGAAGAACCGCCGGAGACGCCCATTCGACTAGATCCGGTTCCGCAACCGGTTTCGCCGCAGTCTGCGCAGGCCAACGAGGGGACCTCAGGAATTGCGCTAGTCGTGAAGGACCCGGCTGGCATCGTTGTTTCGAAGGCGCATGTGAAGCTGACTCGAGCACCAGAGAACTTCCAGGCCGATGGCACAACGAATAAAGCCGGACAGTGGAAGTTGGCCGGCTTGGCCGCTGGATCCTACGTGATGGAGATCACGATGCCACCTGGGTTTAGTCCATACAAGGAAACGGTCAACCTGGAATCACGGGCGACCACCAATCTTGAAGTGACACTCAAGTTGTCAACATGCTGCTCCGGACCACAAGTGGAGCCGGTCCGCAAAAATCCGCTCAAGCGCTTGTTCCACAAACTGGGATTCTAAGCCGAGCAGCCTCGGCAATGCGGTCCGTCACTTCGTTCAGGATTTCGGCTGGCGGCTCAGACGCCGCCAGAACGCCTCAAGTTCAAATCCTCTTGCCCCGGCTTTTTCAGCAACAACTTTAAGTGCGATTTTGAGGCTCCAGCCTTGACAGAGCACCTGGTTCGGGACCACGCCCCTGACCATACGGTAGCGTATTGACAAAAGAGATCTGCGCGATCCATACTATACGCTAGCGTATGGAACGCACACATCTAAAGAAGAAAGACTGGATGCGGGCCGCTCGTATTGCCCTGCTAAATGGTGGGCCGGAGGCGGTGCGAGTGGAGAGGCTGGCCAGCAGCCTTAAAGTGACCAAGGGCAGCTTCTACTGGCATTTCAAAGATCGCGGCGCAATCCTGGAAGCCTTATTAAGGGAGTGGGAGGAAGAAACGTCGACCATTGCCGCGGAGGCCCTCTCCCGACGCACGCCTCGAGAGGCACTCTCGGTCGTCTTCGCCGAGATCAAAGAAAGAGTGGTCTTAAGTGAGCGAGGCGAGGCGCCCTCCGATGCCGCGATATTTGCCTGGGCTTCCGTATCGCCTAAAGTTGGCAAGCGGGTCAACAAGGTGGAGCAGCAGCGCATCGCGGTCCTGACCAGCCTTACCGGCCTTCCTGACCGCAGCCAGTTGGCCTATCTTGCCCTCATCGGTTTTCTGATGCGCCGCCGCCGCGTACCCGAAGCAGCGGAAAGTTTCCCCTTGTTTGGCAGTATGCTCCTGGACTTCCTCGCGCCTGATGCGCAAAACGACAAGACTAAATCCAAGCAAGATAAAAAAGAGAGGGATCGTGAAAAGACTCTTATTTCTGCTCGTACTCGTTAATGCGGGCTTCGCCGCCGACCGCAATCCTTTCGATGCTCCCGATCCAAGGTATGAATTTAAGGAAATTCAAACATCTTCTTTGTATCTGCCTATGAGAGACGGCGTCCGCCTTGCCATCGATGTGCTAATTCCCAAGGACCTTCCTCCAGACAAAAAGATTCCTGCCATCTTGAAATTCACTCGCTATGGGAGGGCGCCGGTGAATGGTTCCACGGACTTTCTCGACAGGTTCTGGGTGAAGAATGGCTTTGCGCGGGTCCTGATTGATCAGCGCGGCACCGGAGCTTCCTTTGGTGGGGTCCGCTATGGCAAAGCCAACTTAAACGACATGCGTGACATCGCTGACTGGGTGGTGCGGCAGCCCTGGTGCAACGGGAAGCTGGGCGCGATTGGTGATTCGTACGAAGGCACTACCTCGGAATTGCTCGCGGCCACGGGCCATCCCGCAGTTCGCGCGGTTGCTCCCAACTTCAGCGATTACAATTACTACACCGACCTCATCCGCCCCGGAGGCGCGTTGAATGACTGGTTCACGAAATTGTGGCAGTACGAAACCGCTCACATGGACAAGGGAATGGCGGCCAAGCGCGTGGACGCCGACGCCGACGGGTCTTTGTTGAAGCAGGCCGTCGCCGAACATAAAGCCAACCCGAATGTTTATAATGCAGCCAAAGCAGGTGAATTTATCGACGATCCTTCTCTTGCATTCGGAGGTTCATCGCTGGACCTGGGCATCAGCGGCGTGTCCCAGGAGTTGCAACAGTCGCGTGTTCCCATGTTGGTCCTCGCCAGTTGGTTTGACGCCGCGACCGTGCAGGGTACATTGCAGCGGTTCAAAACATTTTCCAGCCAGCAACGCGTGTTCATCGGCGCCTTCGGCCATGGAGGCTTCGCCAACGCGAATCCGTTTTCTTCTCCCGACGTTCTCCCTGACCCGCCGCCTCGCCAGCAATTGCTGGAGGCTTTGCGCTTCTTCAATCACTATTTGAAGGAAATTCCCGATGCCGTAAGCTCCGAGCGGCGTCTTCACTACTTCACCGTAGGCGAGAATACGTGGAAGTCTACGGAATCCTGGCCGCCGGCGGGATTTCACACTGTCAGCTATCACCTCAGGACCGACCACGGACTGGGTGCCGAACAGAGCGGCAATCTGAGCGTGACGTTTGTCTCCACTTCAACTGGTGACCAGAACCGCTGGCACACCCAAGGCACCGAGGGTGTCGTTGCATACGGCAAGGCCATCCAGCAGATGAGCGCCCTTCCCGCGTTTGCCACCGTGCCGCTCGAAACCGCAATCGAGATCACCGGACAGCCTGTGCTGCGGCTGAATCTCGAGTGTTCGCAGGCTGACCCCACGGTCTTCGCCTACCTCATCGCTCTCGATCCCCAAGGCAATCCAACTGTTCTGACCGAGGGACAGCTTCGGCTTATTCATCGCAAGTTGAATAAGTCGGAGCAGACTCTCCACACGTACACGAGAGCGGACGCGGCGCCGGTGCCTTCGGGAAAACCAATAGAAGCTGATATAACGCTGTTGCCGATGTCAGCGGTGCTGCCAAAAGGCTACCGGCTGCAACTCCTTTTGGCCAGCAACGATACTTCCACGTTCGCTTCTGCCCCTCAGTATGGAGGGACGGTCTTTGCATCCTCACAAATTGATCTGCCCGAGAAAGAGCGCCCGGACTACATCCCCCCTGCCGCCGACAAGAAACCCGCCATCATCTATGGCGCTCCCAATTTCCAAGGCCGAGCCACCATCATTTATATGGGTTTGCTCCAAGGACTCCTCCGGATCCGAGTGGTTCTTCATCAGGCGGCCGATCAATCCTGGACAGGTTCGCTCACCAGCCTCGACGATAGTGGGCTAGAGAGACCACTAGATGCGATCAGAATAAACAAGGACGGTGAAATTCATTTCACTTGGAAAATCCCGCTTTTTACATCGTATCGCGGCCGCTTCAGCTCTGATGGAAATCAGATCATCGGCACGATTTCGCAGGGCAAGAAGTCCGATGCACTCAACTTTGACAACGTAACGGAGCCGGTAGCAACCCCGAGCAAATAGATTTGGACAAATCTTTAAACAGTTGCAGCAGAGAAGCTTACGGAGTCTCCGACATACCTGGGCATTTTCCCAGCAGAAAAAAAGTTCTAAAATCGTCCGCCAGGGCCGACCAATTCGATGCCGCCATTCACAACGAACTTTCCTCCTAAGCTTCGCTCTTTCTGCCTCACGGCCAAGTTTTGGCGATCTCCAGAGTTGACAGGCAAGTGGATCCAAATGATCTTTGCCAGCAAGGGTTGCAAACTACGGCTTAGCTTTCTTTTCGATCAACTCACATCGCTGTAAAGTGAGAAAGAGAACGGAGGAGGCGAGAACACTACTCTACATCTCAATCTCCGCCAGAAAGGGCCTGAATGCGAATTGGCGAGGGAATTTTTTTACGTGCCAGGAAACCACGCCCATGTGGGGTCCGTACATTAGCGGAAATGCCGGGACCTCCTCGCTCAGGAGCCGGCAGATCTTTTTCCAGTTGTCGTGGCTTGGTTCGGTGCGTTGAATGTCGACAGCAGCATCAAAAGCAGCATTACTCCAGCGCGCGAAGTTCGAACCCCGAGTCGCGTCCGTCGGGCCATTTGGTATGCAATCAGAAGTGAACAGCGTTTCCATCATGTCAAGCGGGTCTGACGTGTCTGGGATCCAGCCAGAGAGCAGCAGATCATAGGAACCAGAGCTCGTAGCTTCATAAAATTCGGCCACATCCCGGGCCTGCCTGATCTCGATGCGAAAGCCAAGCTGGCTTATCTGTTTGGCCAACAGTTCGGCTGTAGCGTATGGATTGGGCAGGTGTGGACGAGGCACCGGTACGACCCATAGAGAGAGTGGGCCCGAGTCCGGACGGACATTTGAAGCTGCAATCAAGTCGCGGGCCCGGGACAGATCGTACCGGATACCGTCGGCATCAGTTCCAAGTGATGGCGGCAATATGCCGTTTGCAGCAAAGGCCAGGGAATTAGAATAGGATTGCGCTGCCACAGCCCTGCGATCAACGGCCGACGCAAATGCCATGCGGACTGAAGCGTCCGCAAACAGTTTCCTCTGTGTATTGAAGTATAGGATCGCTGTGCAAAATCCAAGGTCGATAAATCGTCGCATCCGCTCGGCAGCGCCGATTTGTTCCCGCAACAAGTCTTCGGTAAAGTCCACTTGGCCGCTGTTAACGGCTTCCATCAATTTGTGACGGCTGCCGGCGGCATCCAGCAGATAGACGCGACATTCGATTTCAGCGGGACCTGAAAAACTCTTGTAATAGTGAGGATTGCGGAGGAGTCGGAAGCATTCAGGCGCCGGCTTTGGTCCAAGCATATACGGCCCAGTCCCGAGAAACTCCGTGCCTCGCTCCACAATGATTGGATGATCATGACGCGCGAGCACGAATTTGAAATTGGCATTGGGCCGCTTAAGTGCGAAGAAAACGCGGTCTCCCCTGGCGGTTGCGGCTGCCTGGATCGCGAACGATGCTGTTTTTTCCAGAGATGCGGCTATATGTTGAGCGGTGACCTCGGTTCCATCGGTGAATCGAATGCCTGGTTTGACGCCCGCAGAATAGATGGGAAACCCATGTGATGTCGATTCTTCCCGCAAAGGGTAATCCAGCATCACCGGTTCAACTGCTCCGGCCTGCGAAGTGGAGCGGTAGGGTGGCTCATAGAGCTGCCAAATGATTGACATGTTTGCAAAATTAATCCCGCGCCTTGGATCGCGCTGTTGAAGCGGATTAATCAATCCAATACGGAAGACCTTGCTTGCGCTGGTGTCGTCTATCTCGCCTGCCTTGTGTACCAAATCATTCATTGTCTTCTCTTTTTGCCTGGACTGTGGGAATTTGCCCCATTGTGCCTTCGGATACCGGGCGTGTCGACGGTATTTAGGTAACCTCATGTCGTTGGAAGTTCAGGTTGGTGTGCGTGTCCGAACGGGAACTTTGATCCGAAGCCCTTATAGAGCCTTCTTTTTCTGCCGCCCCGCTGGGGCTTGGGCCGCGTTTGGTTAACGTTTCCCAGGGCTTGCGCGCCCTGGGCTACAACTAGGCCGCGCCTCCGGTGCTGATGCTTGGATGATCCATAGTTTTTCGTTAACTCATGAATAATCCAGGTTTCGGGGTTGGATCATTTGAGTCCCAGAACACTCTGCCGATTCCCTAGTGAACCGTATTGAGTCTAGCCGGGCAGAATCCGGGATCACTTGGACAACACTTTGTGTACCTGCCTAAGCTTCCCGACAGCAGACTTCGATGATCACTGTACTGCTTGTTTCCAAGGCGAGATGCCCCACTCATCAACAAAGTCCCGGGCGAGGCAGCCACTGGCTAACTTCGCTGTATTTTGTCGCTTATTATTGAGTAATGGCGAATCCACACCCGGTTGTGGACACTACGCGGCGTGCTTGCATTCGAATGCAAATGCGTACCAGCACTCGCCATCTTTCTCGATACGAACTGGGTGGATCGCCTCACCGGTAAATGTGGTGATGGCACGCTGCCAGAAATTCAAGGCTGTGCAATTCGACTGTATTACGCGTACTTCCCACGGTCCCGGAAGCCTTCTCCACACTTCGTGCGCTACCTGCATGCCAATTCCCTGCCTGCGATAGGCACGAACGATAAAGAACTCTGCCATGTCCCAGACAGCCTCGCTATCGGAGATTTCAGAGCCCCTCTTTACCAAGGTCAACCCCGCCAGTCTGCCATTGACCTTGACAAGAAAGGGATATCGGTCAGGCTCACTCCAATACAGCGGAAGATGCTTGTATCCGAACCGGCCATTGGCGCCTAACTCCAGATTACGAAACTCGCTGAAATCGTGTGCGTACAACTCGAGCAAATTAGCGATGATTGATTCTTGCTCTGGTGCGGCGAGGGCAAGTTCAATATGCGCCGATGGCTTCTCCGGAGATGCTGGCATAGGCTCTATTTTGGTGTGCAGACATCAATGCTAGAGCGTGTTTCAAAAAATGTCAGATACTGCGTCCGCGCGGACAAGCACTGATTGTAAGCCAATTACGAGTCAGTATGAACGATTGTGTGACAAGGTTGCGCACTTGATTTGCAGTGAGGAAACACCGGCCCGTGCTAATCTGAATTTGGTGAACCCCAGAGTAACGACTATTTTTGAGCAAGCGTACCGGGAGCTGCGTCCACGAGCGCCGCTTCCGGAGTTTAAGATCCAGTTCTTCCCTTTCGCTAATCTCAACAACACCATCCGTTTACGCGATGGCCGGATCCTGGTGCGGCTTTCCGATCTGCTCGAGGGCGCGGGCGACGATGTGCTGCATGCCATCCTGCACATCCTGATCGCCAAGCTCTACCGGAAAGAAATTGATGGCAGCCATGCTGTGCGCTTTCGCAAGTTTGCCGGAAGCCAAAGTATTGCCGCCAAGACCCATCTGATCCGGCAGATGCGCGGACGCAAGAAGATCCACGGAGCGAAGGGTACCCATTATGACCTGGAAGAAATTTTCGATGATCTCAATGGGCGATTTTTCTATGGCCTCATGGCACGTCCGCAGATGACCTGGAGCGCAAACCATTCGCGCCAGAGCCTGGGGCACTATGATCCGGCCCACAATACCATCGTTGTAAGCCGCGTATTTGATCGTCCCAGCGTGCCTCGATACGCGGTGGAATACCTGGTTTACCATGAGATGCTACACTTGCGGCATCCAGTCAAGCTGCGCGGTAGCCGTCGCTGCGTCCATGGAGCGGCCTTTCAGGCGGAAGAAAAGCTGTTTCCACATTTGGACGAGGCCAAGAAATATTTGAAGGGGTTGTGAGGAAGCATTCAGCAATCAGCACTCGGCATTCAGCCCCGGGATAGCCTGCAACCAAAGCAAACCAAATTGCACCGCGGAGGCGCAGAGACGCGGAGAAGACAAGCCATTCGCACTTCTAGCACGTCTCTTTCGGCTTGTTCAGCATGACAGATGATTTTGCTTCTGATGGACGAGGCCAAGAAATATTTGAAGGGGTTGTGAGGAGCAATCAGCACTCGGCATTCAGCCCCGGGATAGCCTGCAACCAAAGCAAAACAAATTGCACCGCGGAGACGCGGAGAAGACAAACCATTCGTACTTTCTAACACGTCTCTTTCGGCTTGTTCAGCATGACAGATGATTTTGCTTCTGACCCAGGAAGAAGAATTGATCCCCAGGAAGAAGAATTGATCGATCACCAAACCCAATCATCTCCCACAACTTTAGGCAAAGGGATACTCCAGATGCCATTGTCTGTGGAGCGGAGTCCGATTTGGCCCTCGCGGGAGCTGCCTTTTTCTCCCACCCACGCCACAATGAAGCGCGACTTCAGCCCGTCGCACTCCAAGCCGATAACAAAACCCGGATCAATGGGCGCCGTAACACCATGCAGGCGTGCCCCTGAAGCGGTGATATCAACCGTTTTGACATGCTGAGAAAATAACTTCCCGTTTCGGTCGAGGCCCCAGATCCGTACAGTGAGAGGAACGACAGTCCGCTTTTCCCGCCGCTTTGCCATCCATATTTATAGTAGGACAGCAATGGTGTTCAGTGACGCTGCTTTTGCCATTCACCGGTAACCAAAGTCACTTGGAAAAACTGATGAGGCCGCTCCGTTGATAAGGTTTTATCTGTGGTCCCAGAACCTCTCATGCCGGTCGCGGCGAACGTCCTGCCGGTCCCGCCGTACATCTTCGCGGTCACGGTCTAAGTCCCGATATTCCCTGCGCAACTCACCCCGCTCACGCTCTGCGGCGCGGTAGTTGTGATGGCGAAGGTCGCGGCGGAGTTCACGCCGGTCCTGTTCAATCTTCGCCTCGTCGCGGCGGATGTCGCGATCATCATTACGAATATCGCGGCGATCTTCTCGAATGTCCCGCCGGTTGCGATCGTGGTCGCGCCAGTAGCCGTTTTGCGCAACCATCGTTCCAGCGCTTATCGCACCAATGAAAAAGATACAAAGTAGAGTACGTTTCATTTGCAATTTCTCCTTGGGCCCGGCCTTGCCCCTGCTGGTAGAAACACGACCCACGGAGCGAAGTTGGTTAAGAATGGTTAAGCGGTGATTCTGGTTTTTCACGCAAATCGACTCGAGTTCACTGGGGGCACTGGAGTTTCTGCATTTGAGTAAGATGTGTGGTCTGCGACGAGTCCCGAAAGGGACGCATGAAAGCAGCCCACCACGGTTCGGCAGAACCCAGTGGTGGGGAAGTTTGTTATCGAATGGCGCTGCCGCGTCTGAGAAGGAGAATATGATTCATGGCAGAATCGCCACCACTCACGAGAGATTTGGCGGTGCGCATTGAACGGCTCATCGGCTATGGCCCGCTCAATCGCTTCAAGGAAAACACAGACCCGGACGCACCAAAGGCTGCGCAATTCGGCCAGACTGTTGCGGTCAAAGCGAAGACAGGCCGTCCCTGCAATGACGTCTTTTGCTTCGGTTACGAAGACATCGATCGTCTGGACGATATCCTGGCTTTCTATGCCGTGGATGACCTCGAACCTCGCTTCTACCTGGCTCCCATGGGATTCCGGAAGGAGGTAGCCGCGGTTTTGACTGCTGCGAAATTTGTTCAATATGACTATGAGCAGGCCATCCTATACGGCCTGCCGGCAACGGCGCCTGCCCCGCTGCCCGCTGGCGTGACGATCGAACGCGTGATCACGGACAACTTGGAAGAGTTCGTAAGGACCACCGCCGACGGGTTCGAGTGGCCAAACGACTGGCGGGACGCAGCGATGCAAGGCGTACGCAGCAGTTTCACACCCGATGGATACCGGTTTCTCGCCCGATATGAAGGCCAGGCTGCGGGCGTTGGATCGCTCGGTGTTGGCGAGGATGGCGTCGCGCGTTTAAACGAGGGCGCCGTTATCCCGAAATTCCGGCGCAAGGGTTGTCACCTGGCGCTTGTTCACCACCGGCTCTATGCAGCCCATACGCTGGGATGTAATTTCGTGTTGGGCGCCGCCAGCTTCAACTCCCCCAGTTTCCAGAACCAGCAGCGCGCCGGCTTGCGTCTGGCCTATATCGAAAGTGAATGGCGCCGGCAAATAGCATAGCCTGACAAGATGGACTGCACGTTGTCCGCTGCCCCCACAGGGCGCCCTCGAAGAGACATCTTCCGACTTATAATCACGCCTATGGCTAGCTCTTCACACGAATGGACGCCCGACTCCACGGCTCGGCTGGATCGTCAGGAACCGTACCTTCGCATTCATTGTATTAACATTTTCGTTCGCGATCAGGATCAGAGCCTGCGATTCTACTTGGATCAGCTCGGATTCGATCTCGCCTTTGATGCCCGGCTTCAATCCGGTGACCGGTGGGTGGCCGTCACCCCTCCGGATGGCACGGCGGTCCTGGCGCTCGTCACTCCCAAGCCCAATTCTAAAGAGTACGCGCTGATCGGCCGGTCCACCGAGGTTGTTCTTATCACGGAAGACGTTACTGCCAAGTTCCGAGAATGGTCCAAGCGCGGGGTTCGCTTTTTGCGCGTGCCACGCCTGAAGCGCATTAAATATGAAAGCCATACGCAGGCTTCGCGTTCAACTGCGCCAACCATCCTTCTCGGCGAACAAACGCCGATTTGGGGTGGAGTATTTGCCCGCTTTAAAGACCTCGACGGAAATATGTTTACCCTCGTAAGTTTCGACGAAGTGACCCAGACTCTGGAAGCCCAACGCCGGGCGATTGCCGAGAAGCTGGAATCCGAACGCCGCACTGCCCAAGAACTGGAAATTGCAAAACAGGTGCAGGCCAGACTCTTTCCTCAAACGCTGCCGCCCCTTAGGACCCTTGAATACGCGGGTATCTGCATCCAGGCACACCAGGTCGGTGGTGACTATTACGATTTCCTTGATCTAGGCCAAGAGCGGCTCGGGTTGGTCATCGGCGACATCGCTGGTAAAGGAATTGCTGCCGCTCTTTTAATGGCCAACCTGCAAGCCAATCTGCGCAGCCAGTGCGCAATCGCTCTGGACCAGCCCCAACGTCTCTTACAATCCGTCAACCGGCTCTTTTGCGAGAATACTCCCGAGGGTGCTTACGCCAGCCTCTTCTTTGCCGAGTATGACGACAAGGTGGGATGCCTGCGCTACGCTAATTGTGGGCATCTCTCCGCTCTGCTCCTCCGGCGCAACAACGCTCTTGAGCGGCTCGATTCCAACTGCACGGTCCTGGGACTCTTTAAAAAATGGGCCTGCTCGATCGAGGAGTGCCGACTTCTTCCAGGAGATATGCTCGCACTCTACACCGACGGTCTGACTGAATCGTTCAACGCTGCAGGAGAGGAATTCGGAGAACATCGCCTGATTGAGGCATTGCGACGGCATCGTAAGATATCTGCACAGGCCTTGCTCGGATCGATTGTCGATGAAGTTCAGCGATTCATACCGCATGAACAACACGACGATATCACTCTGATAGTTGCAAAGTGCCGGGAGAGTTAATGCCCCTTGATTCTGGAAAAGAGATCTGTCGCTACCATGTCGATTCCTTGTTTGGCATCGATTACGACCTCTGCATAACGTTTTGTCGGATAGACATACTGGATTGCCATCGGTAGAACTGTGTCTCGATATTGTTGTTGAACGAACTCATGGGAACGCTGACGGTCCACTATGTCCCGGACAATTCGACGCTGAAAACATACCGTATCGGGAGCATCGAAATAGACGCTCAGATTGAAGCACGCTCGTAGAGCCGTCCAATTCAGCACCAAGATACCCTCGACGATCAGGATGCGTCCGCTCCTGACATGTTCAAACTGGCCCGGAACGCGGGTGTGCGCGGCAAAGTCGTAAACTGGCACATGGATATCTTTACCTTCGGAAAAATCCTGCACGCTTCGCAACAACAGTGCGGCATCAATTGCGTCGGGAGCATCGAAGTTACGATGTGCGCGCTCGGCTGGCGGTAAATTGCTCAAATCGAGATAGAACGATTCCATTGAAATCATTCGGGCATTGAGTGCATGGGCCACTCGCTTGGCAACCGTTGTCTTTCCTGTGCCCGATGGCCCACCTATTCCAACAATGAATGGCTGTTTATGTGCTGCCGGGGATGCAGACACGGTTGGTTCTGGAGTCATACAAAAAGCCTGTCGCTATAGTTTATTGGAGAATTCTAATCTAAAGAAATCCATACGCCACATTACTTTAGTTCCCCTATATTACTTATCCGTGAAAGCCTTGCGCAAAGATTTCCTTTGCTTTTTCTTCGTGTCCTGCGCCCTAAGTCGTGTTCCTTCGTGGTTAATTAGGTTTCCTCTGCGTTCCCCGCTCTTTCTTGCGGCCTCTGCGGTAAAGTTTTTAACTTTGCTTTTTGGTTGCGGTTTGCAACGCTGTGTTGCAAAAGGTTTTGGTTTATCAGTGTCAATCAGTTGAATCAGCGCCATCAGTGGTAAGAAGGTTTTTACGATTTCAGATTTGAAAAGTTTAATGAACGGTTATATCCTCTTTATAATCAAAGAAGACCTTCCCAGGTTCCGGTAAATCTGCGTGCATGAATCGTGCTTCCAGTGTGGTGACTGCCCTTTTCGGGCGCGATAATGGTTCATCACGCGGTGTTCGACTCATCATGTAGAGAAAGGGAGAGCCGAGATGACCGAGGCCTGGAAACAATGGGAAGGCCACGTTGTCCACGGAGATGATAAGGACTTTACTCTGCGCCAGTATCTTGGCGGCTCGGAGTCGAGTGCTGTCTTCCTGACCGAGTTTGGTGGACAGGAGCCACAAAGAACGGCAATTAAGATAATTTCAGCAGAAAGCGTGAATCTAGAGCTTCAACTCTCCCGATGGAAGCTGGCCGAAAAATTTTCTCATCCTCACCTGCTCCGGATTTTTCAGGCGGGCCGCTCCCGGCTGGATAATACCAATCTGCTCTTTGTGGTAATGGAATGCGCAGAAGAGGACCTCTCACAAATCCTTCCCGAGCGTCCACTCACACCCCAGGAAGTGCGCACGATGCTTACGCCCACTCTGGATGCTCTTGCCTATCTGCACGCCCAGGGATTTGTGCACGGCAATCTGAAGCCCGCTAACATCATGGCCATAAACGATCAATTAAAACTGGCCAGCGACAAGATCCTTCCGGTGGGTGAATCGATGGCTGATCTGAAGAGGCGGACGCCCTACGACTCGCCCGAGAAGGCGAGCAGAAGAAGTTCGCTGGCTGGGGACATCTGGTCGCTAGGCATGACAGTGGCCGAGATCCTGACCCAGCGGCTGCCATCATGGAAGGAGAATGAGCAAGAAGATCCAGTTGTGCCGGAGAGTTTGCCTGCGCCGTTCTTTGAAATTGTGCGGAATTGTTTGCGTCGCGACCCGCAGCGTCGATTGACGATTGCCGGCATCGCAGAGCGGCTTAATCCGGCCGCGCCGACTCAGCCAGCCTTGCCGCCTCCCCTGAAACTCGCTAGTACAGAGACGGGAGAGACGCCCGTGAAACGTCGCTCTGTCATCCCCGCTGCTGCGGTTGTTGCGGCATTTGCTGCTGCGGCACTTGGAGGCGCGCGACTTTTGCACCGGCAGCCTGTTCAGGAAACTGTTTCTATTGCAAAACCAGAGCAGAAGCCAGTGTCATCGGCGCCGTCGCCACGAACTGCCAGCCAAGACCAACAACTTTCCAGCAGCTCTCCACCAGTTACGAGTCCCGAGCAGAAACCCGGTGTGAAAGAAGCGGAGCAGTCGCCCTCGCCAACAACCAGCGATGACAAGCAAAGTACCAGCAACACTAAGCCCCCCTCGACTGCCTCAGCTCCGTCCGAGAGAACCGAGACAACCAAGACAACGACAGAGAGACCTGAGCATGGTGGAGTCCTGCATGAAGTCTTACCGGACGTGCCTCAGAAAGCGCGAGACACAATTACAGGCAAGGTAAGGATCAAGATCAGAGTGCATGTCGATTCATCGGGCAGCGTAGTAGGAGCGGAGTTGGAGTTGGATTCTCCGAGAACGAGCAAATATTTCGCGCAACTCGCCATGCAAGCTGCCCAACGCTGGAAATTTACACCAAGCCAAGCTGACGGCCACGACGCCTCACGTGACTGGATCTTACGATTTGAGTTCGGAAGCGCCGCAACGAAAGTCTTTCCTGCGCCTGTAACTCCTTAGAACGTGCGTCACGGCGCTTTTTACAAAACTTTTACAGCTTTCAACTGCACCCCTTGAAGTTCTGTGTTCTCATAGCTCATTAGCATGTTTCCCGTTAACGCAGAACTGGAAGGGAGATCGTTCGAATGAAGAGTATCCGCATTATCACTGCAATGGGCGTGTTCCTGTTCGTACTGGGAGCGCTCGCCATCCACCCGTCGCTGCTTCAAGCTCAAGGACAGGAAGAACACGGTCGACACGGCCAAATGCCCAGCGTCGACGATCATGTGAAACTTCTCGCAGAGAAGCTGAACCTGACTGACGATCAGCAAGCAAAAGTTAAAAGCATCCTGGAAGATACACACCAGCAAATGCAAACGCTGATGAAAGACGAATCTATTTCCCGGGAAGACAAGCGGGACAAGATGCGTGGCATTCGCGAAGCCGGCAATGCCAAGGTCCGCGATGTCTTGAATGACGACCAGAAGAAAAAGCTCGATGCAATGGAGAAGGAAATGCACGAGCGGCACTCCAAGGAAAACGGCGGCGGCCAGCCAAAGTAATTGTATAGAAGGCATCCCTGGGTACAATAAGGGATGCCTTTTTGCCGTTTTGAGGTAGAGCGGGTGTATCGATTGACAGTACTGATCTTTGCTACCGTCTTCCTAATGGGTTCCTGCGATTTGTTGGCCCAAGGAAGAGGGCGGCACGGTGGGGGAGTTGCCGTTGGACCTTCTGGCAATCCCACAGCTCCCACCAATACGAATGAAATGAATGATTTTGAGCGTGCGGTGGCGATGCAGGCCTCCCCTGATCAGGTTTCCCAGTTCCAGGTACTCTCGAAAAATACTGAAGCTGCGAAAAAACAGGCGCACGACTTCCGGCAGATGATCGAAACAGGAGCTAAAGCTCCTGACTTCTCCGACCCAATTGACGACCTGAAGGATGCGGTGGAGCAGGCCCGTGACGGCAGCAAGGAGTTCATGGAGAAGCTTTCTGGCCCGCAAAAATCCGGTTTCAAGGGCCTGATCAAAAAGCTGGCCAAAGCAACTTCTGAGGTTGCGAAACAGGGAAAGGCGCTGGACCTGGAGCTTGGAAACACCAAGCCCGACAACAAGCGCATTGCGAGCTTAGTGGAGGAGCTTGAGAAGGCTTTGACAAATCTCCAGGCCGAGCAGCTTGACCTCGGAAAGGCCATGGGGATCCAGATGGCCTCTACGTAAGATTGCTCACGGCCAAAGGACACTATCAAGCCAGGAAATCAGGTCGTGAGTTACATCATCACGGTTGGTCTCATTGAATAACTCATGCCGGGCTTCGGGATAGAAGCGATGCTGCACCTGTTTGAGGCCCGCTGCGCGATAAGCGGAGAGCATTCGTGCAAGTGTCTTGGTGTTGGCGCTGACTGGATCACGGCCTCCTGCGATTACATAGATGGGAAGAGTCTTGGGAATGCGCGTCTGCCGTGATGGCCTGGAAACATTATTCCAGGCATCGAGGAGGTCGATCCAAAGTTGGATCGTGGCTGGGAAACCGCATAGAGGGTCGGCAACGTATTGATCTACCTCCGAGGGATCGCGAGAGAGCCAGTCAAAATCTGTGCGTGCCGGAGCAAATTGCTTATTGAACGCCTTAAAGGTCAAAGCAAGTATCAACGAGCTGTGCCCGCGTGGACCAAGCCGCCAGCGTTCGATGCGCGCGATGAGTCGCCCCATCGCAGCGAGCGCGGTAGGCTTCCCGTTTGCTCCTGACAGCACAACCCCGGCCAGCGCATCGCCATATTGACTGGCTGACTCTTTACCAGTGTTTTGCTCGCTGAGGAATTGTTCAGCCAGAGTAGAACCCATGGAGTGTCCTAACAACACGATAGGGAGGCCGGGATGATCCGTGGCAATGTGCCGGTTGAGCTGCCATACGTCGTCAATGCACTTTGCCCAGCCGTCATGCTCGGCGAATAGACCCAGATCCTCCGGTTTCCTGGCCGTGCGTCCATGTCCGCGAAGATCGCAGGCATACACCGCATAGCCTGAGGCAGTCAACGCCTCCGCCAGGCGCGTATAGCGGCCAGCGTGTTCAGACAACCCGTGGACAATCTGCACTACTGCTTTCGGCTGTCCCAATGGCAGCCAGCCGTAAACAAAAAGCTCAACGCCATCTGTTGCAGCCAGCGCAAAACTCACTGTGTGCATTACCAAGCTCTCCACTCCCCGCCCCGCCCATCTTATCTAAGTTCTTTTAATTCCTGCCCAAAAAAAAGACTTGCATTCTACCTATTGTGATAGTAGTGTAACAAACAGTTGTAGTAGATAACCAAAATGACAGAACCTAAATTAACCAAGCTCGAACTTCATATCATGGAAGCGCTATGGAAGCATGGCAAAGCTTCCATCCGCGAGATTCAAGAAACTTTTCCCGAAAAAGACAGGCCCGCCTACACGACGATCCAGACAACGGTGTATCGGCTGGAAGGGAAAAAAGCTGTGCGCCGCGTCAAAAAGGTCGGCAACTTTCATATTTTCGAGGCTGCAATCACCCGCAATGCAGCGCAGCGGAGATTGATCGACGACCTGCTGGCCCTGTTCGGGGGACACACGCAACCCGTAATGGCCCACCTGATTGAATCGGGCAAACTCACGCTCGAGGATGTAAAGGAAGCCGAAAAAACTCTCCGGAAGCTGGAGAGAAAGGACAAAGCAAGATGACTCTGAAATATTTAGCTGGGATATGGACAGCGATCGCACCAGCTTTGGGCAATCATTTATGGCAGTCAACACTATTCGCCATCACAGCCGGATTATTGACGTTGATCTTGCGAAAGAACCAGGCGCGGGCCCGTTATTGGCTGTGGCTGGCGGCCTCGGTGAAATTCCTGGTTCCCTTTTCGTTGCTGGTTGGCATTGGGAACTATCTGGCATGGCCGCGAGGCCCTGCTGGAACGAATTCCGGACTGTATTTCGTGATGGAGGGGGTCGGCCAACCCTTTACCCAGCCTTTTACTCAGCCAATGATACGTGCGGTTTCCACATCCTCGACAGTTTCTACAGGTCTGATTCATCTGCTTCCTGTGCTTCTTGGCGGAGCGTGGCTCTGCGGATTCGTCATGGTCCTTCTTATATGGTACGTGCGTTGGCGGCGGGTTTCCGCAGCCACACGGAAATCTGTGCCACTACTGGAAGGACGCGAGGTGAAAGCGCTGCGCCGCCTGGAGCGTGCCGGAGGGACAAGAAAGCGGATTGAGATCTTATTGTCAAGCGCTTCCCTGGAGCCGGGGATTTTCGGCATAGCCCGGCCCATTCTGGTGTGGCCCGAAGGGATCTCTGAACGCCTCGAAGATGCGCACCTGGAAGCCATTCTTGCGCATGAAGTGTTGCACGTACGCCGTCGCGACAATCTGGCTGCTGCCTTCCACATGGTGGTTGAAGCCATCTTCTGGTTTCATCCTTTGGTTTGGTGGTTGGGGGTCCGGCTGGTGGAGGAACGCGAACGGGCCTGCGACGAAGAGGTGTTGGCATTGGGCAGTGAACGGCAGGTTTATGCCGAGAGCATTTTGAAGATCTGTGAATTCTGTGTGGGATCGCCCCTGGCTTGCGTGTCTGGAGTTACCGGCGCCGATCTCAAGAAAAGGATTGTTTATATCATGACTAAAAGTATTTCTCGCAAACTGGATTTCAGTAGAAAGTTAGTACTCACCCTGGCTGGATTTGTGGCCATCTTCGTGCCGATCGTGTTTGGCCTGGTAAAACCAGTGCGAAGTCAGGCTGAATCGCACGCCCAAAACACAGCCGGCATTACGCCTGGGTTCGAGTCCGTTTCGATCAAGCCCAACAAATCTGGCAGTAATACGGTCAGGGACATGCACATCAACGGCAGGTACACCGGAACCAATGTCACGCTGCAGATGCTCATTCGGGACGCATACGAAGTCCAGAACGATCAGATTTCACGAGGGCCGAGTTGGCTTACCTCTGAAAAATATGACATTGCGGCGAAATACGATCTACGCAACAACGTTGAGTGGAAGCTCATGCTGCAAGCGCTTTTGGCGGACCGCTTCAAACTGGCTCTCCACCGCGAAACCAGAGAATTGCCAATCTATGCGCTGGTCATAGCGAAGAATGGTCCAAGACTTCAAGAGGCAAAACCTGGCGACACTTATCCCAAGGGATTCAAAGACCCGAATGGGCGCCCCGAAGGAGGCGGCCTGATACGGATGGAGAGAGGCCAGCTAACGGTTCAAGGAGTCCCAGTCGCGTCCCTGGCGTGGTGGTTGTCGGGACAATTGGGCCGCCTCACTCTGGACAAGACTGGGCTCATGGGCAACTATGATTTCACGCTAAAGTGGGCGGAAGACGACCAACGCACTAACAATACGTCCTTACTCGAATCCTCCGGGATATTCACCGCGGTTCAGGAGCAACTGGGGTTGAAACTGGAGCCACAAAAAGCACCGATTGAGGTCCTCGTCATCGATCGCGTCGAGAAACCTGCTGAGAATTAACAAGAGGCAGGGGATGTTCGATAAAGGGCTTACATGGTTCCAGCCCTCAAGAATATTCCCTGCTTCATAAGCTGAGGTAGCGTAGAGGCCAGTTTTTGAAACACGCTTTAGTCAATTTATAGAAGCAGATTACAATCAGTGAATGTTCCGGGGATTGACGCAACTGATTTCAGCCAAGTTCTTTGTAATGGTCTTTCTTGCTACCTGCTGCCTCTCCTGGACCACCCTATCAACCCGTGCCCAAACACGCCTATGCGGCCATCAAGCCGCCATCGCGGCCAATAACGGCGAGTACAACATACAAAACAACGAATTCAACTCTTCTGCTGACGATTGCATTCGTGTTAATGGTGCAAGCTTCGCGGTTGAGAAATCGTTGATTACCAGCGGCGGGCCCGGTGGTTATCCCTCGATTTATAAAGGATGTCATTGGGGTGTCTGTACGTTGAACAGCGGGTTGCCTGTCCAGGTGAGCACGCTCAGCAGCTTGCGCAGTGATTGGAGCACAACCCAGACGGACTCGGACGCGTATGTGGTCGCCTACGACATCTGGTTCAACATGACGCCATCTACGCCGCGAAGGCCGGATGGCGCTGAATTGATGATCTGGCTCAATAATCGTGGCGATATGCAACCGGCGGGTAGGAGGATCGCTTCGCGTGTAAGAATCGGCGGGGCGGCCTATGATGTCTGGTTTGACCATTCACGCAGTTGGAATTACATCGCCTACGTAAGGTCCGCCGCAACTGCGTCAGTCAGCAATTTTGATCTCAAAGCGTTTATTAAAGATGCGGTGGAGCGCGGCTACATCCAGACCGCATGGTATCTCATCTCCGTAGAAGCCGGATTCGAACTCTGGCAAGGGGGCACGGGTTTGGCCAGCAACTCATTTTCGGTCACCGTGAAGAACAATCTCGGTTCTTCATCAATCAATATATGGTGGCCCAAGGAAATGGCCGTCCTCTCCGGATTGCAGCCGTTCAAAGCTCGTCTCGCCAAGCTCCCGCTGACCTCTTATCAAATGTACTGGAGCGTGGATGAAGGCAAACTCAATCTGATGACGGACAACAACAGCGATTGGGACCACAAAGAGGCCACTGTTGATTTTTCCAGTTGGACCTGGCGTGATGCCGGTAAACACTATGGCCCTTTTCGAGTCACCTTCACTGTGGAAGATCTGTCTGGAGCAATTGTTCGTCAAAAAACGATCAAGATTTACGCGGCAAAATAGATTGGATAGTGGATCAGTTATATTCTCACGGATTCTTTTTGGATGACTTGTCTATGCTTGCTGGGATCGTGTCGTTTCCCGATGTGCCTGGTGCAATTCTGCCGCTATCTTAATCTGTTTCAACAACGCCTTGCGAATCAGACCCGAAAAAGGGCCCACCAGAATCCAATACATCCGGAATTTCCATCGCGCCGACCGTCCAAAGCACTGAATCCTGGTTTCGGTAGAAAGCACAGTAGTGTCTGTCGCTGCCGAAGCCAGCGTAAAATTCCAGGCAACCTTGGTATATCCAGGCCGGCAAAAAGCGACGAAATCATCGGCAGAAAGGTCCATACATCGTCCACCATCGGGTCGCCAAAAGCGTCCGGCAACACCAATGATTATTTCCTGGGCCGGGACTTCCGCCAGCTCAATGAACCCAGTGCCGCGTAACCATTGACGCAAGTCCTTTGTTGTTGAAGTACGGCGGCTTCGCCTTCCGCTTCTCAAGGTCATTAAGAATCGGACAATCCATGACTGGCTAAAATCGGCGCGCAGGAGACATTCATACACCGTAGCCGCGGGCGCTTCGATGCGGATGTTGTATGCCGCCGCAATATCGAAACTCGGCAAGAAATCGTCTATCTTCTGATGAGGAACGGACATGCACTCACCGACATTCATCATGATAACCTGCGCCCAAGAGGTGTTGGCTGGGACCTTCCATTCCTCGTCAGATAGACTTATCAAACGCGGCCTCGGCGAGTGGCCAGCAGTTTGGGAGAGAACCATGACAAAAGTTATGCAGGTCTATATTTTACTGTTCTTGCTGCTTGCCACTTCGTCGCTTGCTTACTCCCAAACCGCCAACCTCCAGGACATACCGAAAATGTTTGACTATGACCAAAAGTCAGCGCTCGACGTGCAAGAGAAGTCAGTTGAAGATCGCCAAGGAGTTCAAGTGCATGAGATCAGCTACGCCAGTCCCAAGGGTGGACGGGTCTCGGCTTACTTGGTCGTGCCTCCAGGCAAAGGTCCTTTTGCTGGAATTGTTTTTCTGCACTCCGGCCAGTGGGACCGGCATGAATTTCTGGCCGAGGCCGAGTTGTTGGCCAGGGTCGGAGCAGTCTCCATGCTACTCGACGCTCCACCCATGCGGCCAAAGGAGTGGCAAAAAAAGCAGGACGACCATCTTCAGGGATATATTCAACTCGTAGTGGATTGCCGCCGTGCGGTAGATGTATTGCTAGCGCGGCCTGATGTGGATCCCAAGCGCATTGCCTATGTTGGGCATAGTCTGGGCGCCACCTGGGGCGGCGCGCTGGCCGTTTCCGAAAGGCGAATTAAAGCGTTCATTTTAATGGCCGGGTTCTCCGAGTTTTCTGTTTCCACCCGCGCCGAGATCCCTCCCGCACAACTCGAAAAAGCTGAGCCTTTCCTGAAAGCCGCTGCACCGCTCGACGCTGACCGCCTGCTCCCTCATGCTGCGCCTGCTGCCATCCTGTTTCAGTTCGCTCAGTTTGACCAATACATCAGCCATGAAGATGCGCAAAAGTCCGTCCAGGCGGCCAGTGAGCCAAAGCAGGTCAAATGGTATGAAGGCGGCCACGAATTTGGCGACATCCGAGCATTGCCTGACCGCGCCGAATTTCTCCATCAACAGATTGGGATTGCTTCTCTGCGTCCGATTATTCGAAAAGAGCTGGAACAGCATAAGGCGCACTAGAGCAGTAACTCCTGCTCACTGCAGAAGGCCAGAGCGCGGCAAGCCGCAACCCAAGAAAAGCAAAATCAAAAACTTCACCGCAGAGGTCGCAAGAAAAAGCGGAGAACGCAGAGGAGCCCCGACCACGAAGGAACACGAAGTATGGGCGAAGGACATGAAGGAAAGTAAAGAAAATCTTCGCAACAGGGCAAGATGGCGGCTCGTCGTGCATGCATTTTGAATTAGATATACTTCCAGGATTGACAATTATCGAGCAAGACCCGGGGCTGGAGACCACGGCATACGGAATGCTTGCTGATTTCATCCGCATTGTGCACCACAGCTAAGCTAGGGGGAGAATGAGTTCAATACTTGACATGCAAAACGCTTTAGTAGCGGACCTGGACCCGGTCTGGGTGCGCTCCCAGTTTCCGTCGCTGCAACAAGAGATAAACGGCCATCCTGCGGTCTTCTTCGATGGTCCAGCCGGAACCCAGGTGCCGCAACGCGTGATCGATGGCATTACCGATTATTTGCTGCGCAGCAACGCCAACAACTGCGGCGCATTTGCAACCAGCAAACGCACCGATCAGACCATTGCCGACGCGCGCACTGCCATGGCTGATTTCCTGAACTGTTCTTCCAGGGAAATTACCTTTGGTCCGAACATGACCACCTTGACCTTCGCCTTCAGCCGGGGCATTGGCCGCGACCTCGCTCCTGGGGATGAGATCGTTGTCACCCTTCTCGACCACGATGCCAACTTTGCGCCCTGGCTTGCGCTGGAGGAGCTGGGCGTGGTGGTCCGGCGAGTGGACATCAACGAGTCCGACTGCACCCTTAATATGGAGGATCTGAAGCGCAAGATCACCTCGCGCACCCGCTTAGTGGCGGTGGGATATGCCGCCAACGCCGTGGGAACCATCAACGATGTTCACGAAGTAGTGCGGCTGGCTCATGCAGCGGGCGCGCTGGCGTTCATCGATGCCGTGCATTATGCGCCTCACGGCCCCATCGATGCCCGCGCTCTCGATTGCGATTTTCTGGCGTGCTCCACCTATAAGTTTTTTGGCCCTCATATCGGAGTGATTTACGGAAAAGCTGATCTGTTGAAGCGTTTACGTCCGTACAAAGTGCGTCCGCAGTATGATTCCCTTCCCGACCGCTGGGAGACAGGCACGCAAAACCATGAATGTCTCGCAGGAGTAACCGCTGCCGTTGATTACCTGGCCGATCTCGGCCGCCACGTAGCGCCAGAAACTTCAGACCGTCGCTCTGCACTGCTGGCTGCCTATGTTGCCATCCAAAAACATGAGCGCGCCCTGTTGCGCAAATTGATCTCCGGATTGCTGGCCATTCCCGGTCTAAAGTTTTACGGGATCTCCAACCCTGAGCATTTCGACCGTCGCGTACCCACGGTGGCCATCCGCATGGATGGATACTCACCACTGCAATTGGCCCAATACCTGGCTGAGCGGGGCATCTTTACCTGGGACGGTAACTATTACGCCCTGAATCTGACAGAAAGGCTGGGCGTGGAAAAAGATGGCGGACTGTTGCGCATCGGCTTGGTCCACTACAATACTGAGGAAGAAGTCGACCGCCTGCTGCGGGCTTTACAAAAACTGCGGAATCCGCAGCAGTAACAATTTGATTTGAATTTTTTGGAGGTAGTTCCGTGCCCATTCGGCTTCTAATCACTGTTCTGGCTTTGATTTCATTTTCTTATGCGGACTCCTTCGACAAACCTTTGCAAAAGAAGACAGTAGATTTAGGCCCCTCGCCTTACAGCCTTGGCGGGACCCGTGCCAAAGTGTCCTGCTATTTTTTTGCAGATTTTATGGTTAAGGAAGTTGACATGGGTGAAAAAGGAGCAAGCAGGCTCGCAATCGTTCCCATCGCAAAAGGAGCGGTCCCACGCTGCACTCGATATCGGAGCAAAACCGAGAAGGTGGTTAATTCCAAAACGTGGAGCGGTTATTTCAAGGGTGTCAAGAACAGCTTAGTATTTTTTGATGCTGCTGACGGAGATAACGGTGGGCTATGGTTCGCAGTCTACGATTCAAAAACTGGGAAAGAGATCTTTAAAGACGCTGCTGTCGGAGATATTGATTTCACAGAATCTCCAGACAAACAGTTGTCCCTGAAATACATGCGAGTAGTCGATGGAGAATGTGTCGTACCCAAAGAGAAAGCCGGGTGCTGGGACCGAATCAAAGAAACCATTGGACTTGAAAGCGCTCCAATGCCGGACTGCGAAAAGACATACGAAGAGAGTGCCGTCAGCTTGGCGAAAGAACGGTGCCAAGCCCAAAACACCAATAACCCGGAGTGCCTTACCCGGGAGACTAAGCTCGCAAGAGAACAATGGAGCGACGCATCCTCAATCATTTCTTATCCGGTTGAGGTACTTCTTGCCCCGCAACCGGTGATTAAGCCTATTGCCGGCACAATGAAGTGCTGGCCCGCGGATTAGAGCGTATTTCATAAATAATGTTCGGAATCCTTTAGGCCTGCGGCCCGGAGTTCTACGTTCCATCGGAATGCCGGAGCGTGGAAGAGCGGCCCTTTCAAGAGAGAGTGCGAGTTATCGCTGGGAGCCGGCAAAAACTGCCGGTTCTTGCTCCAAAGAACCAATGAATAGCAATTCTCGCCAACGAAAAGTCATTTCTGCAGACTCAGCAAAGAATATATTGATCGCGCCTGCAATGACATTGATTAAGGCCGCCGTATCTTAGCAGCCTGTGCAGGAACCCACACCATGAACTCAAATTCAGCATTCTCCAGTTGCCGTCCCGGGACAGCAGTCTCCCGGCAAATCGCAGTGGAACGTCTTATTCTTGCCATGTGCCAGAGTGTGGACGAGCCCATGTCTCTACAATCGATGGCCAGGAAAGCAATGGTCAGTTCTTCTCATCTGGATCACATATTCCGCCAGGCGACCGGAATTTCGCCACGCCGGTTCCTGGGTGCGCTCCGACTGGCAAGCGCCAAGCGAATGCTGCTCGGCACACAGCTCAGGGTGGTCGATATATGTATGGCTGCCGGTTATAACAGCCTGGGGACCTTTACCCGCAGATTCACAGAACTGGTTGGAGTGCCGCCCTTGCATTTACGACGACTGTCGGAAAACGGCACGCTGGCGGAGATGCGCTCTTTGCGACGCAGAGCCATTGCATTGAGACCCCAGCGAGAGAAGGGTATTCGCGGGCGAATTATCGCTCCAGCCGATTTTTCTGGACTTATCTTCGTCGGACTTTTTAACAGCCCAATCCCCGAGGGCCGTCCGGCTAAGTGCGCTGTGCTGACCGAGCCAGGCTCTTTTGCCATTCATGACGTTCCAGACGGTCATTACTATTCTTTCGCCATGGCTTTCCGCTGGTCTGAAGATCCGCTGGCTTATTTGCGAAATGACGCCGCACTGCGCGCTTCAGGCCACCCTCTAGCCCTGAGAGTCAGAGGGGGCAGCCTGAATACCGAGCTGATACTTCAACTGCGCCCGCCAGAGCTGAGCGATCCTCCAATTCTGCTCGCGATACCTGCTTTAGTTGCGGCGAGCTTCACGCAGCCGCAGCAGAAAGAGCTAGTAGTATGACTTCTGCTTTCTGCATAAGACTGCTAAGACACACTTTTCCCTGGTTACCGTATATATACAGTAAAAATGCAGTCTCTACATAAGAAGGTTCTAAGAAATACTGGCTGTGAGCAAAGTTATTTTGCGTTTACCGCACGTGGCAGCTCATTGTGCTCATCATGCTCAATGTGGCTACCTGTCATAGCAGGACGAAGCGCGACATGCAAACTCGGTCGCTTTAAAGCTTGGATCCCACTCCGATATTGCGTTGGAGTCTGACCATAAGTGCTTTTGAAGCTCCTGACAAAATGACTGCTGTCATTGATGCCAACAGCCACCATCACTTGCTTGACGCTAAGAAAAGAGGTTTCCAGCAGTTGCTTGGCTCTTTCCATGCGTGCGTGTTTGAGATACTTGGCTGGCGAAACTCCTGTTTCGGTTTTGAATAGATGGCTCAGGCGTGAAGCGGATAGGTTCACGCTAGTCGCGATCTCGGACAGTTGTGAACTCTGCTGCAGGTTGCCTTTCATTAGCTGCAGTGCTGTTTCAACACGACGATCCATATCTGCACTAATGCTCCATTCGATTAGATGGCCGAGTGGCAAATAACTGGAGGTGCCCAGTTTCAAACTGGGAACCTTTCGGCTTATTTGAGGAGTGAGCTTATATCATACGTGCGCGTCCGAGTACGAATCATTTTTTCCACAGCAGCTTCTGCCTAGAGATAGCCGAAACGGCATAGGGTATTTGCACTCTATCAACTGCGGCTGTCAATAAATAGCTGAATTGGCCAAACCTTCGCAGTTGTCAACGCTAACGTTTGTTCTTATCGTGGAGTCGTCAAAAAATTTTATTACACGCATTAACGACTCTGCTTTTTTAACACTCGCTGGCATGAAATGGCGCTTCTGAAAAGGCTTCTCAGCATTTCTTTTGAAGAGTGTAAGTTCACCAATCGGGGCTTTTGGATGGGAAATGCAGTCGCCAGAAGGCACCTCGAGTCGGTTGGTGAATCATTTCTCGCTGGCTACAACATGGCGCTCCAAACCGAAGACCAGGGCCGGCTGGCGGAAGAATTGAGTTCTGTTGGCCCTGAGTTCTGCGGCTTTCGATTCGAAGGCGCGGCGATGGCGATGACAATCATTGATTCCCTGAAGCCTTGGAGGCGAAGCCGAGTCCTCAACTTTCTTCAGGGACCGGGCCGGCGCCATCGCTACATGGTCCATGTGGGGATGGGCTGGGCGATGGCCCGGCTGCCTAAATGGATTCCCGTGAAAACCAGCAATGATGATTTACTCCGCTGGCTTGTGTCGGATGGCTATGGATTCCATGAAGGTTATTTTAAGCCGCACCGCTTTTGTGACACGCGAGTCCCGCAGGCGCCAAAGTTATCCGGTTATGCTGCCCGCGCTTTTGATCAAGGACTTGGGCGAAGTTTGTGGTTTATCCACGCAACCACCATCGAAAGAATTAAGTGCGCGATCGATCGTTTCCATCCATCACGACGGTCCGACCTGTGGAGTGGTGTTGGCCTCGCCTGCACCTATGCCGGCGGCTGTGATGAGACAACCATTCGGCAGTTAAAAACAACGGCGGCTGCTTTTACCCCGCAACTGGCCCAGGGGGCCGCCTTTGCGGCCAAGACAAGATTGGAGGCAGGCCTTCTCGTTCCACATACAACCGTGGCCTGTGCAATTTTGTGCAATACCTCGGCAGAACGTGCTGCCCAGGAGACCGATGTCGCATTGCAGGGTCTCCCAGCAAAGCCGGAAGCTGTACCACATTACGAAATATGGAGACAACGCATACAGTCAGCTTTTGCTGACAAAAAGGTGAATGCGCATGCGATTATTCAGTTGGATCAAGCCTCGGCTTAGACAAGTTTCCGCTCTCTTGATTGTCGCGGGCCTGTATTGGGCGACTCGCCTGCCTGATATCTCCGCCAAAGAGAGGCTTTCGCTGACGAGCCATTTTCAATTCCAGCGAATGCCGCTACCGCAAGTCCCTGGATACCCAGCGAAAACAGTTCGGTCTGTGAATCCCCGTCTATCACAAATCTCGGCCTGGATCTCTTCAGTCGGCGCCTCGGTTGCCCTAAGCGATCTGGATGGAGATGGGTTGCCCAACGATCTATGCTATGTGGACACACGAACAGATCAAGTCATTGTGGCCACTGTCCCTGGTACTCCGGCACGGTATCAGCCTTTTGTACTGAATCCTGCCCCATTGCCTTACGATCCCGACACAATGGCCCCAATGGGCTGCTTGCTGCTGGATCTGAATGAGGATGGGTTGACCGACGTCGTGGTTTACTACTGGGGCCGCTCTCCGATCGCCTTTCTTCGCTTGCGGTCCTCCCAACAAAAAAGTTTGGACCGTACCAGTTTTGTGGCGCGAGAGCTCATGCCCTCTGTTGAAGATTGGTATACGAATGCCGCCACTGCCGCGGACCTGGATGGCGATGGCCACATCGATCTCATCTTTGGCAATTATTTTGCCGACGGCTCGCGCATACTGGACGCTCATTCCACTGTTCCGGCCGAAATGCACAACTCCATGTCTCGTGGTTACAACGGCGGCAGCAAGCACTTTCTGCTGTGGAAGAGCGCCACCAGCGGTGATACTCCGACAGTAGACTTCGTTGACCAGAAAAACGTACTGGAAGGCACAGCAAAATCTGGATGGACATTGGCAATGGCGGCCTGTGATCTGGACGGCGATATGCTCCCAGAGGTCTACATTGCGAATGATTTCGGCCCGGATGTGCTCCTGCACAACATTTCCACTCCCGGGCATCTCCGCTTCCAGCGTTTGTTTGGAAAACGGACCATGACAACCCCGGCCTCCAAGGTGCTGGGACGCGATTCCTTCAAAGGTATGGGAGTTGATTGTGGCGATCTGAATCAGGATGGGATTCCTGATCTGGCCGTCAGCAATATCACATCGGAGTTTGCCCTTCAAGAGAGCAATCTTATTTTCCTGAGCACGGGCGATCTTACGTCCATGCACAACAACATGCTGAATGGCCTTGCGCCCTACAAGGAATCGAGCGAGCCTTTGGGGCTGGCCCGCAACGGTTGGTCATGGGACATTCGTTTTGGCGACTTCGACAACGAAGGCTCTCTGCAGATAATTCAGGCGGCAGGTTTCGTTAAAGGAAATATCGACCGTTGGCCTGAGTTGCATGAGCTGGCCATGGGCAACGACAACCTTCTTCGCCATCCTGGGAGCTGGCCGGTTTTCCATCCCGGTGACGACATCAGTGGCAGCGACCACAATCATTTCTATGTGCGTTCTGCTTCCGGACGCTTTGTTGATCTCTCTTCTGAACTGGGGCTGGCGGACCCTCAGGTAACTCGCGGAGTCGCCACCGCTGACGTAGATGGAGATGGATTATTGGATTTTGCCATCGCAAACCAGTGGGATGAGTCCGCTTTTTATCATAATCAGACAAAAGCAGTTGGTAATTTTTTGCAGCTCTATCTCCTCTTGCCTTTAGGCCAACCAAGTCTGTCCCAGACACGCATTCTTTCCGGTCATCCATCTCCAGGATTGCAGGGCCGCTATGCCATAGGTGCTACTGCGACACTTGATCTACCCAACGGAAGGCGTTTCGTAGCGCAAGTGGATGCGGGCAATGGACATTCCGGAAAACGCAGCCCTGAATTGCATTTCGGCTTGGGACAATTCCCTGCGTCCAAAACTGTGTCGGTTGAACTTTGCTGGCGCGATGCCGGCGGAACCATCCATAAAGAGACTTTAAACCTGGCACCGGGCTTGCATACCATTCTGCTCGGTTCTTCGGAGAAGAAAAGCTCATGACGCTCAAAGAGACATGGCAGGCGCCCAACCGTTTGGGAGGGCTCCGTCGATTTGCGATTGCTATCACCGTCTTTAACATTCTTGGCCACACAGTGTTTGGCTTTGAACAGGCATGGATTCAGCCCTTGGTTGGCATTGGCACTGCCTATCTGTGTGAGATTATTTTCGAACTTCTGGATTGCTACATTCAGGGCCGCAAGCCCCGGTTTTCTGGCGGCCTGCAGAACATGGTTGACTTTCTGCTGTCGGCCCATATCACAGGTGTGGCAGTTGCCATGCTGCTCTATTCCGGCTCGCGATTGATGCCCATCGTCTTCGCCACCGCGGTCGCTATCGCTTCCAAGCAGGTGTTCCGGGTCTTAGTGCAGGACAAGCCCCGGCACTTCTTAAATCCATCCAACTTTGGAATTGCCGCCACGCTTCTGTTATTTCCTTCGGTCGGCATATCTGCTCCTTACCATTTCACCGAAAACCTGCATAGTTGGGGAAGCTGGATTCTACCGGTAGCTATTGTGTGCAGCGGTAGCTTCCTTAACATCAAGTTCACGAAACGAATCTGTGTGGCGCTAGGGTGGATAGGAGCGTTTTTCGCACAGGCCCTTTTCCGCCATTATGCTTTCGGCAATTCGCTGACTGGGGCTTTACTGCCCATGACCGGAGTGGCCTTTGTGCTGTTTACTTTTTATATGGTCACTGATCCCGCCACCACTCCCTGCATGCCTCGCGGACAACTCATGTTTGGCGCTTCGGTTGGCGCGATGTATGGCCTGCTGATGACCTTGCATGTGGTCTTCGGCTTTTTCTTTGCGCTAACTCTTGTGTCCCTAGTCCGGGGAATCACGCTCTACGCGCAAAACTTCGTGAAAGATACGGCCGACCAGGGAATAGCAGCACAAGCAGCCATGGTATTGGCAAAAGAGATGGTATGAACCAGGGGAACCAGGGAATCGCGATTGTTGGTCTGGCTTGCTGTTACGCAGGCGCGAATACGCCCGATGAGCTTTGGGAAAATGTCCTGGCCCAGCGCCGGGCGTTTCGCAGAATTCCGGCGGAGCGGTTGCGCATCGAAGACCATTTTTCTGAAGACCGGAGTACACCTGATACGACTTATTCCCAATATGCGGCGTTGATTGAAGGATACACTTTTGATCGCGTCCACTTCCGTGTTTCAGGAGAGAGTTTTCGAGCTACAGATTTGGCCCACTGGCTGGCGCTGGATGTAGCCTCGCGGGCATTGGCGGATGCAGGCTGGCCTGATGGTCAAGGGCTTCCTAAGGAATCTACGCGGGTCGTTGTTGGCAACACGCTGACCGGAGAATTTTCGCGAGCTGCCACGTTAAGGCTGCGATGGCCCTATGTCCGCCGTGTACTGGAATCTGTTACCGCCGATGGCAAATGGCAACTACCAGTCACCCAGGAACTTCTGGAGGAACTGGAAGCCAGGTTCAAAGAGCCCTTTGCGCCAGTAGGCGAAGAGACTCTGGCCGGAGGCTTATCCAATACCATTGCTGGACGTATCTGCAATTTTTTCGACTTAGGCGGGGGCGGGTTCACGCTGGATGGCGCCTGCGCCTCTTCCCTTTTGGCCATCGCAGAGGCCTGCTCGGCACTTAACGCTGGAGACATTGATGTTGCCATAGCCGGTGGAGTGGATCTGAGTGTGGACCCGTTTGAGCTGGTCGGATTTGCTAAAGCAGGGGCACTGGCTTCCGGCGAAATGCGCGTCTTTGATCAGCATCCGACCGGCTTTCTTCCGGGTGAGGGCTGCGGCTTTGTGGTGCTCATGCGCTACGCGGATGCCACCAAGCGCCAAGCCAGGATCCACTCCATCATCCGCGGGTGGGGCATCTCTTCCGACGGCAAAGGCGGTATAACTCGCCCGGATGCCGAGGGACAATTGCTTGCTCTCCAACGCGCCTATCAACGAGCGGGGTTCGGGGCCGAGACTGTTTCATTGTTCGAAGGACATGGCACCGGAACCGCTGTAGGAGATGCAACCGAACTTGAAGTTCTAACACGGGCGCGAAAAGACACACTGGCCGGCAGTCCACCTGCCGCCATCAGTTCGGCGAAGGCCATCATTGGACACACCAAGGCAGCAGCCGGGGTCGCTGGTCTGATCAAAAGTGTGAAAGCAACTCAAGCGCGCATTTTGCCGCCGACTACCGGATGTTCGAATCCACATCCGTTGCTCAAGCAAGCGGGTGCTGCCCTGCGCCGATTGCCGGTAGCCGAACCTTGGCCTGCCGGTCAGCCGTTGCGCGCCGGTGTGAGCGCCATGGGATTTGGCGGAATTAACTGTCACGTCGTATTGGAAAACCCTGAGCCAAATCACCTTCGAACATTCACCGCACATGAGTCGAAGCTGGCCCGCTCCAACCAGGGCGCCGAGGTATTTTGTTTCTCGGCCAATGATGTCTCTGAGCTGCATGCCCAGATCAGACAAATCAGCGCTTATGCTTCCCGGCTTGCAATCAGCGAACTTACCGACCTTGCGGCTGCCCTGGCAGAAAATTGCGCGCATGATAAATGGCGGGCTGCTGTTGTGGCTGCTTCCCCGGAGGAGTTGCAAAAAGGATTGTTAAAGCTCGATGCTGCTTTAAACTCCGGATCACAGATCTTTGACATCGACGCTGGGATATTTGGTGGACCAGTTTCCAATTCTCCGCGAATCACATTCCTATTCTCCGGGCAGGGCTCTCCCGTCTACCTGGATGGCGGGAGTTTACCGCTCCGCTATCCTGCTCTGAAGTATTTGTTTGAATCTGACGCTCACGACACGGGAGTCGGACCGATCACAACCGACATTGCCCAGCCTGCAATTGTCCGTACAGAAATCGCTGGGCTAGGACTGCTTCAACAATTGGGCATCGAGGGCTTAGCCGCTGTAGGTCACAGCCTGGGTGAACTTGTTGCCCTCCATTGGGCGGGCGCTTTTGATGAGGCTGCACTGCTGCGCATAGCCGAAACTCGCGGCAAAAGCATGGCTGATTGCAAGGATGAGCAAGGTGCAATGGCGATGATCGCAGCAGATGAGAAATCCGTAAGTGGGCTGCTGCTGTCCGAGCCGGTGGTTTTGGCCGGTATAAACTCTCCCCAGCAGACTGTCATTTCAGGAGAAGCCTCCGCCGTTTCTCGGGTAGTAAGCCGTGCCAAGGAAATGGGCTTCAGGACCGCGATGTTGCCCGTCCACCATGCCTTTCATTCGCCCCTGATGGCGGCTGCTGAGGCTCCGCTAAGAGAACAATTACGCCTGGAGGAGCTACGATCTCCGAAAAAGACGTTGTACTCTACAGTAAGCGGAAACAGAATTTCCGAAGACGACGATATCGAGCAACTGCTGCTTACTCAGTTGACCGAGCCTGTATTGTTCTTCTCTGCGATGCAGAAGATCAGCCAGGAAACCAGCCTTTTCATCGAAATTGGCCCCGGCAGCATTCTCACAGAAATTACTCGATCTTTTCTGAGCACTCCGGCAATCGCCACAGATTGCGGCAGCAATTCTTTCAAAGGACTTCTAACAGCCATCGCCGCCGCCTTTGCTTTGGGCGCTCCTGTGGAATTCGAAAAGCTTTTTGCAGACAGATTCACGCGCAAGTTTTCTCTCCATTGGAGCCCGAGCTTCTTCGCCAACCCATGCGAAACGGTTCCGGTGTCCGAAAGAAAAGCCTCCGAGACACGCAAGAAACCGCCGGTGCCCTCTCCTCTGGAGAAGCACGAAGGCCATGCCGATGTTCTTACCGAGCTTATTCAACTTGTAGCCAATCGTTGCGAGCTTCCCATCCAAGCCATAAGCGCTGCCAGCCGCTTGCGAGATGATCTGCACCTCAATTCCATTACCGTCAGCCAGATCGTGGTAGAAGCGGCCAAGAAGCTCGGTATTCAAATTCCTCCACACCCTACCGATTATTCCAATGTGACCTTGACTGAAGCGGCACAGGCGCTGGAAGCGATCCAGAAGTCAGACAACGGAGCTCAAAAAAGCTCCTCAGAGTTACCCGCTGGAGTTGACTCCTGGACAAGAGCATTCCATTTCCAATTGTCCGAGGAGCCATTAGGGCAGCGCAAACCGCTGAAATCATCAGGCGAATGGCAGGTTCTTGCGCCTGAGTCGTACCAAGCCGCTGCGCGCCTCCAAACCGCGCTGCTTGAGAAAGGCATGGGAGAAGGTGTAGTGGTGTGGCTCCCTGTGAGGCCCGAACCCACCAGTTTACCTCTGCTCTTGCATGGGGCTGCCCTGGCTCAGTCAAGACGCTGTCCGTTGATCGTTTTGCAGCATGGCTGGGGAGCTTCGGCGTTCGCACGCAGCCTGCACCTGGAATCGCCAAAGATAGAAGTGGCAGTTCTGAATCTACCTGCTCATCAAGAAGAGGTCGCCGACCTTCTCCTCAACGAAGTTGCCGCGCTCTCCGGATTTGTTGAAGCACACTACGACGAGCAGGGACGACGTTTCCAGGCAGTGTTGTCTCCTCTGCCTCTCTCCAGCGACATTTCGCCACCAGCGCTGAGCAACTGGGATGTTTTATTGGTGAGTGGCGGAGGCAAAGGTATTGGCGCCGAGTGCGCCTTGCAACTTGCTCGCGAGAGCGGCTGTAGAGTTGTTTTGCTTGGACGATCGAACCCAGAGACCGATGGGGCGTTGGCCAAGAATCTGCGACGATTTACAGCAAACCGGATTGCCCACCAATACTTGTCAGTCGATATTGCCGACCGTGACCAAGTCAACAAAGCAATCCGGAGTATCGAATCGGAGATCGGCCCTATCACTGCTGTCCTCCATGCGGCTGGAATCAATCAGCCATGCCGATTGGCGGATCTGAATGAAGCGAAGTTCAGTGACACGCTCGCTCCAAAACTGGTTGGCGCTCAAAATTTGCTTTCTGCCTTACCACCGGAACATCTCCGTTTCTTCATCGCCTTCGGATCGATTATTGCCCGCACTGGCCTGCATGGGGAAGCACACTACGGCTTGGCAAATGAATGGCTGGCAGCGTTGACCGAAGAATTTCAGGCCCGGCATGCGCGCTGCAGGTGCATGGTACTGGAATGGTCTGTCTGGTCCGGTACGGGAATGGGAGAAAGTTTGGGAACCATTGAAGCCTTGCGCGCCCAAGGTGTGTCGCCCATTCCAGTAGATGCGGGTACAAACATGCTTAAGCATCTCCTGCGGAGGCCGCCTGAAGAGACAAGAATTGTAATCAGCAGCAGGTTCTCACAGCACTCCCAGCTCATGAAACAACCTGAGTTGCCACTGCAACGGTTCCTGGAGTTTCCCCGCGTCTACTATCCGGGCATCGAACTTGTCGTTGATGCAGATATCTCCGTTCCCAACGATCCTTATATACAAGATCATGTTTTGAAAAAAGAACATCTGCTGCCGGCGGTTGTCTCCCTTGAGGCCATGGCCCAGGTTGCAAGAACGCTTTTGAATACCTCGGAGCCGGCTGTCTTTGAGGATGTTGAGTTTGCTCAGGCAATTGCCGTGCCCGCTCAAGGAAAAATAACGTTGCGAATTGCCGGCCTGGTTACCAGCGAAGGGACCGTAAAGGTGGTCATCAGGACAGAGGCCACAGGATTTGCTCTCGACCATGTGCACGCTACCTGCAAATTTTCCGTGGAGCGGGCTATCCGTTCCAAGCTCAATCCGTTGGATGGACTTGTTCCCGTGTCGCTCGATTGTGAACGCGACCTCTATCAGCAACTCCTCTTCCATCAAGGTCGCTTTCGTTGCGTCAGTGCATACTACAGGCTCACTGCCAAAGAATGCCTGGCGGAACTGCATCGCTCCGCCCAGGGCCACTGGTTTGCACGTCATCTTCCTGCCGGGTGGTTACTGGGGCGCCCCGATATTCGGGACGCAGCTATCCATGCCATCCAAGCCTGTATTCCACACGCTCGTGTTCTGCCGGTAGCGGTGCAACAAGTCATAACAGCAACCACAGAGCTGCCGGATCATTGCTACGTACATGCCCGGGAAATATCACATCAGGATGCCACTTTGGTTTACAACATGGAGATTCTGACTGCGGATGGCGAGATTCTGGAAGAGTGGAAAGGCCTGAAATTGAGAATTGTGGAAGCCATCCATCCAGCATCGTGGTCACCGGGAACGTTGGGAACCTATCTGCAACGGAAAATGGCTGAACTGGTTCCCTCCTCGCCCATGACGATTGCATTCGAACAAAATCACATGGAAACAGCTTTGCGCGCCAGACGCGCCGCAAGCAGAACCAATGGGTCCGGTTCAGATCTCTACCACCGACCGTATGGAAGGCCGGATATCCAGGGGAGTAGCTGTGCATCGTTCTCCCATACTGGAGATCTGACCATGCTGGTCTCCGGCGACCAACTTGTAGCGTGTGACATAGAGCCGGCGGCAGGTGTGACGTGCCGGTGGCAAGACTTGCTCGGAATTCAGCACTACGCATTGGCAAAACTGGTCAGCACAAATACGAAGGAAGATCTCAACAGCTCCGCGACACGTATCTGGTCAGCATTGGAGTGCCTCAAGAAAGCTGAAATTGGCAGTGCTGCCCCACTTTCAATGGTGACCGCCAAAGAAGATGGATGGGTGCTGCTCCGATCCGGATCAAGTCTCATCGCCACTTTCTCGGCCAGCATAACAGGCTCAACCTGCCCCCTAATCGCAGCCATATTAGTGGCAGAAGAGAACAAGCGGCCTGCACTGGCTGATAGTCCACTGTTGTCCGGGAAGCCCGTTTCGGCGTGTGGAGATTAGTTCCGTGTTGAGTGCATAGACAAAGGGGCCTCTAGCCCAAGTTGTTCCAGAATTTATGACCATATACGAGCATCGGCACAGAGTCGGATTCAAGGACACTAACCTAACAGGGAATGTCTATTTTCTGAGCCATTTTGCCTGGCAAGGCGAGTGCCGGGAGCTTTTCTTGCAGGAGCACTTCCCTGAAGTCTTGCAAGAGCTCCAGGCAGGCTTCTGTCTGGTAACGACCTATTGCAACTGCGAATATCTGGCCGAGTTGAACGCGTTTGATGAGGTGATTGTGCGCATGCGCCTCGGATCGCTCAGCCAGACCCAGATCACCATGCTCTTTGACTATTGGAAATCAACCAATGGGACCGAAGAAATCGTAGCGCGAGGTGAACAGAGGATCGCGTGTTTTCGTCGGGCGCCCGAGGGTTTAGTGCCGGTCTCAGTGCCGGCAAAGCTCAAAGCAGCCATTTTGAAATATTCGGATTTGGTTGCAAGTTAGGACAACAGCGTGGCACAGCCGCAACCACAACTTTATCGCATTCAATTCAACCCCGAAGGGGGTGGAATAGTTACAGCCCAGGGCGCAATCCCTGGGAAATGTTAAAGATGCGAGATGAGCCCCGGAGGGGCGACACAGAAGTACGAAGTAGAAAAGGAGAGTCTTATGCATGTTGCAACGGCAAGTACGCGTTCATTGGACACAGGCCGCCAGAGTTTTCACGAGAAAATTAATACCCGTTGGCACAAGCCTGCTCTCCGGATTTTCATGGTTATCGTGCTGGCGCATTGGGCGGAGCATCTGGCCCAGGGTTGGCAGGTTTATGTCCTCGGATGGCCACGCCATCACGCCGGAGGTGTTCTTGGCTTGCGCTATCCGTGGCTGGTAACTACGGAACTGCTGCATTATGGCTACGCGCTGATCATGCTGATTGGAATCTGGTTTCTTCGCAAAGGATTTACGGGAACGTCGCGCAAATGGTGGACGATCGCTCTGATCATCCAGTTCTGGCACCACTTTGAGCATCTCCTGTTAATTGGACAGGCCACTTTCCACCATAACCTTTTTGGATCGCCGGTACCGACCAGTATCATCCAACAAATCATCCCCCGGATCGAGCTTCATCTTTTCTACAATACGATTGTGTTCATCCCCATGGTGGCAGGCATGTACTATCACATGTTCCCACGCAAGGGAGAAGCACATAATCCCGCATGCACCTGCGCCTGGCGTCGCCAAGGACTCGCCAGCGCTGGTTCAGCTTAGTCAACCAAAACCTTACCGCGGATCTACGCGGATGTTCGCGGATTTCGTACGATTACCACAACAGATCTTGTCGAAAATACTGCGGCGCCAAACTAACTGTATGCAGAAAGAGAATCACAGGTTTTGGTTTATCAGCGTTGTTCCGCAAATTCATGTAAGTTGTTGAGATTGCTTGGTACTCCTTTCTGACTCCTTCATCGCCAGGGACTTCCCCGCCATTACGCTAATCGATCCACTTCGTTCCCAGCAGATCTAATTTTGCTCCGCCTTCCAAGCTCGAGTCCATTTTCATCACTCAGGGTGGGGCTACGCCCCATGAGTGGTTCATCAGCGCAAATCGGCGGTAAGAAATTGATTTTTATTTTGGTTGCGTTGCGTGATTGCTGTTACACAAAAAGCCCCACGCACTGCCCAGAGTGCGTGGGGTAAAGTACTGCTCTCGTACCTTCTCCTATTGGCCGAATGCAATCCGTGAACCCGATCCCGGTGGGACGCAGGTAAGCGTGACCTCCTGGCCAGGTGTCGCTGCCAGTGCACGAAGTGCGCTGTCGGAGAGGCTGGCTGTGTTATCTCCGGGAACGAAGTTGCCCGATGACGGATCAAAGAGGAAGCCCTTGACCACGCCGCCCACAACAACTTTCGCGACCAGGTCGCACTCCTTCACCATGCCGCCCAACGCCTTGGAAGTGAACGGCGTGCCTGCGCGTTGTTCGAACAAGGTGATACGTGGACCAGCAACAGCACTGTTGGCGCCGGTCAATGTGGCTTGCTGGCCGACAACGGGAGCCAGGTCGCTGTCGAAGGAGAGCATGAACTGCTCCACATCGCGCCGGGTTTGATTTGGATTGATCAACGGGAAACCACTGGTAACCAACGGCCGGAACACCGCTGCGGTGAAGAAACGGAACATGGTGTCGATTGAGCCATCGTTAGTAAAGCCGAACCCACGGATCTGATCGCCGGTAGCTCCGCTGTCCGGAGCATCGAAGGTGTCTACCTTTGGACTACCGAACATGCCTACCTTCGCATACATGTTGCGCAGGTGCGGAATCTTGAAGATCTGAGGGATTACGCCCTCAAAGCTTGCACGCCGGCTGGTGCCAAATTCGCCCTCGGCCGGATCCACCTCATGACAGCCATTACAGTTAAATCCTTTGAAAGTGGTGATGAGGCCGCCAAGGATGGGGACGTTGAGACCATCAGCAGCACGTGGACCAAAATAAAAATCCTTGCCGCGCTGTTGGGATGCGGTGAGCGAGTTGTCGAGGTTGCGCACCGGATTGGGCGGAATCGCTACCTGCAACTGGAAGTCGGTAAAATTCTGCATCTCGCCCGCCGATGGCTGGTCAACACTGCCTACCAAGCCCTGAAAGGCGACAATGAAGTTGTTGAACGACAGGTTAGAGTCAACAGGATCGATGCCGAAGAACCCATTGGAGCGGTCGCCGCGCCAATGCATCGCCCCGGAGTTCGCCAAGCCACGCAAAGTCTGCGTCGTCATGGGTCCCTTCATCGGATGGAAGTCATCGACGTTGCCGGTGCCGTTGACCGGGCCGCGGAAATTAAACAGCAGTTTTCCAAGCGTAATCGATTCGGCATCGCCGAAATTGACTGGGATCGGGTTCTTCTTGACAACATCATCAGGATTGCCGAGGTCCCAAGCCAGATCGTCCATGTCGCCGAAGATGTGGCAACTCGCGCAGGAAGTTTCTCCATTGCCCGAGAAGCGGGTAGCGTCATATAGCATCGGCCGGCCCTGGACCACCGAAACAGGTTCCGGGTTGGGCAGGGTAAGAGCTGCAATTTCCTGTTTCGAACCCAGATCGATCACCTTCACTGCATTGTCGAAGCGGGTCATCACATACATCCGGCCTCGCGCCTCGTCCAGCGCTAGTCCGCTGGGCCCACCACCGCTTACCGGGATGTAATTCGAACTGATAATAGTAGGATCAAAGGTGTTGTTCTCCAGTGCCGTGGTATCGAACACGCCGATCTTGCTTGAACCGAAGGCGGCCAGGTAAAGCGTCTTGCCGTCGCTGGTGACCGCCATATCGAGCGGGATAGCCAGGCTGTGGTTCTTCGCCGTGGGATCGAAGCCGGGACTGCTTGCGAGCTTGGTGTAGTCGATGTGCTTGTTGAGATGTATGGGGGTTACCGTTGACCCGGAAATAACCGTAACGTGCGTCTCGGCCAAATGGCCTTGCACGGTGTGGCCGCCAAATCTTCCTGGACCCTCAAAACGCACGTTGTTAAATGCCTCCGTATTGGAGACATACAACTTGCCGGATGCCGGGTTGGTGGCCATGTTGAACAACGTAGTGCCGACGTGCGAAAACGATGCGGTTTGGCTCAAGTTGTTCGCGTCGACTGCAAAAACGTCGGTATCCGGAAGCCTGAAACGCACAGCATGGTCCCAGTTGCGGTGCAGTTCATCTTCCCAATGGCCGGTGGCGTTGTTGAACTTAACAATCAACGCGACCTCTGGCGCCTGCTTGCCTTCAAAGTTGGTTGCCGGTCCCGGATTGCCGCCGGGGGAGACGGAACCATTGGCGTTCAAGCAGGGTTGATTCGGTTGGAAGCCCGGGCAAACCAGTGGTTCCAGCACAACTGTTGTCTGGTTCCCTGTTTTGAAGCCGGCCACATAGACCGTATTCTTGTCGGGACTCACCGCCAGCGCACGCGGCGTGTCGGTAAAGAAGCTCATGATCTTGACCGGTGTGCCGCCCAGCGTCGTGCCTAAATTAGCCGGATCGAATACCCAAACATCAGCACGCGGAACACTAGGAGTTGTCAGTTGCGGATCGCCTGCCCCGGGAACGCCAGCGAGAGATGGATCGGTACGCTGCTGTCCACGGTGAGCGGTTGTAATGAAGGCCCGGCCAGAGGTACCGGCAAAAACGATGTCCCGCGGTTCATCTCCAACCAGCAGTGTACGGGTAACATGCGGCGTGCCGCTCAACGTGACCACGCTCACACTGTCCGATAGATGGTTGACTACCCAGACCTCATTGTTGTTCCGGGCGGCCACAGCCACCGGCTCCATGCCAACCGGGACACGGGTCTGGAAGGCAAGCCCTCCAGTCGTAATATTGAAAATCTCCAAGGTGCCGTTAGGTGTATTTACCGCGAACAGCATGGTTCCGTTCGGCGACATTGCCACCGGACGCACATGTCCGCTTTCAAACTCCACAAAGGAAGGCCCTGTGGAAGAGGCAGAGACGCCGTCGGTCAAGAACGGCGCACTCAGGAGCGCCGATAAAGTAAGGAGTGCCCATAAAGTGAGGACCCATACCTTTGGTTTCATCAGTTGACGCACAACTCGGTGCATGGTGAAAAGCTCCTTTCTTGGTCTGAGCTTCGTGCCGGCTTCGGAGAGCTGGAGGGTTTATGCCCTCCCTCGCTCCGAAACTTCAGGCTGGCCAGAGAGTCTATCACAAAACTCCAAATCGATCACTTTATTGAACGATCGATCAGTTATTTTAAAGATGCAGGTACTCTCCCGGCTGTTGTGCAAGCGCGGGGGTGAATTCATGATCGGAACAACTGGGCCCCAAATCACATCGTTCATGGCGTCCACTCTGTCTACCACGTCCACACTTCGCTACGGGAAAAGGTGATTTTCATGAGCTTTCGCGGGGCCAACGGTCCTGAAGGACACTTAAGGAATTTGAGGGTGCGTGCAGAATGATGAATCCAGCCCCGTGAGGGGCGCAATTATTGTGCCAGCAGTTCGCGTTAATTGCCTTACTTCTGCGCGCGGCGGTGGTTCGAGCCCCCGCTCCCTCGATCTTCACAACTCAACAATCCATTGGACAAGAGGTCGATGAATCGTTCGATCGCCTCTTCGTCGGAAACGCCCAGATGCCGGTTACCGTGCATGAGCCTCTCGATCACAAAGTAAGTATGGAAGTAAAAATAGATCATCGCCATTACCAACGCGGGATCTTGCCCGCACCAGTAGGGGTGCTTCTTTATCTTATTCACGGCTGGCCCCAGCAGCCGGCGAAACTGTTCCGGTATGTCGTGAAATATCTTCAAGAAATGCTGGTTCTTGAATTCAATCACGTCGATGTACATCAGGAGCCAGTATTCGGCATCGTCGTAAACCATGGAGCGCATGGCCACGGCAAACAGTCTGAGGTCTGCCCTGGAAAAAGGATCTTCCAGGGCCCTGAAGACCCGCTCCAAAAACTTGCGCATGGAGTGCCGATAGCTTCGCACCAGACCCTCAAAAATCGCTTCCTTGCTGGGATAGTAGGTATAGATGGCCCCCTGGGAGACGCTTGCCTTCTCGGCGATGTCGCGGATGTTGGTCCCGTGAAAACCCTGCCGGGTAAACAATTCCAGGGCGGCGGCCTCAATGCGAAGCTGGTTTTCATCAATCCGGTCTCGGGGGATCTCAGGAAGAAAGAGGATCGGACGTTTTGCCGGCTGTTCCCCGTTGTTGTTTTGTGCATGGTTGGGTGGAATGTCAGGCGGCGAGTTCCACAGACGGCCAGAGAGGAAACGAATATAGTCGATCCGGTCCCGGTTGGCCTTGTTCAGGGTCTGCTGCCTCGCAAAGAGCTCCTTGGTTTTCCTGGCTGGATTGCCATGTCTCGCCTCCGAAGGAGAACGCCAGAGTCCCCGAAAAAGCAAATCGACAAACCTCTCCGTCGCCTGGTCGTTCGGAAGGCCTAGATGCTGCTCCCCTTGCATGTGCCTTTCCATCAGGAAGTAGGTAAAGAAATAGACGTACGCGGAGGCCAGCACAAACGCCGGATCCTCCCCGCGCCAGCCTGGCTGTGTTCTTACCTGGTCCAGGGCAGGACCGAGCAGGCGGCGGAATTGTTCCGGCACGTCGTGAAACATCTCCAGGAAATGCTGGTTCTTGAATTCGATAACATCGCTGAGGATGATGAGAAAGGATTCGGAACCGTCGTTCATTCGGGACTGCACTGCAGAGGCCAGCTTCTTCAGACCTCTTTTTGAGAGAGGGTCTTTCAGGTCGCTGACTGTTCGCCTCAGCCATTCGCTCATGTGCAAGCGATATTTTTGCGCCAGGCTCGCGAAAATCGCTTCTTTACTGGAAAAGTAAGTGTAGATAGTTCCGGTCGAGACACCGATCTTCTCCGCGATCTCGCGATTGTTGGTTCCATGAAACCCCTGACTGGTGAATAACTCGAGCGCCGCAGCTTCGATCCGTCGCTGGTTTTCTTCGGTCCGTTCTTTAGCAATCTTGGGCACAGGAGTTAACTTGCCCCATTATAGTAAGTTGCGATCCGCTCTTTAAAGAACATCGCCGGTTCCAATATCCTTGGCGTATCCATGGGGTACCTTAAAGGGGGGGGAGTAATGAATTGGTAATTGGTAATTTGTAACTTCCAACTTGCTGGCAAGATTAGGTTGTTTCATGGTCTTTTGGAACAGAAATCGGGCTAGGAGCAAAAAAGGCCACGAAAGTTAGCGTCATCGCGGATGACTTCGATTGTCGAACGGATCCTTCGCTACCGCTCAGGATTTCGGCAGGAGGCTCCCGCTCCACTCACGCCTCCTAAACGCCTCAAGTTAGCGTCATCGCGGATGACTTCGATTGTCGAAACGGATCCTTCGCTACCGCTCAGGATTTCGGCAGGAGGCTCTCCCCTTCGACAAGCTCAGGGTCACGCCTCCTAACGCCTCAAGTTAGCGTCATCGCGGATGACAGGGAGTAGCTTCTAGCTGTTTGCTATTAGCCGTTAGTCCCAGATTCTTGATTCTCTTGCGCAGATCCTCGCTTTCTAGGGGTTGAATGCTTCCGCACCAAGAACGCGGGAGACATGCAAATACCGCCTTCAGGCGGCGCATTTGGGCACACGCGTTGAAAACATTGGGGATATCTGTGACGACCTGTATTTTTGCGCCGACTTGAGTCAATTTGTGACGACTTAAACGCTTTTTGTGCCGACTTGAACCCTGTTTTTGCCGACTTGAACTTTGCTGGTGACGACCTGAGCCGCTTCGGAATACTGCCCAACCAATTCCAAGCGGGCAGTTGGAACAGTTTGTTGTAACCGATTAGGGTTGGAACAAGCGTTAGCATAAATATAAAACTACTATACATATATTACTATATGCTGTCAATAGGGGATAGGAATTATGGGAGTGTCCTTTACTCAATCGCAGTCGAAAGCCACCAGCCATTGCCTGAGCACCAGCAGCTTTCGTCGGGTGATGTATGGCGTCGCAGGGAGCGCACGTTTTTGAGATCACCGCGCTTGAATGCTTCCGACAATTTCGCAGCGGTCTCATCGTCGCGTGCTCCAACGCACGGGATAAACATTACCGGACACACAAACCGCGCTTCGAAACGATTGGCTTCCGTGTGCGTCACCAACAGCATGCCTCCAGCGCCCGGCATGCCTCCCAGGCCAGAAGGCGTCAAGGGAAACAGCAATCGTCCGCCCGGACGCAATGCATCGAGCCAGATATCCAACGGAGCCGTAGCCCCAGCATTGACATAGATGGCATCGCAACTAGGCAGCGTCCCTTCAGTGCCCGACCGCTGATAGACAGTCACATTCGGTAGATCGGCGAGGTTAGTGGTCGCTCGCTGCGCGAGGTCTTGCTCAATCTCATAGGCAAACACCGATCCGGTCGGGCCGGTGAGTCTTGAGAGCACTGCCGTGTAATACCCCGTCCCCGCCCCGATGTGGACGACTGATTCACCTTCTTTCACGTCCAACGATGCGAGGCAAGCGGCATGAAGAATCGGCTCCCCATTGTTGATTCTTCGCTCTTGCACCAGGGCGATGGTAACGTTCTGATAGAGAAAAGCCGGATCATCGGACGGCGTATCAATGTACCCGGAGGCGGTGAACACCTTCCATGGGCCGTTTCCAACAAAGCGCTCTCTGGGCGTGGCAGCGAAAGCAGCACTGAGCCTCCCGTTCGGCTGTCCGACCGATCCCGTAATCAGATTTGCAAAGAAAGTTCGATGAGCTTCCAATCGCTCCACTGTGAATCCTCCGCCTGGCCGCGACCGCCCTGCTAATCCTGCGCTTGTGAAATGAGTATTAACTATTCCCTGGCTTCATGGTACAGTTTTTCCATCACGATGCACACTGGAGTCATGCCAGGACCAAGGCCAGATGCACAATATCAATATTGACTCGCTTTCTGAAGAAGAGCTTTTTGAATTGAATCATAAGATCGTGGCCCGTCTCCGCTTCCTTAGCTCAATGCGGTCCCACGCACAGATGCTGGATTTTCGCATTGGAGAAAAAGTAAAGTTCCATCCTCAAGGGCGTTCTGAGCTGATTGGCATCCTCACTCGCTACAACAAAAAGACAGTTACCGTCATTACCGAGTCTGGAGAACACTGGAACGTCGCTCCCAGGCTGCTCTCAAGAGTGCATTCCAAGCACGACGAAGACGCTGAGGCCTCAAGCACGACAGTCGTTAAGTTTCCGAACCGCAAGTAAGAGAAATGCATGGGGGCAAGAACCTTACCGCGGATTTGCGCGGATCAACGTGGATTCCTACGATTTACCACGAATTGAAACCGCCGCACAAAACCAACTTCTTACCGCTGATGACGCTGATTAACTGATTTGCGCTGATAAACCAGACCTTTGAAATACAGCGCGACCAAGCCGCAATCAAAAGGCCTCCACCGTCAAGGTCACAAAGGACGCAAAGGGAAACCAAAACTGGCGGTTCGGTTCGAACGGTTCGTCTATACCTTAAGTGCAGCAGAGCAGTTCCTTCGTTGCGCTCCAGGATGACATCGATTCTCTCTCTGCATACAGTCAGTTTGGCGCTTAATATTTTCGACATAACCTGTTGTGTTAAATCGCACGAGATCCGCGAACATCCGCGCAGATCCTGCCGTAAGGTTTGGTTACGGCTTGCCGCGCTGTGTCACAAAGGTTTTTGGTTAATCAGCGTCATCAGTGGTAAGAGGTTGATTTTGTCTTCTCCGCGTCTTCGCGGTGGAGATTACAATAGGGCCTCATGGCCAAACGTGCACCTGCGCGCCGGCGTCCTCGCAAAGCCAAACCTGGCACCAAGGGGCTTGAAGCGGCGGAGTGCCGGCTGGAAAAACCGCAAGGAGCCGCCGTTGAGGTTGCAAGCTCCATCGAGAAGGCCGGCGGTTGTGTTGTGGGGCTGTACAAGGAACCACTCGGCGGACATCCAGTGCTGCTCTCGATTCTGCCGATTGAGGCGGTCGAGCCAACTCCTTTCCAACGCGATCTCTCCGACACTCATCACAAACGATTGGCCGACGTGATCAACAAGACTGGCCGTTTTCTCGATCCCATCATTGCGGTGACCGCACCCGGCAGCGGCTTCTGGACCCCGAACGGCCGGCATCGTCTTGCGGCCATGCGCCGGCTCGGCGCTAAATCCATCACAGCCCTCGTAGTGCCCGACCGCGAGGTCGCCTGGCAGATCCTGGCCTTGAATACCGAGAAAGCCCATAACCTGAAAGAACGTTCGCTGGAGGTCATCCGCATCTACCACGGCTTGGTCGATGAGGATGCCTCGCGCCCCGAATCGGGGTTCGCTTTCTATCTAGACGAGGCCGCGCTTGTCACCCTTGGGGTGTGCTATGAAAGGACGCCACGCTTTGCCGGGGGCGCCTACCACCCGATCCTGCGGCGTCTGGAAAGCTTCACCGACGAACCTTTGCGCATCGCCCTCAAGGAGCACGAGAAGCGAGCGTCACTGGTGCTTGATCTCGAAGAAAAGGTTGCAGCAGCCGTCCAGAAATTGAAGGACCGGGGCCTGGTCAGCCCCTATTTGCGATCCTTTGTGGTAGCGCGAATCAATCCCCTGCGCTGGATCAAGGGCGATCTTCCGCCGCTTGAAGAGGTGCTCAAAACCATGCGCGACCGCGCGGCCAAGTTTAATGTCGAGAAGATCAAGCGCGAGGACCTCGCCGCCGCTGCCGGACCGCCCGATGACGAATAACCTTACCGCGGATTTGCGCGGATTCCCAATGCGCAACGCGGAGACAAGATCAAATTCTTACCGCTGATGACGCTGATTAACTGATTTGCGCTGATAAACCCAGAATCTTTTTGAAACACAGCGCGGCATAGCGGACCTCGCCGCTGCTGCTGGGCCGCCCGACGAAGAATCGTAAGCGCAAGACCATAGGCAACCGAACCTTACCGCGGATTTGCGCGGATTCCCAATGCGCAACGCGGAGACAAGATCAAATTCTTACCGCTGATGACGCTGATTAACTGATTTGCGCTGATAACCCAAAAACCTTTTTGAAACACAGTGCGGCATAGCGGACCTCGCCGCTGCTGCTGGGCCGCCCGACGAAGAATAACCTTACCGCGGATGTACGCGGATTCCTGCAATTTACACATAGCCACAACCAACAAAAACCCAATGTGCAACGCGGAGAAGACAAGATCAACTTCTTACCGCTGAGGACGCTGATGAACTGATTCGCGCTGATAAAACCAGTCGGTCCTGGCCGAGCAAAAAAGGCAATCCAGGAGAAGTCTTTACACAGTAAGAGCTTATACGCTGCTGTAAGCAGGCGTGGTCTGACTGTACGAGGCGCCGCACTTTAAAAATACGGAGGCATATATGAATCGTACCAAGCTCGTACGAGGGGCACTCGCTGCACTTTTTCTGGCGGCGATAACGGTTATTTCGGCAAATGCGCAGGTAATCCCGGCCCAGGACAATACCTGGACAACCGGTAACGGCGCGCAAATGGACCTTTCGCATTTCGGCAACGTGAACCTTACAACGCTCCTGGGTTCAGCGCCGACGAATTCGGTGGTGACGTTTAACGGCGTACCATTGAGTTCACAGATTGGCCAAGCCGACACTCTTGTCCGCACCGAGCAGATCGACGTGACCAGCGGCACCAACAGCACCAATCTGACGCTGGAGGCGCTTAGCATGGCATCAAACCCCGATCTTGGCCTCCAGGATGGCCGCGTCTACCACATCACGCTGGGCCTGGCCTTTGCCGGAAGCGGCACTGCCAGCTTCACGCGAGTAAACTCCGATGGCGGGACCTACGATTCCAGCTTCACGGTCACACCTATCCTGACCTTCACCAACGTAGGAACTCCGCATGATGTCCACACGGTCGATTGCAGCCAGCAGGCCAACGCCTGCTCCTTCGTTATGGGGGGCACGGGCGGAGACTGGACCCTAAGCCAGACAGGTGGATTCGATCCTGCAACCCTGGGCATTCCAATTGTTCCAGCCGGAGTGCAACTCGGCGGCTATACAACCGTAGGCCGGCCACGCAATAACGCCATCTATCCTGGTGTTGCTGGATCGAGATCGGGCGGCTTCCACCCCAGCCCCAACAATGAGATCGAGAATGCCGGCCAACAATGGCACAGGCCCAACCCACCCACCGACTGCGCCACGAAAGCCCCAGCGCCAAGCGCCCCGGTTCATTCCGCAGCTACCTCGGGCACTGGCTTGGGTACCGACGGCGGCTCAGCCGGTTCCCCGACCCCTCAAAGGGCGATAGCCATCTGCGCCGTTGCCACTACCCTGTAAGAAAGCGGCTTGACAGTGCCGTTCCGGCTCCGTCCGCCAGGTAAGGGCTACTTGGCGAAACAGGTTGGAACGGCACAACCCGCGCATATCCTGGCGCAACCAAAGTCTGCGAATTCCTCCCTAGAGTGGTTCCAAAATTGTTATATCCCGAGCATAGCTTCCTCCTTGACACGCCTCATTAGTAAGCGCACTATAGCCGTTATGCACAACTGTTCTTCATGCCATCGATACGCAGTAACCTGTGGCTCTCAAACACTCAACTGCGAAGCCAGCGGTTACATCGGTTACATGCGGTTACAGAAATCGCCTGGAGTGCACCCCTTGGGTGAGACAGTGAAACTCCGCTACACCTAACGGTTGGAATGATTTTACGACTCACACTGTACCCTTGTCTTGCATAATGGCATTAGCTGGTGAAGCGTAAGCGGGCTCTGCTGGAGAGCAACCCGCCCAGGAATAACCAGTGGGAGACTCATCAAGGCAATGGGTCGGGGAGTGGCCGCAAGGCTGCTCCCCATTGCATTGAT
>Ga0210408_10000258_pt1 | contig 74851 bp, 57 predicted proteins | sample IncBWH4MmetaG_FD_155471 | JGI IMG/M metagenome (GOLD analysis project Ga0210408, IMG submission 155471) | Forest soil microbial communities from Barre Woods Harvard Forest LTER site, Petersham, Massachusetts, United States - Inc-BW-H-4-M | ecosystem: Environmental > Terrestrial > Soil >... | reverse complement strand
CACGAGGGTCATGGGCTGGGGCGCATGGGACGCGTCGGTGCCCGGTCGCGACCACTTCCTGTTCAGCGCCGGACCGGCCGCGGTCGCCTCGCTGATGAGCCTCACCGAGGAGGCACACGAGCGGGAGGTCAAACCGCATTGGATCGGATATGTCGGGGTCGACGACGTGGACGCGACCGCCGCGCGGATCGAGCGCCTCGGCGGCACCGTCCTCGTTCCGCCGACGGATGTTGCCGGCACCAGCCGCTTCGCCGTCGCAGCGGATCCGCAGGCCGCAAGGTTCGCGCTCTTCAAGTGGCTCAAGCCCAGCCAGGCGCAAAACGCCGAACCGACCGCGCCGGGACGCGTTGGCTGGAGCGAGCTGCTTGCCGTCGATTGGGAGCAGGCGTTCGCTTTTTACGGCGAACTCTTCGGCTGGCAAAAAGCCGATGTCGACATTAGCGAAACAGGCGCCTATCAGTTGTTCGCCGCCGGCGGCGAGACGATCGGCGGCATGCTGAACAAGCCGCCGATGTCGCCGAGGCCATTCTGGCTCCATTACTTCAACATCGGCGACTTGGACGCGACGACGCGGCGCGTGACCGCCGGCGGCGGCCAAGTCCTGCACGATCCCGTGGAAACCGCGGACGGCCGCTGGGTCGCCCAATGCATCGACCCGCAGGGCGCCTTCTTCGCGTTGCAGGGGAAGCGACGGCCTGCACCGGTCGGCTTTTTCAAGCCGGCTAGTGCCGGCCCGCGCGGGAAAAAATGAGCGCGGCAGCCGGTGAGCCGTCGCGGTTCCCCTCCCCCCGTTCGCGAAGCCGGGGGCGCTCGACAGCCCCCCGCCCCTCGGGCATCCTCGGCGCGGTTCAGTGTACGCCGGGGAAAATTCGATGAATGGCCGCGAGGGGACGTCCCACTCTTTGGCCCGCGAAAAATTCTACCCCGTCGTTCTTTGCTTCTTCGTCGGTAGCGGCTTTGCCGCGCTGGTCTACGAAATCGTCTGGTTTCAGCTGCTCGAACTCGTCATCGGCTCGACCGCGGCCTCGCTCGCGGTGCTGCTGGGCACATTCATGGGCGGGATGTGTCTCGGCAGCCTCGCCTTCGCCCGCGTCATTCCGGCTTCGTTTCATCCGCTTAAAGTCTATGCGGCGATCGAGTTCAGCATCGGACTGATTGCCATCCTCGTGCTTTACCTTCTGCCGCCCGCGGCCGACCTTTACGCCAGCATCGGCACGCCCGGGGCCGCCGGCATCTTGATGCGGGCGCTTTTGTGCGCGGCATTTCTGCTCGCACCGACGGTGCTCATGGGCGCGACGCTGCCGTGCGCCGCGCGCTTCATCGAGCGCACGCCGCGCGGGGTATCCTGGCTTGGGATTCTCTACACCGGCAATCTCGCGGGTGCGGTCGCCGGCTGTCTTATCGCCGGCTTCTATCTGCTGCGCTTATATGACATGCCGACCGCGACCTTCGCGGCGGTGGCGATAAACGCGCTGTGCGCCGCGCTTGCGCTCATCGTCGCGGGCTTTGCGTCCTACCGGCCGGCAACGGCGTCCGTGGCGACCGGGCGCGTTCAGGTCCGATCGGACGCCGTGGCGATCTATCTGACGATCGCGCTGTCGGGGCTCACCGCGCTCGGCGCGCAAGTGGTTTGGACGCGGGTGCTGTCGCTGCTGCTTGGCCCGTCGGTCTACACGTTCTCGATCATTCTGGCGGTGTTTCTCCTCGGACTCGGCCTTGGCAGCAGCGCCGGGTCTCTTCTGTCGCGTGGCCCGCGCAATCCGCTGGCCATGCTGGGCTGGTGTCAGTTTCTGCTCGTCGGCGCCATCCTTTGGGCCGCCTTCAGCATCGATGCCTGGCTGCCCTACTGGCCGATTTTTCCCGTGCCGGACCCATGGAGCACGTTCCAGATCGACCTTGCGCGCGCGCTCTGGGCCGTGCTGCCGGCGGCCTGCCTGTGGGGTGCTAGTTTTCCGCTCGCGCTCGCGGCGGCGGCGCCGCGGGACGAGGATTCCGGACGCGTGGTCGGCGCCGTTTACGCCGCCAATACGGTGGGCGCCATCGTCGGCGCGGTCGCCTTCAGCATCTTGTTGATCCCGGTAATCGGCACGCAGGGTGCGCAACGCGTCTTGCTGGCCGTCGCCGGTGTCGCCGCCGCGCTCGTCTTGCTGGCCCGGTTGCCCGCGCTGATCAAATCGGGGACCCGACTGCGCCCCCTCGCTGTCGCCGTGGCGATCGTCGCGGTCGCGCTTGTCACCGCGGCAGTTGCCGCCATCGTGCCGCCGGTTCCCGCGCAGCTCTACGCCTTCGGCCGCAAGATCATGAACCCGGACTTCGCGGCGAAGGTGCTCTACGTCGGCGAGGGCATGAACGCTTCGATCGCCGTGTCGGAGGACGAGAACGGGGCGCGCTATTTCCACGTCGCCGGCAAGGTCGAAGCCGCCAGCTATCCGTCCGACATGCGGCTGCAGCGCATGCTCGGCCACTTGCCGGCCCTCATCGACGCGAAACCGAAATCCGTGCTCGTCGTCGGCTTCGGCGCCGGGGTTACCGCCGGCACTTTCGTCACCTACCCGGGAATCGAGCGCATCGTCATCTGCGAGATCGAGCCGCTCATCCCGCACAAGGTTGCGGACTATTTCGTCGAGGAGAATTACGGCGTGCGCAAGGACCCGCGGGTCACGCTCGTCTACGACGACGCCCGCCGGTTCGTGCTGACCGCGAACGAGAAGTTCGACATCATTACCAGCGATCCCATCCACCCCTGGGTGAGGGGCGCGGCCACGCTCTACACGCGCGAATATTTCGAGCTGGTGAAGCGGCATCTCAAGCCGGGCGGCGTGGTCACCCAATGGGTGCCGCTTTACGAGAGCAGCTTCGACGTCGTCAAAAGCGAGATGGCGACGTTCTTCTCGGTGTTCCCCCAGGGACTCGTCTGGGTCAACGACCGCGAGGACGGCGCCGACGTGGTGCTGCTGGGCCAAGCCGATCCCGCGCCGATCGATGTCGACGCGATCGTGCAACGTTTCGACGGCAATGCGCGGGCGGCGGCGTCCTTGCGCGAGATCGGATTCGAGTCGGCAATCGATTTGCTCTCGGGTTACGCCGGGCGCGCCCCTGATCTCGCCAGGTGGCTCAACGGCGCCCCGGTCAACACGGATCGCGACCTGCGCCTGCAATATCTCGCCGGGTTGAGCGTCAATGTCCGGGATCAGTACAGGATACATGCAGAACTGATGGCGGAACGGCGGCTGCCGGACGGTTTGTTCGTCGGTTCCGCGGCGAATCTCGCGGAATTGCGCAGCGCGGTCGAGAATGCGGAGCCGGGTTCGTACACCGGCAACCCGGGCCAAGAGCAGGGACGGTGAATACAGGGAACGGAATGGATATCGAGACGGCCCCACCCGCTCGCGCCGACCGCACGGAACGCGACCCGCGCCGCGAGCCTGCGCTGCTGGCGCCGTGCATCTATCTCGTTGCCTTCGTCAGCGGCGCCATCGTGATGAGCTTCGAGATGCTGGGCTCGCGCTATCTCGCGCCTTATTTCGGCAGCGGCATCTACACCTGGGCCGCGTTGATCTCGACCGTGCTAGCCGCGTTGTGCGCCGGCTATTTCTTCGGCGGAGCGCTGGCCGACCGCCGTCCCTCCCCGCTCCTCCTCGCCACCACGCTCGCGATCGGCTCGGCGTATCTGGTGTTGCTGCCGGCCTTCGCCGACCCGACGCTCGAGTTTTTCGTGTGGAGCATCGACGACATCGCGCTCGGCGGTCTCGCCGCCGCTTTCGCCATCATGTTCTTTCCGGTGATGATGCTCGGCATATTTTCGCCTTTCGCCATTCGCCTGCTGCTGCACTCTCAGCTGCGATCCGGCACCGTCTCAGGCATGGTCTACGGCATCTCCACCGGCGGCAGCATCGTCGGCACGCTGGGAACGACGTTCTTCCTCATCCCGTCGATCGGTTCGCGCGCCATCACCTATGCGATGGGAGTCCTCGGAATTCTCGCGAGCCTGCTCCTTGTCGCCGCGGCGCGCGCACGGCCCCGCACGAGCGTTCTCATGCTTGCCCTGCTGCTCGTCTTCGGCGCGCTGCCATTCCCGACTTCGGCCCTGGCGGGGGAGGAGCCGTTCGACGCCGCCATCCGCGCCGAGATGCTCAAAAAGAGAAACGGCCTCATCTCTCACACGGAAACCGTCTACAACGACATTTTCGTCAGCAAATCCGCAACCATTCTCAAAATGGCGTTCCAGTGGAAGGGCTGGTACACGCGCCAATCGGAAGCCAATCTGGCCGATCCCGACGACCTGCCGCTGCTCTACACCCGCGCGTTCAGCCTTGCCGCGATCTATCCGCCGGAGATCAAGCGCGTGCTCGTGCTCGGACTCGGCGGCGGCTCCATCCCTGTTTATCTCCACCGTTTCCTTCCCGAGGCGACGATCGACGTGGTCGAGATCGATCCCGGCATCATCGCCGTCGCCAAAAAATATTTCGGGATGCGGGAAACCGGCAGGCTGCATCTCATCGAAAGCGATGGCCGCGTATTCCTCAACCGGCATCGCGAGCCTTACGACGTCATCATCGTCGACGTCTTCACCGGCAGCTACATACCGTTCCACATGATGACCAAGGAGTTTTACCAGCTCGTGCGCAGCCGCCTTAACCCGCACGGCGTGGCGGCCATCAACATCCTTCCCGCCGAGAAGCTCTTTGTCAGCAACGTGCGCACGCTCAGGCTCGCCTTCGACAATCTCGAATTCTTCAATTCCGGCGACGCGGCAATCGAAGCGACGAGCGTCATCGTCGCCGCGCCGCTGGACACGCTGACCGCAAGCGAGACCGCGCAAAGAGCCGCTGCCGCACAGGCGCGCTATCAGTTCCGCTTCGACGTTTCACGGCTCTTGCAAGAAAGGCGCATCGAGCCGCCCGCGGGGGCAAAGGGTGAAATTCTCACCGACGACTTCGCGCCGGCCAATGTGCTCGACGCCTACGGCCGCAGGTACCGGCGGCAGAGCCAGCCGGCAGAAGAGAAGCCGCAGTAGGCAGTGCAGGCGATCATGATATTTTCCGAAAACCGGTTTTCACTTTTCGGGATCATGCTCTAGGGTGCGAGCGGCGCGAGCGCATTGCGCAGCGGCGCGCTGGAAATCTGCATCAGTCCGGCGAACGGCTGACCCATCTCGAGTATCAGGTAGATCGCGCCCGATGCCGATAGGGCGAAGACGAACAGCATGGCGATGAGGGTCGGATTGAGGCGGGAGAACAGGCTGAAGCTCGCGAAGATGATCGTGAGCCAAAATACCAGCACCACCAGGAACGGCATGGGTATCGAACTGCCCGACTGAACGAACAGCGCCAAACGCGTTTGTGCGGCGTCGGTAGCGACCTGAATCGCCCGCGCCTTGAGCGCGCGTTGTGCCTCGGTTTGCGGCGAAAGCTCCAGTACCTTCGCGAAGGCAGCATCGGCAGCGGCGGTGGATTCGAACGCGGCACCTGTGCCGCCCTCGGCGGCGTTCTCCCGCCACAGACGGTCGGCCAAAGGAGCGATTGCGCGCCGCAGCAGATCGCGGGCCTCGCGCGTCTGCGGCCCATACTGCGCCAGCTCCTGGTCGAGCAGGATGAGGTTAGCGGTGAGGCTTTTGACCTGAGTGCTCTGGGTATCGTACGAGCTCTTCGCCGACGCAATCAGCAAGCCGAGCACCAGGGCGGCGATCGTCGCGATGAGTCCGGTGCCGAGCCGCACCACGTCCTTCGCGCCCTCGGCGAGGTGATGCTCGGGCAAGCCGCGGCGGAGCAGGACGCCCGCGAAAGCGCCGGCGAAGATGATCACGAACGCGATCAGCGACACTCCCAACGTATTCATCTCGAGATCACCCCGAATTGCGAACTGTATCGAACCCGCCACAAGGCACAACTGACCCCAAAGTATAGAGTGACATCTTCAATTAGTAGGCGCTGTCCTTGATAAATATCGGGCTCTCGCCGCCCACCGACGCCGTCTTCCGCGACTACCATAAGGCGCTATGCTTGGCGCAACCGCCATCGGGAGAGTAAATAAGCGCATGTACCAGCCCGATCATTTTCGCGTCGACGATTTGGCGCAGCTGCACGCGCTGATGCGCAAGCGCCCTTTTGCGGCGCTGGTCTCGGCCGGCCCCGCCGGGCTTTACGGCAGCCACCTTCCGACCGTGCTCAAGCATGAGGGCGAATTCGGCGTCGTCGAATGCCAGCTCGCGCGTGCCAATCCGCATTGCCAGGAACTCGCCGCGGTGAGCGAAGCCTTGATGATTTTTCAGGGGGCGGAGGGTTACATCACGCCCAACTGGTACGCCACCAAGGCAGAAACCGGAAAGGTGGTGCCGACCTGGAATTACGCCGTGGTGCATGCGTACGGCCGTCCGGAGGTCAAGGACGACGCGGCGTGGCTGCGCCGTCATGTCGGCGAACTGACCGCGCAACAGGAAAAGGCCGAAGCGAGGCCGTGGCAGGTCTCGGATGCGCCCGAGCGCTATATCGAGGTCATGCTGCGCGGCATCATCGGTTTCCGCTTTGTCATCGCGCGGCTCGAAGGTAAATGGAAAATGAGCCAGAATCGCGAAATGCCGGACCGCGCCGGTGTGGTGGAGGGGCTTGGCAAGCGCGCCGCAGGCGATGATGCCGAGATCGCCGCTTACGTTGCGCGCCAGCTCACGGCGAAAAAATAATTTATACTTCGCGCAGGCGGGAAACCGGTTCCCACCCCGCATCACGCTCCATCAGCTTTGGCTTGGGTCATCCGCGCGGGCGCGGCCGAGCGCGAATTGGCCGACCGGGCCTTCCACGTGAAATTCGATTCCCGTCATCCGGGCGAACAGATCGATGTTCATGCTGCCGATCGCGCATCCGCCGAGCCCAAGGTCGGTGGCCATGAGATAGAGCGTTTGCATCAGTACGCCGGACTCTTTGAGGACGAGCGAATAGGCAAGCGAGCTGTATTTCCACGACACCCGGCCGAAACGCGCCGCGATCGTGATGAGGATCTGCGGCGGCGCAGCCGTTCCCATCGCGCCCGCGGCTCCGGTCAACAACGATTGAAGGTCCTGCGGCCGGACGTCGATCGCCGTCAACGCGTGCGCGCCGGCGTCGTAGTGATAAAATCCGCGGGCGAGTCCTTCGCAGGCGTTGACCGCCAGGTAAAGTTCAAGCGCGTAGCTCGCGCCGCCCGAGGGATATGGCCGGGGGGCGTAGCTCACGGTCGGGCCGCCCTCGAAATCCGCCTTGCTCTCCCATTGCCTGGAGACGCGCGCGATATCGATAAGCTGCGCCAATTCGGCGAGCGCGATCAGTCGCCGGTCGTCGAAACTGCGGGCCGAATGTCGTCGTCGCAGGAGCGTCGCGGCGGACGACATCGCCGGCTGTTGCGCCGGCGCCACCGCCCGCAAATCGATCTTCTTGCCCGGCCACGGCGGCCGGATTGCCGGCAGTGGTGGCATGACGTCCGCTTGGGCGTAGTTACCGCCGGTCGGATTGGCGTGACGGCCCTCCGTGCTGCGCGCGTGGAACAGAAGGTCGTGAAAATCCCAAAGGACGAGATGGCCATCGCCCTCGTCCGTGCGCAGGCCGAAGTTACCGGCCTTGACCTTGAACAGGATGCGGCAATCGACCAGCAGCGCGAGAAGGTCCGATCCGGGAAACGCCTCCTGGCGGCGAAATTGCCGGACTTGCTGGGGCGTGGCGAGCAGCGCCACGCCAGCCGCCAGCTGTGGATCGCATATGCGAATTAATGCGTCCGCGCGCGGCGATTCGAGGACCATCTCGCTGCCGCGCCGTCGCAGGTAGGCGAAGCGCGAAAGGACGAGAACGTCGGCGTCGCCGAGCGGTCGCGGCTGCGGCCAGTAGTCGGCAACCTGCGGCTCGATGACGGCTTGATCCTCGCCATCCGGTGAAGGGCGCAGGCCGTACTCCAACCAGCCTTGGCGCGCCAGGCGCCGCACCAGAAAATCAATCTCCTTGTCGATCGGCCGCCCGCCGGAGAAGGACGCGAGCGGCAGCCCGGCGCGCAGGCCCTGCGCGCGGTCGGCGGCCTCCGCGCTGAACATTCCCAAGGGCACCGAATAATCGCCGAAGCAGGCCGCGATGGTGCCGTTCCCGTGCGCCTCGAGCGTCACTTGCCGGGCGAGCCGAGCCCGGATCGCCGGCCGTGCGCCCTTTCGCCCTCGCGTTTTTCCGGTAGCGCGCACGCTCAGGTGTGCGGAATAATTTTGTTGAGTTCTTCTTCCGGCAGCGGAAAGTCGCGCAGTCCGAGCTTGACCGGCACGTCGTAAAGCCGGCCGGGCGCATAGCGCCGGTAGAAGTGCCGCATCCCCGGAACGACCACGCGCACGACCGGAACCTCGATGTCGGGGCGGGTCTGGTCGAGGACGAGGAAATCGAGTCCTTGGCCGCGCGCAGCCTCGACGCACGCCGCCACCTGCTCCGGCGCGTGCAGGCCGCCGAACTTCGCTTGGTAGCCGGAGTGCGAGGCCTCGCCGTCCGGGACCAGGAATGGATGCTCATCGAGACGCAACGGCGTGACGCCGTCGAGGCTCGACTTCTCCCCGGTTCCGCCGCCCATGAGACCGATCGAAAGGAACTGATTGAGTTCGGTGAGCGCGCGCAACATGGCAATGCGCGGATCGAAATGCGCGCCGGAACCAAACTCGATGTTCTCCTTTCCATCCTGAATCCAGTGCGTGATCGCGACGAAGGCTGGGATCTTGAGGTCGCTGGTCACGTCAAGCACCCACAGGCGCCGCCCGAACTGGCCAAGCTGCGTTTGCAGGTCGCGGATATACGCGTCGTCGAAGCGGCGCAGGTCGACGCCCGGCCGCCGCAAGCGGTTGTACCACCAGATGGCGTAGGCATCCCGCTCGACCAACTCGAGGAAGCCCTGCACGATCGCCTCGGCGAGCGTGTTGCCGGCCGCGCAGCCGTTGGAATCCGCGTTGATCTGCCCCGGGCCGCGGTAGAAGAAATAGAGCAGACTGGTCGGAAGATATCTGAACCGTCGGTCGCGCAACGACCAGACCGGCGACCAGTCGATCCTGGCCGATGGGTCGAACACGGCCGGGGCTTCGTGATGGTCGGTTGCAGCCGGATCCCGCTCGTATTGGGCGTCGCTGTACAACAAGACGTCGTTCGGCGCGATCGCCTCGCCCGGCGCGAAATCCGTGAACCGCCGCATCGTTCGGATTTCGTCACCCTGATAAATGCCGGAGTAACGCTCGATCGCCTCCATCAGCGCGCTCGCTTCTCCCTGCTCGGCGGTGCTGCCCTTGCCGTAGCTGCCGCCGCTCAACCCCATGCGGAGCTCGTGGACGGTGCGCGCGGGCGCGGAGAAATTATGCACGGCGTGATAGTTCGTATTGAGCGGCAAGTCGGCGTCGATCCGTTCGAGGCGCGAGACAACCCCGGTGAGCGGGCTCACGTGCTTGCGAAAACGCGCGACCGTGGCCCGGGGCGAAACGCTGCGGTAACCGCCGCTGGTCATGACCAGCCTGCCGCTGTCGTCGAGCTCGATCGGCGCCGGCGCGCGCTTCGGGTCGCGCAGCTTCTTGCGGCCGCAGCTCGGGCATTGCGGTCGCCGCGCCACGTAATGCCGGGCGACGCTGGAGCCCAACAGATCGAGGCTGACGATGTGATTCTCGAGGTCGGTGAGATGACCGGTGGCAATCGTTTTCGCGATCTCGAAAGCGGCGAGCTGAATGCCGCTCTGCCCGAGCGCGTGACGCGCCAGCGGCGAGACAGCGACCGCGCGCGCATGCTCGCGCGAAAGCATGCCCTTGACCTCGCGGTTGCGTAGCATGCGGTCGGCAAGGCAGTTCCAGCACGCGCTTTTGCCCGGGCGCAACACCGGCCCCACCAGAGGGAAGATTCCGGAGGATTGGACGAGCACCCAGGGCGCTCGATCGGCGAGCTGCCGCCGGTTCAGTTCGGCGAGTTGCGCGTCGAGATAATCGCTCACCAGCGCGATCGTCAGATCGGCCGAGCCCTTGACGACGCGCACCCCTAGTCCACGCAGCGCCGCGCCCAGTTCCTTGCCGCCCTCGGCGCCGATCGATCGGATGCGCACGCGGCACTTCTGCAAGTTCGTGTGTGCGGTTTCCGGGGAAAGACCCATGCTCGCCCAATAGGCGGCAGCAAGGCCGGAAGAGGTGCGCGAGGCGGGAAGAATATAGCGGCGCTCGGTAAGCCGCTTGAGCGCTTCATGAATCCTGTCGACCGGGTAGCGCCGTTCAAGTTCTCGTACGAGCTGGCCGTAGCTCTTGCCGCCTTGCCCAATCGCCGTAGCGAGCGCGCAAAAGAGCTCGCCGTGGAGAAAGAACTTGCGGTCCTCCGAGTAGAGGCACACCACGTCGGGCGGCAGCACGTAGACGGTGAAATTGGGCGCGAACCGCGGAACGATTTTACTATTTTGCTGGGGGAATCGGCCGGCCGGATCGTCTTTCATGAGTCAGCACGCGTACTCGCGCGGTCGCGCCAAGCGCACCGCAAACACTTGTGGCCGGGCCTCGTGCGATCGGGGCCCGGCCATCAGGAGGATCACTGCAAATCGTAACGGGCTTTGGCGCCTAGTAGCAGACGACGCAAGAGCCCCATTGGATGCAACAGGAACAGCTGCAGCCGACGCTGAGACATCCGCAGCCGCAACCTCCGGAGCACCGGCAGCCGCATCCTCGGCCGCCGCAGCCGCCGGCGCAGCGACCGCCGCACCCGCCGGCGCGGCATCCGCCGCCGCAACCGCCGCCGCAACCGCCAGCGCGGCAACCGCCGCCGCCACGGCACCCGCCGCCGCCACCACCGCGGCAACCGCCGCCGCCGCCACCCCGGCAGCCGGCCGCAAGCCGCATGCCTTCGCCGAGATGGGAGGTTCCGCCGAGCTCCTTATCGAAAATATAGAACGTGCCGAGACTGACGTCGGCGATTTCCTCCTCACCGAGAACGGTGACGGGGGTCAGCGCGGGTCCTCTGGGCGACGTATCCGCTGTCGGGGCGACCGCCGCCGATGCGCCGCTGGCCATCGCCAACGACATTCCGGCAGCTCCCCAGGCAGGCAAGGCTATCTTGGAACGCTTTCTCTTAGAGGCTCGCTTCGCCTGCGCCATTTTCAAGTCCTCCCTTGCTTCTTCCGAGCAAACACTGCGCTTGATCATAAGCCTAACACACAACACGCTACCATGCTTCCCGGTTCCTGCATAGACTAGGGGAATGTCGCTTTTCGCTCGCCGCTGCGAATAGCGGCAAGGCGCCCAAACCTGCCGGCAGGTTGTGGCACCGGCCTTGCGCGAGAAAAATTATACTCAAAAGAGAGAGAGAAACGGCCGTCGGTAGAAAATAATTTCCATTCTACGCAGTCTGGAAGCGCCTTCGAGTTGCGGCGTTCACCCGCTGCGCCGGCGCACCCAGAACAGATACATGCTCGAGAAGATATACGGATGTTGCCGCTCGAATGCATGCCAGTTGGCTAGGTTCGTCATCGTCACGTCGGCCGAAAAGGCCTGCCGATACCGTGCCGCGACCTGGTCCTCGAGTTGGAATCCCACGAAAGCGAGACCTTCGGCGCCGAGGAATGCTTCGATCTCCGGCAGGGTCATCCGCCGCTCGGCAACGTGGAACAGTAGGTCGCGGCAACTGCTGGTACTGTAGAAATCGCCTAGCTCCGCGACGTCGGGCAGATTGGCGGGCTTCTCGGACATGAGTTCCTGACGGCACCGCCGGATTTCGCCTGCCGTCCCGCGATAGCCGCGCTCGGCGATGAACCGGCGCGCGGCGACGATCGGCTGGCGGGCGGCTTCGCTGTAGAGCCCGAGGTGGATGAGCCCGCGCGGCCGCAGCAGCTCGACGAGCACGCGCAGCCCCGCGAGCGGATCGGCCATGTGATGCAATACGCCGGTCGATTCGATGAGATCGAAGCTGCGCCCGATCGTGCCGAGCCGCAGAATATCGGCCTGCGCATACTCGATGTTGGCCAGGCCGAGCTCGCGGGTCTTTCGTCGCGCATAGGCCAAGCTCGACAGGCTGAGATCGACGGCGAGCACGCGTGCGTCGGGATAGCTCTGCGCGGTTTCGATCGCCTGCTGGCCGGTACCGCATCCGGCAATCAGGATGTCGCCCCCGGTATCCTCCGCGGCGGCCGCCTCGGCAGTGAGCGTGGGCAGCCAGGATTGAAGCGTCGTCGTCTTTACGATGCGTCCGACGTGGACCCAGCGAGGATAGGGATTTTCCTCATATTGCTGCTGGACCTGCTGGGAAACCTCGTCCTCAATGCCGGTCAGGCGGGGAATGTCGGCGCGCGAATGCATCTCCTCGCGCGGCTCGGCGATCTGTTGCGTGAACAGGCCGGCGAGTGGCGCAGGCCATGATCCTCGCAGCAAAGCATCCATCCCCGGAATGCCGTGCAGCGGCTCATAAGCCGCAACGGCAATGGGCCAGAGGGGCGGAACCGGCGCGCCCGATTTCAGCGCCGCGGTCAACGCATCGCGCAGTCCGCGCGCTGTCTTCTCCTCATCCTCGCTGGAGGCGAACACGTATTCGTTGATGAAGCACTGTCGCGCGAGCGCGCAGCAGAAGGCCAGTTCCTCGCCGACAACGCCGGCCGCCGCGCCGGACGCGGCAAGACCGAGCACGATGCGGCGTGTCTGCGTCAGCAGCCGTTCAAGGTCGGCGTCGGCCACCGGCGTGGATTCCAGGAGATTGCGAAGAAGCCTGTCGGCGGCCGGCACGGCGAGGCCGGTTGGCCCCCATAGTTCCTCAAGCCCCGAGGGCTGTACCGTTTGCTTGGCGCGCGCAATCGCCGCCACGACCGCGGGGTCGGTTTTGATCAAGGCTATGGTCAGCGGTGCGAGGTCGTTCGGCCGGATCCACAGCTCAGACCAGGCACGCAGCAAAGCCGTATGAAGCGTCCCGTCGGGATCGGTTACGTCACGCCGCGCCATGCGTGCGCAGCGAGCGAACAGGAGTTTGTCATCCACGCTCGAAGTGATATCGACCGCGCGCCGCGCGTAATGCACTGCCCGGGCGGACTGGCGCTGCTCGAGCAACGCACCGGCGAGATTGCGCTGCGCGTCGGCGAAATCCGGCTTGAGCGCCGCGGCGCGCTCGAACGCAGCTACTGCCTCCCGCGCCTGACCCTGTGCCTTGAGCGCGATGCCGAAATTGTTGAGGACCTCGGGGCGATCCGGCTTGAGCGCGAGGCCCTGGCGATAATGAGCTACCGCTTCGCCGAATGTCTCCTCCTGGAGCAGCACATCCGCAAGCCCGCTATGCGCCTCGGCAAGCTGCGGCCGGATTTGCAGGAGGCGGCGGTATCGGGCCGCCGCCAAATCCCATTTCTTCTGGGCGCGCAATGTAACGGCGAGGTTCTGGTGCGCTTCGACGAACGCCGGCTCCAGTTCCGTCGCCTTAGCAAAATGCGCGGCTGCCGAATCCAACTGACCCGTTCGCCGGTAGGCTTCCGCGATGTTGTTATGGAAGTCGGCGACGCGATCGTTTCGCGCGAGCGCGCGCGTGAGGAGGTCGATCGCCTCCTGGTTTCGCTCGCTCTGCAGCGCGAGGACGCCGAGCAAGTTGAGCGCGTCGAGATGATCGGGACGTCGGGTGAGAACCTGCCGATACAGGCGCTCGGCTTCCGCAAGCTGACCGCGCTGATGCAGCGCCAGCGCCTGCGCAAATCGTTGCTCAACGTCAGTCGCCATGGGGTGAACCCGTACTCGAACCGCCCGACTGGTTAACTCGCTGTTCCGGTTTGGAAAATTGGGATGCTTTTGGCAAATTCGGACGCTATATGCCAGGGGCGGCCCGATCTTCCGAATGACCTGTATAAGACCCGGACAAAGCAGGAGTTTGCGTGTTGGCTGCGTCCGACGACATTGAGCAGGCTTTTACCAAAGCTGTCGCGCTTCACCAGCGGGGCGAGTTTGCGCCGGCCGAGAATCTGTACCGCCAGATCCTGGCGAGCGTCCCGCATCATCTCGACGCGCTCAACCTGCTCGGGTTGGTTGCCGTGCAAACCGGCCGCAACGAAGTTGCGGTCGAGCTGATCGGCAAGGCGATCCTGCTCAACGACAAAGTTGCCGATTTTCATAACAACATCGGCGAAGCATTTCGCCGGCTTGGCGACTTGGATCGCGCCGCGGCTCATTTCACCACGGCAGCAGATTTGGAGCCGGCGTTTCTCGAAGCGCAGCAGAACCTCGGCGATGTGCTCGCAGCGCAGGGCAAGCTCGATCGGGCGGCGGCGATCTATGCCGGCATTCTGTCCGGCAAACCGGATTTCGCCGCGACGCACGGCCGCCTCGGCGAGGTTCGCAGGCGCCAAGGCAAGCTCGATGAGGCGGTCGTGCATTTTCGGCGTGCCGCAACGATCGCCGGCTCGGCCGACGCTTACAAGCGGCTAGGCCTCGCGCTCCGCGAGCACGGCATGCTGGATGACGCCATCGCGCAGTTTCGCCGGGCTCTGTCCCTCAAAAAGGATTTTGCCCAAGCCGCGAATGATCTGGGAAACGCATTAAGGGAGCGCGGCGAGTTGGAAGCAGCCGCCACGGAACTGAACCGGGCGATGCAACTCGACCCCGGTTACGCCAATCCGGCCCACAACCTGGCGCTGGTGCAGCTTGCGCATGGCCGCTACGAGCAAGCGTTTGCCCTGGCGCGGCGGGCGCTCGACTTGCAGCGGAGCAACGAGAACAAGGCATTGTTCGCCCGCTGCCTCAGGGAGGCCCCGTCGCGAGCCGCCGCATTGGATCTGCGCCCTCTCCTGCTGCAGGCGCTCTCCGAGCCCTGGGCCCGACCGAATGAACTGGTTCCTGCGGTCGTTCGCCACCTCAAGGCCGACCCTACAATCGCCCCTTTCATCGACAGAGGCGCAAGGGCCGGGCCGGATGCCCACGCGAGAGCGGCGCTGCCGGACGATCCCGGTTTCGCTACGTTCGCCGAAAATGAATTGCTGCAATGTTTGCTCGCCAACGCTCTCGTTGCCGATCTGCAGATGGAGCGCGTGCTAACCGCCTTGCGCGTTGCCCTGCTGACGAGCACGCGCGAGCCGCCGCGGCACACCGACCTCGAGCGCAGAATTGCGTTTTTTGCCGCGCTCGCGCGCCAGTGCTTTATCACCGATTACGTGTATGCCGCGACCGACGATGAGCGCGAACAGGTCGAGGTGCTGTGCAGTTTTCTCGACGACGCCCTGCGGACCGGTGCTCCGATCCCGCCGTTATCGGTGACAGCGGCCGCTTGCTACGTTCCGCTGCATTCGCTCCCCTCCGCAAACCTTCTTCTGCAAAGGCCGTGGCTTCCGGCGGTCGACGAACTGCTGACGCAGCAACTCCGCGAGCCGATGGCGGCGCGGCAGCATCGAGCCTCGCTGCAGCAACTCACCACGGTCGACGACGCCATATCGCGTACGGTGCGCCAGCAATATGAGGAAAATCCTTATCCCACCTGGACGAAGCTCGCGCCGCCCGATGCGTGGCCGAGCATCGCCGCTTACGTGCGGAATCTTTTTCCGTTGGCGCCATTCGAGCGCGCGGGCAACCCGGACAGCGACATCCTCGTCGCGGGATGCGGCACCGGCCAACAATCGCTCGAGACCGCGCGGCGCTTTGCGCATGTGCGCGTGCTCGCCATCGACCTTAGCGGCGCCAGTTTGGCCTATGCGCGAATGAAGACCGAGGCGGCGCGGGTGAGCAACATCGCCTACGCCCAGGCCGATCTGCTGGAACTCGGCACGATCGGCCGGACGTTCGACATGATCGAGGCGACCGGCGTCTTGCATCACCTCGACGATCCGATGCGCGGCTGGCGGGTGCTCCTCTCTCTCTTGCGCCCGAATGGAGTCATGCGTCTCGGCCTCTACAGCAGATTGGCGCGAGCGGACGTCGGGATGGCGCGGGCGTGGATTGCCGAGCGCGGCTATGGCGCCACGGCCGACGACATCCGCCGGTGTCGGCAGGAGATGATTGCGCAGGGTGGTGACGGGCAATTTGCCCAGCTTACGATTTCCCCCGACTTCGCCAGCACCAGCGCGTGCCGCGACCTGCTTTTCCACGCCAATGAACGCCAGCTCGGACTCGAAGAGATCCGATCGTTTTTGGCGGATGAGAATCTAGCGTTCCTCGGCTTTGAGCTGGACGCGCATGTGCTGGCAAAATATCGGACGCGTTTCCCGAACGACGCCGCGATGACAAACCTCACTAATTGGGATCTGTTCGAACGGGATAATCCCTCCACGTTCGCCGGGATGTATCAGTTTTGGATTCAGAAACGGCGGTGACAGAGATTTTCATTTGCTGCCGACGAAAGATGCCTGATCGCCGGAGACCGCGAAGCTCGCCGCAGGTTGTTCCGCCTGGTGGCGTTCCCACATCGCGTGGTACGCCGTCTCCAGGTGATGCCGGAATCGGCTCGTATCGAACAGCGCGCACGCGGCGCGGTTCTGCGCCAGGCTTGCCTTGAGCGCGTCGATTGCCGCGGGATCCCGCGCCAACGCCAGCGCAATACGTTCGTAATCCTCGAGCGATGAGGTGACCAACTGCGGCAGGCCGGCCGCGTGGAGCAGGCTGCCCGCCATGCGCCCGGCAAACGCCTCGCCCGCACAGGTGATCAGCGGCAGCCCCGCCCATAGGGCGTCGCTCGCCGTCGCACCGGCGTTGAAGGGCGCGGTGTCGAGGAAGAGATCGGCCAGCCGGTAGCGTCGCAGATATTCGGAATAGCCGAGCCGCGGCGCGAAGATCAGCCGATCCGCCGCGACCTCCCTCGCCTGCGCCTCGCGCCGCAGGTTGGTTTCGACCGCCGCGCTTCCTCCCAGCAGCCACAGGACCGAACCCTCGGCCTGCCCAAGAAGGCGCATCCAAACGTCGAACATCGCCGGCGTGATCTTGTAGCTGTTGCTGAATGCGCAGAACACGAAACCGCCGTCGGGCAGGCCCGCCTCCGCACGGGTCTTTGGGCGCTCGCCAATCTTTCTGCCGGAGTCGTTTGCTTGAAAACTGTCGGGCAGAGAGACGACATTTTCGCTGTAAGAACCCGCGTGCCCCGGTGGAACGACGAACCGATCGGCGATGATGTAGTCGATGTACGCGGCGCCCATCGTGGCGGGGAAGCCGAGGTAGTTCACGTGGACCGGGGCTGGCCGCAAGGCGAATATTCCCGGGCGGCTTTCGTGCGTGAACCCCATCAGATCGACGGCAATGTCGATTTCGAGATGGCGCAGCAGGCCCGCGACCTCGCGGTCGTCCTTGCGGCCCGCGTCCACGAACTCATCGAAGGCGCCGGTGATACGCGTACGCATCGCGCTGGGCGTTCCCGCGCCGAGCGAGATGCCGACGATTTTGAATCGCGCGCGGTCGTGCTGCTCGATCAAGCCGGCAAGCAAATAGGAGGTCGGATGCTCGCCGAAATCCGCCGACACGTAGGCGACCCGGATGCGGTCGTGGCGGTACTTGTCGCCCTTGTAGACGGGCGCCGGCGCGGGCGGGCATTTTTCCCGTACCCACGCCTGCGCGCAGAGACGTTGATCGCGGGCGGCCCCCGATTCGGCCAGCAGCGCGAACGGAGGGCTCGCAGGCTTGCCCGCGCGCACGTCTGCCAAGACCGCGGCCAGCTCCGCATCGAATGAGCGCCAGTCGCACAGCTGCATCTTCGTGTGCAGCAGCACTCCCCTGGCGTAAGGGAAATCGGGAGTAAGGCGCAGCAGTCGTTCCAGGTCGGCGATCGCTTCCTCATAGCGCTTGAGCCGCAGCAGCACGTTCGCCCGATTGTTGAGGGCTTCCGCATAGTCCGGCTTCAAGGCGATCGCGCGATTGCTGCTCGCCAGCGCTTCCTCGGGGCGATCGAGTTCGCGTAGCGCATTGGCCCGGTTGCTGTGCGCTTCGGCATGGTCGCGCTGCAGGGCGATGGCGCGATCAAAACTTGCCAATGCCTCGGACACCCGTTTGAGCTTACCGAGCGCGACGCCGCGACTGTTGTGCACGGTGGCGCTTTTTGGATTGAGCTTGAGGGCAATGTCGAACTGACGCACCGCCTCGCCATGATGGCCCCGCTGGGCGTGAATGACACCGAGCAGGAACTGACTCTCGAAATGCTTGGGCTGAGTCTTGAGAATCGCGCCGTAAATCTGCTCGGCTTCCGCCAGGCGGCCGGCCTCATGCAGCGCAGCGGCTTGCGCGAACGCCAATGCCAGTTGATTCGGCTTCCTCATGACCTCGCCGAGACGCAACGCCTCTGCCCGTCGCCCCCACTCTAATGGCCCGTAGGTCATAAGGAAAAACCCCCGGCGGAGGCCGCCGGGGGTTTCCATGCTCAGCCGAGGTCGGCTGTTTATGGCCAGAAGTTGCGCTGCACGCGGAACATGCCGCTCACCACGTTCTCGTCGGCCGGCGAGTAGAGGCCAGCCGCGCGATTGCCGCCGCCGCCGAAGTTCATCAGAATCTTGGACGGATCCATGTTCTGATGGAGTTGCGACCACATCACTTCGACGCCGATGTCGAGGTTCTTCACCGGGTTCCAGACGGTCCTGGAACCGACGCCCCAGACTTCGAAGGCGAAGTTGCAGCCCGCGATCGCGCCGCCGCTGATCGGGTTCGTCCCGAAATTCGGCGCACTCGGGATCGGAGCCGCGACGGTCTGACCGGCGATGCCGCGCACGACCGTGTTCGGGCCGTTGCACATGATAGCATTGCCGGACGACCCCGGATCCCAGCTCGTCACCGATCCGAACAGCGAGGTCCGTAACGCCGGCGTCCAGTAGTGCTCGACCGCCGCCGCAATGTCCCACACCGTCGGGAGTTGGATGCCGGTGAAGTTCGCGGCACCGCCCACCGCCGGGCTCGGCGCACCGTTGGCGACCGCGTTGGCGAACACGCCATCGAGCGCCCAGCCGTTGCCCACGTTGTGCCCGTCGAACCGCGTGTAAGTGCCGTTCACGCCGTCCTGGCAGAAGCCGACGTAGCAAGGAGTGCCCTCGCCGACCGCGCCTTCGATCCAGAACTTGTCGCCCGGGTTCCACGGCAGGTTCAGCACGATGCCGGCCGCGACCGCCCAGCCCCACACAGCGCCGGGCCGGTTGCCGGTGAAGGCGGTCGGGCCGTTGGTGATGGTCGCCTGGACGTCGTTGCCGTAGAAGTTGCCGCGTACCTGGTGCAGAGCGCCGGAGATCTGCGCCGAACCCCAGGCTTGGTCGACCCGGAGCGAGGACACGATGTCCGGAATGCTTTGCGCTGCGTAGTCGCCGGTGGCGCAGCTGCTGCTCACGGCCAACGGCGCGGCGCTGTTGCCGATGTTCTGGTCGGACGTGACCGACCCGAACCCGCAGGTCGTGTAGCCGTTGCCGGTCCAGGTGTTCGGGCCCGGGAAGGCGCCGATTGCCAGACCGTTGGTGCCGGCATCCCACAGCGCGCCGCGCCGCGAGGTCGTGTCTTCGGCCGCGATCGTCCACGACACGCCGTTGCCCAACGTCGCCGTGTAGGCCATCACGTTGCGGCCCGCCGCCGCCGTGTTGGCGCCGGCGCCCAAGAACGCGTGGGCATACGCCCATGCCTGCGCCCAGGTGTCGAAGTACGACTGCGTCTTGCCGAAGGTGAAGCCCGCGAACTGCACGAACGCGCGCTCGTAGTAGTAGGTGCCCTGGCTGACAGTGTTAGTCGTCAGCTCGAACCCGCCGCGGTAGTAGGCCCGCAACGTGCCGTATTCAGTCTGGGTCCGGACGTCGAAGGAGATGACCGTGCGGGCCCGCGTCTGATAGTCGGCAGAGTCGAAGCTGTCGTTACGGCCGTTAGAAGCAACGTAGTAGGGGTTGCCGCTACCGCCAGTGTTGCCGAAGTACTGGTCGTAACGCACCCAGCCGCCGATCTTGAGACAGGTATCGGTGCCCGGGATATAGAAGAACCCTTCGCCGTAGAGACTGCAGACCTTCACGTACTCGACCGGTTTGGCCTTGACGGGAAGATCGGCCGCCTGTGCCCCAGCAACCGCGACCAGACCCGCCGCGCCGCCGAGGAGAAGGCTTTTCACCATCTTCATCGTGACCTCCATAGTTTGCCCTGTGGGAGGGTTCCGTCTCCGCCGGGTGCGACGCACCCCTGGAAGGTCCCCCTTAGTCCCCGCTTGACCGCCCGAAGCTCTGTCTCTCACCGCGGTATTTCAGCCGCCTGTTCGATCCCGACCCTCGGACGGGGCGACTGGGGCTGCCCCCCTCCGTCGCGCTTGTCACAGTAGACAAGGCTTATCGAGGTGCAACGAAGAAACGCCTAAAGTGCGGGCTCGGAGGTACGTTTTCGAAAACGTGTTGCATAAAGAGCACGCTTTCGAGAGCTATCTCTCGACCCTCCGAGGCGCCGTTTCCGTCACGTTAACAAAGGGTTAACCGTGATCTGGCGATGGCTTCCGGCCGGCGGTCTGTGCCCGCAGGGATACGAGCGCTCCGGTTGCGCATGGCGCAACAACTATCTGTCGCGCAGCCCGCGAGGAAGGAATCGGAGGGCTTTTCGCTCCGATTCCGTCATGCTGTTGCCCGCTTTGCGCCGCAGAGCGGCCCCATTCTCAGCCGAGCAAACAAGTCCCAACAAATCTCACGTAGCCGCGCGAATAATGAAATGAAAAGAGCATCGCAGCTCGCGCAAATCCTCCAGCACGGCATGACGGCGCATCGTCAAGGCCGGCTCGCGGAAGCCGAACGCGCGTATCAGGCGGTGCTCGAGGTCAGGCGCGACGATTTCGATTCGCTGCATCTGCTCGGCGTGCTGCGCTGGCAGCAGCGCCGCCACGACGAAGCATCACGGCTGATCAAACAGGCACTGCGCGTGCGTCCCGATTCGGCGGAAGCCTGTGCGAATCTTGGAATCGTACTGCAGTCGCTCGCGCAGCCGGACGAGGCAATCGCGGCCTACGACCGGGCGCTGGCGATCAATCCGCGCTACGCCAAGGCGTTGTGCCACCGCGGCGATGCGCTGCGGGGGCTCGGTCGCAACGCCGAGGCGATCGCGAGTTATGACAAGGCGATCGCCGCCGCCCCGGACTACGTCGAAGCCCATGTGAATCGCGGCGTGGTCCTGCGCGAGCTTCACCGCCCTGCGGAGGCGCTGGCGAGCTTCGAGCGTGCGCTCGCATTGAGGCCAACAAACCTCGAAGTCGTCTATAACCGCGGCAATTCCTTGCAGTCGTTGGGCCGATTCGACGAGGCGCTGCGCGACTACGACGCCGTGCTGGCGGGCAATCCGCACGCCGCCGAGGCCCACAACAACCGCGGCTGCGTGCTGGAGAAACTCGGCCGTTTCGAACAGGCGCTGGCGAGCTTCGACGCCGCTCTGGCGCTGCGGCCCGACAACGCCGAGACGCTGCACAATCGCGGCAACGCGCTGCTGGCGTTGTCACGTCACACAGACGCGCTGGCAAGCTACGACCGCGCGCTGGCGCTTGCGCCACAACGCGTGGACACGCTGCATAACCGCGGCCAGACGCTTGTGCTGCTGCGCCGGTACGGCGAGGCGATCACCGCGTTTGAAGCTGTGCTCGCCGTCGATGCCGCGAACCCGAGCGCGTCGGCCGGGCTGGCAAACTGCCGGCTGCTCACGTGCGATTGGCAAGGAGTCGCGGACATCGCGGAACACGCGCGGGCGGCGGCGCGGGGCGGCGACTGGTCGCGGCTCGATCCGTTCGCTGCGTTGTGCCTTTTCGACGAGCCGGCGGACCATCTGGAATACGCGCGCGCTTACCTGCGTCGCCAGCTACCGGTCGCGCTGCAAGCCTTCCCTGCCCGGCCGCCGCGCCGACGCGAGCGCATCCGGATCGCCTACCTTTCGTCCGATTTCCGCAACCATCCGGTCGCTCGCGCCATCGTACGGCTGTTCGAATTGCACGACCGCAGCCGGTTCGAAACCGTAGGCGTGTCTTTCGGGCCGGACGACGCGAGCGCGATGCGCACGCGCATCGCCGCAGCCTTCGATCGATTTCTCGACGTTCGCGGCAAAACCGATTGGGAAATCGCCAAGTTGCTGCACGATCTCGAGATCGACATTGCCATCGATTTGAACGGTAACACCCAGGGCGCGCGGCCCGCCATCCTGGCGCACCGGCCGACGCCGATTCAGGTCGTTTATCTCGGTTATCCCGGCACCAGCGGCGCCGACTTCATCGATTACATTCTCGCCGACGAAACGGTGCTGCCGCCGTCAAGCGAGCCATTCTACGCGGAACGGATCGTCCGACTGCCTAGCTGCTATCATCCGTGCGACGAAACCACGGCGGTGTCGGACAGAGCATTCACCCGCAGCGAACTCGGCCTGCCGGAAACGGCGCCCGTGTTCTGCTGTTTCAACCGGCCAGACAAGATCACAGCACCGATCTTCGACATTTGGATGCGCCTCTTGGCCGGCATCGGGGGCAGTGTGCTGTGGCTTTCGCAGATGAACGATACCGCCCAAGAAAACTTGCGGCGCGAGGCAGCGGCGCGAGGCGCGGATCCCAGCCGATTGATGTTTGCGCCGCAAATCGCCGGACTGGGCGATCATTTGGCGCGTCACCGCCAAGCCGATTTGTTCCTCGACACGCTCCCGTACAATGCGCACTCGACGGCAATCGATGCGCTGCGCGCCGGTCTTCCGGTCGTCACCTGCTTCGGCAATGCCCTCGCAGGCCGGGTCGGTGGCAGTCTGCTCAAAGCCGTTGGGCTGCCCGAGCTGATGGCGACGGATCTCGACGGCTATGAGGTGCTGGCGCGCAAGCTCGTTGCCGACCGTCCGCAGCTCGAATCGATTCGCCACAGACTCTTGGAGAACAGGCAGAAGTCTCCGCTCTTCGATCTCGCGCGCACCTGCCGCCATATCGAAGCCGCCTACACCACAATGTGGGAGATGCACCAGCGTGGCGATTCTCCCCGCAGCTTCCGTGTCGAGCCGAACTGACGTTGCATGGCCAAACCGCCCTCCCCGCAATCACGCCCGGCCGCAGCGCAAATCGTTCAGCAGGCGCTCGGGTTGCATCGCCAGGGGCGCCTCAACGAGGCGCAGGCGCTCTATGAGTCGGTGCTTGCCCGGCATGCCGCACATTTCGAGGCCGCGTATTTGCTTGGCATGCTGAAAATGCAGCGGGGCCAGCCGGCGCAGGCGCTGCCGCTGCTCGAAGCGGCGGTAAAGATCAAGCCGCATGCGCCGGAAGCGCTCACGATTCTCGGCGCGGTGCTTGCCGCGCTCGGGCGCCCAGCGGAAGCGCTCAGCGTTTACGAACGTCTGATCAAGGTGCGGCCCGGCGACCCGGACGCTTTTTATAACCGCGGCGTGGTGCTCACGAGTCTCGGCCGGCATGCCGACGCGGTGGCGAGCTACGACAGAGCACTGGCGGTTCGTTCCGATCACGTGCCCTCGCTGTTCAACAAAGCGAAAGCACTCGTCGCACTTGAACAATTCGAGCCCGCGCGGGCGGCCTATGACGCGCTCATCGCCGTCGTGCCCAATCACGTCGACGCACTCACGGATCGCGGGAACGTGCTCGCCAGGCTCGGCCGCCACGCCGACGCGCTCGCGAGCTTCGAGCGAGCCCTCGCGGCCAATCCCGGCCACGTGAATGCTCTAAATAACTGCGGCAACCTGCTCAAGGAGGAGGGCCGCTGCGAGGAAGCGCTCGCCCTGTTGGATCGGGCGCTGGCGGTCGATCCCCGCAATCCGGCCACGCTCATCAATCGCGCCAATGTGCTGATCGAGTTGGAACGCCACGCCGAGGCGGTCGAAACCATCGATCGCGCCCTTGCGCTCGCGCCTGCCGATCCGGAAATCCTGTTCAACCGCGCCTGCGCGCTCGAGCGGCTGCATCGGTTCGAGGAGGCTCTTGCCGATCTCGACCGCTCCCTCGCCGCGAAGCCGGACAGCGTCAAGGCGCTCAACAACCGCGGCAACATGCTTGCCGCCCTCAAGCGCCCGGAGGAAGCGATCGCGAGCTACGACCGCGCGCTGGCGCTGGAGCCTGCGCGCGCCGATGCGCTGCACAATCGCGGCAACGTGCTCACGACACTCGGCCGCCACGCGCAGGCGATTGCCGACTACCAGCGCGCCTTCGCGCTCGATCCGGACCATCCGCACGCGTTCGATTCGCTGGGCTTTGCCCAGCTCTCGGTGTGCAACTGGGATGAAGTCGCCCGCCTCGCGAAGCATGCCGAGCGCGTTCTGGGCGAGGGCGGGCCATCGGTCGGCACCACCTTCCCGCTCTATTACTTTGGCAATCCCGCGTACCAACTCTCGGCCGCGCGCGCCTACCTCAAGGCCAATTATCCGCCGGTGCGCGCGCCGCTGCCCCCGTGGACAGCCGGCGACCCCGGCAAGCTGCGCATCGCCTATTTGTCGTCGGACTTCCGCTTTCATCCCGTCGCCACCGCGATCGTCGAGATGCTCGAGCGGCATGATCGAAGCCGTTTCGAGATTGTCGGTATTTCGTTCGGCCGCGACGACGCGAGCGAGATCCGATCGCGCCTCGTGCGGGCGTTCGACCGGTTCCACGACGTTGCCGATGAGACTGATCACGGCGTGGCAGAATTGCTGCGGCGCCTCGACGTGCATATTGCCGTCGACCTCAATGGCATGACGCGCGGGTCGCGTCCCCGTGTGCTGGCGCGCCGGCCGGCGCCCGTCCAAGTCGCCTATCTCGGCTATCCCGGCACGACCGGCGCCGATTTCTTCGATTACATTCTCGCCGACGCAACCGTGCTGCCGCTCGATCAGCAGCCGTTCTTTACCGAGACGATCGTGCATCTGCCGGATTGCTATCACCCGAACGATACGACCCGCTCTTTCTCGGCCGCTCCCGACCGGACACATTTTGGATTGCCGGAGGCGGGCTTCGTCTTTTGCTGCTCCAACCAGAGCCACAAGATCAGCGCGGCGAGCTTCGACGTCTGGATGCGTCTTCTCTCACGTGTCGACGGCAGCGTCCTGTGGCTTTCGCACATGAATGACGCCGCCACGGACAATCTGCGCCGTGCGGCCGCGACGCGCGGAATCGATCCCGCCCGGGTGATCTTTGCGCCGCGTCTCGACCGCACCGAGGACTATCTCGCCCGGCATCGGCGAGCCGATCTCTTCCTCGACACGCTGCCCTACAACGCGCATTCGACCGCAATCGACGCGCTGTGGGCTGGGCTACCCATCGTGACCTGCACCGGGCCGGCGTTTTCGGGCCGCGTCGCCGCGAGCCTGCTCAAGTCGATCGGGCTGCCGGAGCTGGTGACAGACAGTCTCGAAGATTACGAGACGTTGGCGGCAAAATTGGCGAACGATGCGGCCTTATTGCACGCGCTGCGCGACCGCTTGGACAAGAACCGGGCGACCCGCCCGCTGTTCGACATGAATCGTTTGTGCCGGCATATCGAGACCGCATACCGAACTATGTGGGACATCCATGCGCGCGGCGAGCGACCGCGGCATTTCACCGTCGAAGCACTTCAACAGATCTGAAGCGCCGGATGCGGCGTCTGGCGTCACGGCTTCTTGCGCGCGGCCCGCTGCTCCGCCAGCACGCCGCCGATCAGCTTGAGCATCTGCTCTCGGCGATCGGCCTGGGCCTTGACGGCCGCAGGATTCTGCGCCGGCTCCCAAAACGCGCGTGATCTGAGATGATCGAGACTGCGATGCAAATAAACCGGATAGAACCATCCGAGCGAACGATCCGCCAGCCAGTTGGGCTGGGTGAGGTCGAACAATCCGAATCCGGCGTCGACGAGTGTTTGGTTGATGGCCTGAAAGTCGTCCATGTCGGCTTCGCAGATGATCACGAGAGTCTCGCCCAGCAGTTGCCGAGCGCCGCGTAAGACCTGCGCCTCCGCGCCCTGAACATCGAGTTTCAAAAGGTAGGGTGCGCTCAAACCTAATCGCGCGGCGAGACCGTCGAGCGTCACCGCCTTAACCTTGGACGTTCCTTGATCCATACGATTGATGCGCTCCCAGTATGGATCGTCGCGCGGCCGCAGCGAGCTCCAATAGGGATGCGTCGACATCGTCAGCTCAAGCGCGCCCTCGCTGTCGCTCGCCGCGGCGATGGCATAATGGCCGCCCAGCACCTCCTTGATGGATTTGAGAGAATTCTCATAGATGGGATTGGGATCGATGTTGAGCACCGTCGACCCGGGAAACAGGCCGAGATGATGATGATGAACGTAGAAATGGCCGTCGGCGCAGCCGACGTCGACCACCGTGGAATAACGCACGCCCTTCTGAAACAGGCCGGCGAGCGTCCCGGTGAAGCTGCCGACGGGAATGTTGGCGAGTGCGTTGGTTGACAAGACAGGCCCCTGCCCGTTCGATGGCATGATGACGACGGCGGAGGATATGAAACGGCGCCTTGCTTTTGGCAAGCCGGTCCCGGGGCGCAGGTTGGCCTGCTTGTGGCGCGGCGCTAAGGATGATCGCTCGTTTGGAAATTAGTGCGATGGATGAACTTTACGTCCGAGTGAAGGGAGGCGGCGAGATCTGCGTTCCCGCCAGTCCATCGATAACTACGTACGTTCTGATCGAACAGGAAGATTGGTTCGAGGCGGAAATCGCCTTCGTGCGCCGGCTGCTCCGGCCGGGCATGCGCGCGATCGACGTCGGCGCCAACTATGGAACCTATACGCTGGCAATGGCTAAGGCCGTCGGCGCGTCGGGTCGGGTTTGGGCGTATGAGCCGGCAAGCGCGACTGCGCGCTACCTGCGCAACACCATCGGCCGCAACGGCCTCGCCCAGGTGGAAATGTGCCAAGCTGCTCTGTCCGACCGGCCGGGCATTGGGCGGTTACATCTCGACACACAAGTCGAACTCAATCGCCTGACGGCCAACGGCAATGGCGAGGAGGTGTCGCTCACCACACTCGACAGCGAACACCTTTCGCGTTCCTGGGAGCCTGTCGACTTCATCAAAATCGACGCTGAGGGCAGCGAGCTCGACATTATCCGCGGCGGCGGGACTTTTTTTACCGAGCAGTCGCCACTTGTCATGTTCGAACGAAGGGCCGCCGATCGGGAGAACGAAGGCGTCCAGTCGGCGTTTCGAACGCGCGGCTATGCCCTGTTCAAGTTGATCGGCCCCGACGAATATCTGGTCCCGGTCGGCCTGGACGAACGCTTCGACGCTTTCGACCTCAACCTGTTCGCCTGCAAGCCGGACCGAGCGGAAATTCTCTCCGCCGCCGGGCTTTTGACCACGGCCTGCGCGAAGGCGCGTGACGCAGCCCCCGGCTCAGGCCTCGCGTTGTGGCGCCGACAGAATTTCGCCGGCGCATTCGCCGATGCGAAGAGGGCATCAAAGCCAGCCTATCAGCGCGCTCTCGATGCATACGCGGTCTGGCGCGACCCGGCGTGGCAACTGAGCGAGCGCTGCGGAGCCCTGAACTCCGCGGCCGAGATCCTGCGAAGGCTGACCGCCGATACGCAAAACTTGGCAGTCCTTTCGACCGGCGCGCGCGTGGCCCATGAAGCGGGCATGCGTGTGCAGGCAATCGATTGTCTCAACCGCATGCGTGATCTGATGCGGCAGCGGCCGCCTCAACTGAAGGAACCATTCTGGCCGGCCGCTGCACGCTACGATGCCATACGTCCCGGCGCCGCCGATCGCGGCATCTGGTTTCTTGCCGCAACGCTCGAAGCCTACGAGCAACGCCGCGCTTTCTCTTCCCAATTCGCCGCGCCCGAGACGCTTGCCGGCCTCGATTGGCTCGCCGGCACGCCTTACGCCAGCCCGGCAATGGAACGCCGCCGGCAGCTTATCGCGATCAGCACCGGCCGGCAGCGCCAGCGCCAGGCATCTCCGCTGCTGAATAAGACGACCGCCGAGCATCTCAATCCGCAACTGTGGGGCGGCCGTGGAGCGACAGCCGGGACCGCTGCCGGCGGAGAGGGAGAGCGCCCAATACGGTGAGAAACCCCCGTTAACGCGGGTTTTCACCGGCCCGTACTCCCTACCGCCAAGACTGGCGTTCGCGGTGCGGGTAAAGCGGCCGTGTAGTCAAGCGCGCGGCCGCCAAACTCAAGTTGCCGTTTGCCGATCCGGCAGATGATCGAGCAAAAGCGGTTTGGACAATGGGCGGCGTGAGGCGACGAAGACAGCCCGACGGAGACCACCGCCCGGGGGCGGCGTTGTCCAGTCGAGTGGAAATTCCTCGTGCGCGGGCTGCGTCTTCGTCGCGTAGACGTACGCGAAGAGTCCCGTCAGCTGGCTGAAGACCCACGGCCGGGTCGGTCGGCATCCCATTCCTTGAAAGGATTGCGAGGCCGACGACTGGGGCTCGGGTTCGGGATTAATTGCCTCGTTGGCGCCGAACGATACGCAGGTCTCGAGCAGCAGCAGATCGCCACAGCGCCGCGCCATCGCCTCGAGTGCCGCTTGCGGGTCGGCGAGGTGATAGAGTACGCCATAGGCATAGACGATGTCGAAAGTCTCGGTGATGTAACGATCCATCGATCCGACGTCGCATTGCACGAGGCGTGCGCGCGCGACCCGTGAGTAACCCATTTTGGCGTGTGCCTGCATGGCGGCAGTGAACAATTGACAGTTCTCGCTGCGAGGCTCGACGCTAAGCACCGTGCAGCCACGATCGAGGAAGAACGTCGTATGGTCGCCGACTCCGGCGCCTACTTCCAGCACCGTTCGACCGGTGAGATTGAGGTCGAGCGACGCAAGGTGCTCGAGACGACGCTGATTGTGCCTAAGATAGTGAAAGGACCGGAAGGTGAGGTTGGCTGCCTCCAAAACCCGGTGGTCGGGCTGCGCGCCACGCGGACTTGGATTGGAAGGCACGGCGTTCATGGCGCTTCACCTGTCAATTGGATCGATTTTGCCGCGCATCGGGACATCTGTTTGCGGGGAAATTGGCACGGCTGCGGCGGGGTGCGGAATCGGCTGGCGGAGAGAGGGAGGGATTCAAACTCTCGATACGCCTTGAGAGCGTACAACGATTTAGCAAACCGCCGCCTTCAGCCGCTCGGCCACCTCTCCGGCAATGCTGGATATGCCGCAGGGGGTTGCCCTTGGCAAGCCAGTGGGTCCGCGCACGCGACTTGGCTCCGCCCCGGCATCGCGCGGACTGAGAGGATGCCGGAGAAATGAACGGGGAAACCGCAGGGCGGGAGCAAAGCAATCAAACACACCCAACCCCACGGGAGCGTCTGGCGCTATCGGGAGCGTGACGGCGGGACCGGGGCAATGATATGATAAGGCAAAATGGAAACTAGTGCCGCGAACCCGAAGTTCGCACTACAATTGCCGAGAGTCCGATTGCGAACTTCCGATTCAAAGCGGCACTAGTGCCCCGATTCCGAAGTTCGCTGTGGAGCGTGCGGCAAACTCAGGCGAACGTCGGAATCGGGACACCGGCATGCTTGGCAAACCGTCCATTTTGGTCAGCTGGTATACCGATCCGAGAAGCATCCCTCCTTTCGTCCTCTCGCCCGGCCAGGTCACCATCGGCCCCAAGGTGCGGCCGGACCAGCCGCAGCTGATGTTTGCTGCCCGCACCCCGATCGGCGTCTACGATCTAAAAGTTGCGCTCGAATCCCAGGGACTGGCGACCCGCTACGACCTGATCGTCGTTTATGCCGACGCGAGCCACACCAATTTTCCGCTCAACCTGGGCGCTTTCGATTGCCCCAAGGTGCTCGTAGTCGGCGACACCCATCATCTCGATTCGCCACTGCGCCGAATGGTCGAATACGCGAGCGACGCCCGCTTTGACTTCGTCGTATCGATCTACAACCGTCAGCACCTGCGGTGGTTCAGTGCGGCGGGTTTTGCCCGGGTCGCCTGGTTTCCCGGCCTCAGCGTTCGGCACGTGCCGTGGCCGTTCTCGCCGAATCGGAAGCGCCAAGTCGGATTTGTCGGCCAAGCAAGCACCCGCCACATGCGCCGGTCGCGGCTAATCGACCTGCTGCGATCATCGGGCCTGCCGCTTGCCGTCGTGACCGGCACGCGCGAGGTATCCGCCCAGGTGTATGCCGAATCGATCGCCTGTTTTAACGCCAGCCTCAACGGTGACTTGAACCTCCGCGTGTTCGAGGTGCTGTCCGCAGGCGGCTGCCTGCTGACCGACCGGCTCGCGCCTGAAGCCGGGCTCGACCTTCTGCTCGAGGAGGATACCCATTATTTCGCATACGACACGCCCGAGGAGCTTATCGACAAGGCGCAGTATTTGTTGCGACATCCCGATCGAGCACTCGCGGTCGCACGTGCCGGGAACGAAGTATTCGTGGAGTCCATGCTGCCGGGCACACGCGCGGCGGATTTGCTGGCCTGGGTGTTCGAAGACCAGTTGGACGATCTCTATCGAGTTCCCGCCCAGGAGCAGCCCGAAAAGGCCACGGCTGACGTGATGGACCGCATGCGGATTTACGAAACTCTTCAGCAGCTCCACCTCGAACGCGAGAGACCCCGCGTATTGTTCGATCCGGCGGTGCCGCACGTCTACCGCTCCGACGCAGCCGACCTTCGGCGCCTCGAAACGATCGTTGCGGCGCAGGAGGCTGCACCGGACGGCTGGGACTGCGTGATCTCGGCCGGAAAGAACGGAATCACGTGTACACTCGCGTGAGCGAGATGCTGTGCGCGGCTTACTTCCTGCGCAGGTAGACGGCGTCGCCCCAAGTGTGATGATAGGGACAGGCCAGCTCGACCCTGACAAAGCCGCGCTGATCCAGAAAGTCGTCGATTTCGTCGATCTGCGCGCATCCCGCGTAGAGTTCGGCAAAGTTCACCTCGACATTTATCATGTCGACGAACGCGAGCATCCGTTCGGCGCCCCGCAGGACCAGCAGCTCGGCTCCCTGAACGTCGATGTTGAGGATGTTGTATCCCGCCGACGTTTCTCCGAGTTCGTCGAGCAGGTCGTCGAGGCGCGAACAATCGACCTCGGCGGTCTCCTGCATTACGATCTGAGGATAGATCTCCGCATGCTTGCGCAACGGCAACAGCGAGCTTGACTGAGTGGCGTTGGTCACGTGCAGGACACGTTTTCCCTCCACATCGGCGATCGCTCGGTTGACCGCAATGATGGTGGGATCCTGGCCCAAGCGCGCTTTGAGCTGAGCGAACACTTTCGGATTCGCCTCGATCAAAATCATGCGCGGCACGCCGAGTTTCCGATAGACTTCGGCCTCTTCACCGAGGTGCGCGCCGACGTGAACCGCGCCCCTTGCCTCGACGCCATGGCGCTTCGTCAGCACCGCAAGATCGGGCAGCTTGCGTTCCCCGATGCCCACGTACGGCGTCAGCCGCGCGTGAGCGGCGAGGAAATTCGAATATCGAAAATTCTCGAATACGTCGTTCCACACGGCCATGTATTCGAGCTGTGACGCCATCCGGAACAGACGATATCCGTTATTGGTCAAGTGGGAATAAACCGTCTGCAGCCGCGTTCCGCTGTCGCGATAGGTACCGCCATACTCGAACTGAATAAAATCGATCCGCGCGTGCGACAACATCCGGCGCGCTCCTTGCAGCACGCTCGCTTCCGCGCCTTCCACGTCGAGTTTGAGGAAATGGATGTGCCTGATGCCGTTCGAAGCGCAAAACTCGTCGATCGTCGTGCAGGCGACCTCGATCTCGACCGGAGGCGCCTTGTCGTCGAACATCGGATCGGTGCGGCGAAAAAAGCCGCTCAGTTCATCCTGCCATTGGTAGAGCCTGAAGCTGCGCTTTCCGGCGCGCTCGGCAAGCGCGGTCGGCACCACCGTTGTACTGCCGGGCCTCGTCGTTTCCGCCCATGCGGCCAATTTCGGAAATGCTATCGGATTCGGCTCAAAGGCAAACAGCCTCACCCGGCCAATGGTGTGATTGTGGACGGCGCGCGCCCACTCCCCCTGATTGGCACCGACATCGAATACGGTCGTGTCCGGCGCAATGAAAGTGGTGATCGTGCGTCGCTCTTGCACGGTCACCGCTTGACCGCTGCACATCCAGGGAGGCTCCAGTAGCGGCGTCGAGGCCCACGGGTCGAAATTTGTCAGCTCTCTGCGGTTGGGATCCGGCCGCCAGAACCCTTCGGCATGCGCGTTGAGCATTGCGGCGACGAATGAAAACGTGCTGTTGGCGATGGCGAGCGTGTCGGCCCGCGCCATGACGAAAAAGTCCAACACGAAAGCAAGGTCGCGCGGGAATTCCGGGAAGTTTTTTGCGCTCAGCGTTTGATAGCGCTCGAACGCAGGCATAATCGATGGATCGTCGGTCGCAATATAGAGAACCGGGTCACACCAGCGCGACCAGTTCTGCTCGAGCCAGGCGTGATACCACTCCATCGGTGCGATCCAGAATGGCCCGTAACCGAAATCGGCACGCCTGATATGAATCGCGACCACCGGGCGGCCATCGCGCGCGATCGCGTCCCAGGCCGCGTCGAAAGCGCCGCGCGCGGCTCCCTGCAACCGGAACAACTCGCGCAACCGCGCCTTGCGGTGCGCATATTTTGCGGTCGGAAACGCGAAGAAACCCGCGAGATCGACGTCGCTGCGCGGGCGAGCACCGGGCGCAATTGCGCCCACGGCGTCGAACGTCTTCTCGTCCAGCCGCGGAAGAGCTTTCGAAATAAACGGGTCGGAAAGACCGAACAAATCCCGGCCGATCCAGTCGTTCGTTTCAACGTCGCACCCCGCCGCCTCGGCATAAAGGCGAAGGTAGGCGTATTGCAGGAGCTGATTTCCAAAACGGCCTTCCTGTCCCAAGTTGCTCATGCTGGCGCGCGGCTTGCCGGCGGCAGCGGGCAATCGTGCGGGCGGCGGCGGCCCCCATGCGCGGCGCGCTTCGATGACAGCAATGCGGGTAAACGGCAGGGCGTTGCCCGGAGTAATGGCCGAAGCTTTGCGATAGCGGTCGAGCGCGTCCTCCACCTTGCTCTGCTGCTCCAGCGCGAAAGCTTCGCGCAGCAGTCCGGCGAAGTCCTGAGTCCCTGCCATGGACGCGCTATACCTTAACTTCCGCCCGATTAAAGTATTGCCGACACACCTTCCGCGCGGTTCCAGGCATTGACCCAAGCCGCTTTGCGGCCGAGCTATCCGAGAAGTCGCCAAAGCCGTCGACCGTCTGGCTGAGGATTCGGACCTCGCCGATTAAATCCGCTCGACGCTGAAGCTCTTCGGCGCTTCGCCGCGCTGCCACGTTTCCCACATGGTCACATACGCCGCCTCGATGTGGCGTCGGGAGCGGTCGGTGTCGAACAAAGGATGCGCCAGTCGGTTTGCGGCAAGTCGATTTCGATATTCCTCGAGAAGTGAGGAATCCTTCGCCAACCGCAGCGCCAGCGCCTCGTAGTCCTCGATGCTGTACGTTACAAGCTCGGGCAATCCGATTGCATTGAGCAAACTCGCCGCCACCCGCCCCGCGAACGACTCGCCCAGCCGCGTTACCAACGGAAGGCCCGTCCACAGCGCATCGCTCGCAGTGGTGTGGGCGTTGTAGGGCAGCGTGTCGAGGAACAGGTCGGCTTGTCGGTGGCGCGCCAGATGCTTATCGAGCGGCAAAAGACCCGCGAACACGAGCCGGGACGGATCGATCCCGCGTGCCTGGGCTTGCTTGCGTAGATTCTGCTCCGCATTCTTGTTGTCACCTAACAGCCACAACACGCTGCCTTCGATCGCATGCAAGAGTCGCATCCAGATGCTGAACACGTCGGGAGTGATCTTCCAGTTGTTATTGAAGCAGCAGAAGACGAAGCCTTTCTCCGGCAATCCCGTTTCCTGACGCGTTGGCGTTCGCTCGGCAATATTTTTCTTGCTGTCATTGACCTGATAGCAATCCGGCAGGTGGACAATTTTTTCCGTATAGAACGGCTGCTGTTCGAACGGCGCCACCATCCTGTCCGCGATGACGTAGTCGACAAACTCGGCACCCATCGTACCGGGAAAGCCGAGATAGTTTGCTTGGATCGGCGCCGGACGATAGGCAAGAACGCCTGGCCGCGAATCCTGCGTGTACCCCTGCAGATCAATCGCAATGTCGACCCGTAGTTCGTGAAGCAGCTTGGCCACTTCCTCATCGGTCTTTGTGCGCACATCGTAAAACTGATCAAATGCCGAGACGATCCGCTGACGGATCTCGCTCTCGTCATCCACACTGTACGACGCGCCGATGATCTCGAACCCCGAACGATCGTGCCGCTCAAATAGCTCTGCCGTCAGATACGCAATCGCGTGCCGGTGGAAATCCGCCGACAGATAAGCGACTCGCAGCTTGTCATTGCGCCACGTCTCGCCGGTCCAAAATGGCCGTGGGAGCAACGGAACCGTGTCCTCGATATAGTTCCTGGCGCATTGTAGTTTCAGCTCGGAATCATCGCTGTAACCGAGCAGCACGAAAGGAGAAACGATCGACTTTTTACCGAACACATGTGCATTTAGATCCGCGGCGAACTGTGCCCGCCGGTCCCAGTCGCAGAGCTTACTCACACAGTCCGCGGCTCCGTCGAAGGCACGGGCGTGATCCGGCTTGACGGCGAGCGCGCGATCGTAGCTCGCCAGCGCCTCGTCGAGCCGCTTGAGCTCCTTCAAGGCAACGCCGCGGTTGTAAAGGGCATCCGCATTGTCGGGCTTGAGCGCGAACGCCTTGTCGTAGCTCGCCACCGCCTCGTCGGGCCGCTTTAACTGCCTGAGTGCATTGCCGCGGTTGTTCAAGGCCTCAACATAGTCGGGTTTGAGCGCGAGCGCCTTGTCGTAGCTCGCCACCGCCTCGTCGAGCCGGTTGAGCTCCTGCAACGCAACGCCGCGGTTATAAAGGGCATCCGCATGGTCGGGCTTGAGTGCGAGCGCGCTGTCGTAGCTCGCCAGCGCCGCATCGAGCCGCTTGAGCTCGTGCAGCGCAACGCCTCCGTTATAGAAGGCATCCGCATGGTCCGGCTTGAACGCGATTGCCTTTTCGTAGCTCGCCAGCGCCTCGTCTAACCGCTTCCCCTGCTGCAGCGCAACGCCGCGGTTGTAGAAGGCCTCCGCATGGTCGGGCTTGAGCGCGAGCACCTTTTCGTAGCTCGCCAGCGCCTCGTCGAGCCGCTTCAACTCCTGCAGTGCAAGCCCGCGGTTGTAAAAGGCCTCGGCATAATCACGCTTGAGTGCAAGTGCCTTGTCGTAGCTCGCCAGCGCCTCGTCGAGACGCTTCAGCTCTTTGAGCGCATTGGCGCGGTTGTAGAAGGCCTCTGCATAGTCGGGCTTGAGCGCGAGCGCCTTGTCGTAGCTCGCCAGCGCTTCGTCGAGCCGCTTCAGCTCTTTGAGCGTATTGGCGCGGTTGTTGAAGGCATCAACATAGTTGGGCTTGAGCGCAAGCGCCTTGTCGTAGCTCGTCAGCGCCTCGTCGAGCCGCTTCAGCTCTTTGAGCGCATTGCCGCGGTTGTAGAAGGCCTCTGCATAGTCGGGCTTGAGCGCAAGCGCCTTGTCGTAGCTCGCCAGCGCCTCGTCGAGCCGGTTCAACGCCTGCAGCGAAATACCGCGGTTGTTGTGCGCAGACGCGCTTTTTGGATTTATCCTCAAAGCAATATCGATTTGGCGTACTGCCTCTGCGGGATTACCACGTTGAGAGTAAATGATGCCTAACAGATGCTGGCTATCAAAATGTTTGGGCTGCGCTTTGATGATCTGCCGATAGATTTGCTCCGCTTCTGCCAATCGACCAGCCTGATGGAACGCCAGAGCCTGGTTGAATGCTAACGCTGGCTCGGGCGATCCTGCCGGCGAGACGTTGCGTAAAAGTGGTTGTTGTTGATGTTCGAGCCGCTCTGCCCCGCGCCCCGAATGGAATTGCGACCTTTTCTTCATGATCGAACCGAGTCGTAATTTATCCGGTTCAGGCCTGTGGGACGCAGTCGTATCGGTCGGGCCTCAGGAGATCGCATGTACGGGGTCGTGATTCACTGTCCGGAATGGACCCACATGCGGGTGGCGGAGCGGGAGGGATTCGAACCCTCGATACGCCTTGAGAGCGTATAACGGTTTAGCAAACCGCCGCCTTCAGCCGCTCGGCCACCGCTCCGTGGCTGCGGATATGCCCCAGGGGCGGGCACTTGGCAAGCCAATCGGCCATTCGCCGCAAGCCCTTGTCGTATCGGCGACAGCAAGCCGAGATGGGCAACTCGCGGCCGAGCACCTTCCCGAGCGATCGCCGGCGACGGCGAGGTCAATTCGCCAGGAAATCCGGGAAATATGCGGTGGTGCGCCGCAAGTAGAGCGGGAAGGTCTCAACAGTCCCTCGTGGCAGGAAATCCGCTTCGACATCGACCCTGCCTGCGCGCCGGACATCATCGGCACCGTCGTCGACATGTCGGGGGTGGCGGACGCATCGGTCGACGCGATCTATTCCGCCCATAACCTCGAGCATGTCTTTCCGCACGAAGTTCCCTTGGTACTGAAAGAGTTTCTGCGCATCCTCTCCACTGACGGATTCGTGGTCCTCACCTGCCCCGACTTGCAGTCGGTCTGCGAGCACGTCGCCCGCAACCGGCTGCTGGAGCCGCTATACGTCTCGCCGTCGGGCCCGATCGCGCCGCTCGACGTCTTGTACGGCCATCGGCCGTCGCTCGCCGCGGGAAAGCACTACATGGCGCACAAATGCGGCTTTACGTTTTCGGCTCTTTCGGGCCTCTTTTTGAATATGGGCTTCGGAAAAGTTGAATATGGGCTTCGGAAAAGTTTTTGGCGGGCGCAGACCGCAAGCCTTCGACCTGTGGATTATTGCCTACAAGCAGAAAAAAAGAGGCAGACTCAAAGCGGCTCGCGGCCGAACACCTGCCCGCGTAAGCGCTCGCCTTGGCATGATGGCCCATGCGGGCTGCGGGCTATTCGATCGGGGCGACCGAAAAGCCTTCGGGCGGCTCTCCGCGCCGATATCGTTCCCACATGGCGTCGTACGCCGCTTCAATATGGCGGGTAAAACGCGCAGTATCGAACAGCGGGCAGTTATCGCGGTTGCGCGCCAATTTCGCCTTTATGGCTGCGAGAAGGGCCGGCTCGCGCGCGAGCCTGAGCACCAAGCTCTCGTACTCTTCCAGCGATTCCGTGATGAGGTCGGACATGCCGACCGCGTGCAACAGGCTCGCCGCCACGCGTCCGGGAAACGTCGAGCCGAGACAGGTAACAACCGGCACCCCCGCCCACAGCGCGTCGCTCGCGGTGGTGTGGGCGTTGTAGGGCAATGTATCGAGGAAAACATCCGCTAACCGATGGCGGGCGAGATGATCGGGCAAATTGATCGGCGACGCGAATACCAATCGCTCCGGATCGACCCCGCGTCGCCCCGCCTCCATCCGCAGATTGCGCGGCGCTTCGGCGTTTCTCTCGAACAACCATAAGACGCTGCCCTCGATCTTCGTCAGCAAACGCATCCATACATCGAACACGTCCGGAACGATCTTGTAAGGGTTGTTGAAACAACACAGGACGAGCCCGGCTGGCGGCAGTTTGGCCTCCATCCGGCTCGGCGTGCGCGCCGCGATCGGGCGTTTCGTATCATTGACCTGATAACTGTCCGGCAAATAAATCACTTTCTCCACGTAGCAGTCCTGGTGCTCGCGCGGGATCACATGCGCGTCGGCGATGATATAGTCGATGTAGCTCGCCCCGAGCGTCCCCGGAAACCCCAGATAATTGACCTGAATCGGGGCGGGCTTTTGCGCAAACACCCCCATCCTGCCTTTGCCGAAGTATCCGTTCAGGTTGACCAGAATAGCGATTTGATTGCGACGAATAAGCTCTGCCGCCGCGGCGTCCCGGACCCTGCTGATATCGACGATCGCGTCGAACGCCCTGTTCATCCTTTGGCGTAGCTCGCTGCCGTCGTCCCACCCGCTGTCGAACGCGAGCACTTTGAAACGACGCTTGTCGTGAAGTTCGAACAGTTCCGCCATCAAGGTCGACGTCGCCTGCGAGCGAAACTCGCCGCACAGGTATCCGATATGAATCCTATCGTCGGGGAATGGTCCGTACCGCGTGGGCCGGGCTGCAGGCTGCGGGAAGTTTTCGGCGGCAAACCGCTGCGCGCAGGTCTTCAGGTCGAGCGGAGACGTGGCAACAGCCTGATAGCCGAAAGGTTCGGCGGATTTTTTTCCTTCCCGCGTGTCCTTATTGATCGATTCCACCTCGCCGGAAAAATTTCTCCAATCACAGCACAGCATCTTCTGATGCAGCATGTAGCCCTTGGCGAAAGGGGCGTCAGGAATCAGTTCGATCAACCGCGCATAGGCTCGCGCGGCGTCTGCATGTCGTCTTTCCTTGGCGAAGTTTTCCGCCAGGAGAAAATGCGCGTCGGCGTTCTTTGGATTGACCGCTATTGCTTTCTCGGTGAACTTCCGCGCTTCGGACGGCTTGTCCTGTTCCGACAGGGCCAGCGCCAAGTTTATCAGAATCGAAGGATTGTCCGGAACAAGCTGCGTGGCTTCGCGAAAGCTCTGCTCCGCATTTTGATAATCACGGGCATCCAAGAGATCGACGCCCGTGAAGAAAAGCCTCTTAGCCTGCTCGACGTCATTCATTATCGCTTGCCTGCAAAGATGAAGCGATCGCCTGTGTTACTGGCTGGGCCGGACGCAAAGGTCAAGGACACCGCTACGGCATGAATCGGGCGGGCGCAAAGCATCGGCGCGTGACTAGCAGCGTTATGATTCTAGTGCCGCCGCGGCCCTTTCACCTCTAGCCAAGGCGAGCCGCCTCGTCCATGAGTCCGACGGTGTCTCAGTCGGTCGCATCGAATCTCGCGCAGGCGCTCGAACAGGCGGTCGCCCTGCACCGCCAGGGCGACCTCGCGCGCGCCGAGAAAATCTACACGCGCATTCTCAAGGCCCGGCGCGATCATTTCGACGCGCTGCATCTGTTGGGACTTCTTAAGCACCAGTCCGGCAAGACGGGCGAGGCCTATCGGCTGATCAGCGCGGCGCTCACGGTCAACCCGCGCTCGGCCGATGCGCGTTCCAACCTGGGGCTCGTGCTGCACGCGCTCAAGCGCGACGCCGACGCACTTGCAAGCTTCGAACAGGCGCTCGCGGTCGATCCCGCTCACGGCGAGGCGCTCAACAACCGCGGCATGGCGCTCATCAAGCTCAACCGGCCGGCCGAGGCCGTCGTCGCGTTCGAGCGGCTGCTGGCGTCAAGTCCGCGTCACCTGGAAGCGCAGGTCAATCGGGCCAATGCGCTCCTCGATCTCGATCGTGTCGACGAGGCGATCGCCGCCTACGACGCGGTCATTGCGTTGCAGCCCGGCCACGCCGGCGCCCATTTCAACCGTGGCAATGCGCTTGCCCAGGGCCACCGTTTACCCGAGGCGATCGCGGCCTATGACCGCGCGATCGCGCTCGCGCCGGGTTATGCGAAGGCGCACAACAATCGCGGCCTCGCGTTGCGCGCTCTCAACCGCCACGAGGAGGCGTTGGCGAGCTACGGCCGGGCGATCGCCGTCGACAAAGACTTTGCCGAGGCGCACCTCAACGCGGCGCACGCGCTGTTGAGCCTCGGGGATTTCGCGCGCGGCTTTGCCGCCTACGAATGGCGCTGGAAGATTCCCTCGGCCCCGCACAGGCGCGCGTTTCGCCAGCCGCTGTGGCTGGGCACGTCGCCCATCGCGGGCAAGACCATCCTGCTCCATGCGGAGCAAGGCCTCGGCGATACGATCCAGTTCGCCCGTTATGTCAAACTGCTGGTGCGCGCCGGCGCCACGGTCGTGCTCGAGGTGGCGCCGGCGCTCAAGCAACTCATGTCCGGAATCGACGGCGCGGCACGCGTCGTCGAAACGGGCGAAGCGCTGCCGGCCTTCGACCTGCACTGTCCGCTCGCGAGCCTGCCGCTGGCGTTCAAGACCGAGCTTGCATCGATCCCGGCGGGGATTCCGTATTTGACGGCGCCGGCGGAGCGGCTGGAGAAGTGGCGCGCGCGGATCGAGACGCTTGCTCGACCGCGCATCGCGTTGGCGTGGTCGGGAAACGCCGCCCATGCCAACGACCGCAACCGCTCGATCCCGCTCGCGCGACTCGAGCCGCTATGGTCGCGCGCAGGCGCCTCGTTCATCAGCGTGCAGCGCGACGTTCGCGACGCCGACGCGGGCGTGCTTGCTGGCGCAGAGGGCCTCGTTCACGTGGGCGATGAGCTTTCCGATTTCGCCGACACCGCGGGCGTGCTCGCGCTCGCCGATCTCGTCATCAGCGTCGACAGCGCGGTCGCCCATCTCGCCGGCGCCATGGGGCGGCCGGTGTGGATTCTGCTCCCCTGCTCGCCCGACTGGCGCTGGATGCTCGCGCGCGAAGACAGCCCCTGGTACCCGACCGCACGACTGTTTCGTCAGCCCGCGATCGGCGATTGGGAGAGCGTGCTCGCGCGGCTGCGGCTGGAGTTGGCCCGCGCGGGGTGAGCCGTGCCGCGCTCAGTGCGCGCTGAGCCAATCCCGGGCGGCACGCTGGGCGGCGGCGATGTCGGTTTCCGACATTTCCGCGGCGATCTCGACGCGCAGCCGAATGGCATCGCGATGGCCGCGCACGGCGGCAATGTTGAACCACTTGTGCGCGGTGACGAGATCGGCCGGCACCGAGCGGCCGGTCGAGTACATCATGCCGAGTTCAAAGAACATGTCCGCGGGCGCATTGCCCTGGCCGAGGGAGGCTCCCTCCGCGGCGGCGAGTTCGTAACGAGCCATGTCGCTTTCCCCTGTCCCACGAGCGCCCGATTTTTTCTCGATGCGCTTCCCCAGCCCGAGCGGTCTTGCGTTCTCGAGCGTCGCGATGATCGAGGGAAGATTTGAACGGCGGCTTAAGCGGCGCGATGAATCGAATCTGAATGCAGGCATCGCGGAAACCGGCGATTAACCGCAGAAACCGCGATTCCATCGAAACATCCGTTGTGCGCTTACCGCCCGGAAACCGTCGGCGTTGGCACCACGCTAACCATCATCTCGACGCAGCGCCAACGTCAGCCGATCGTGCCGGGGCTGCCGCGACGATACTTGCATCGGTTGAAATTTGGCTGCCCCGCGGCCCGGCTTGTGGTACCACTGGAACGCCCGCTTCCCGCGAACGGATGCGGGTCCGCCATCGCCGGCCGCCTGGTTGCTCGTCAATCGGGATCTTCGCGCCGGCCGACGTCCAACCATGGGGAGGATCGTATCATGCGTAAGTATTTGCTTGTCGCGGCTGCCTGTTTGGCGTTCGGCGCCGTCGATTTGAGCGTCCCGGTGCAAGCGCAGGACACCGGCAAGAAGACGCTCACTCCGCAGCAACAGAGGATGAAGGATTGCGCCGTCAAATGGAAAGCGGAAAAGGCGGAGAAGCACGTCAGCGGCAAGGCCGCCCATAACGCCTTCATGAAGGATTGCCTGAAGGGCTGATCCGCCTCGCGTACGGCGACGCGGGCCGCCGGCCGTCAAGCTCGATACGATCGGCGGGGGAGATTTCCGAGGGCGTCGGCGAGATGTTCGAGGATCGCAGACCCGCACGCGTGCGCTTTGCCTGGTGAGGCAAAGAGCCTAGCCGTGCCGGTTCTTCGCGGGATGGTCCGTCCGCTTGTGCTTGCTGAGCGCAGGTGAGTGCCGGTTTGGATACGGCGCGCCGCCTGGCAGAAGCACGAGACCGAGCGTTGAGATCGGTCGACAGCCGGAATCCGTGAAGGGGCCTCGATTTCGCCGACGCCCTCGGCGTCGACTTTTGTCGGCGAGAGATTTGGCTGGAGCGCTGGGCTGCCGGCCCTTCTCTCCGCCGACATTGGCGACGATGCGGTTGGCATCAGCGACGCCAATCGCGTCTAACGGCTCAAGACTTACAGCTTCTTCGCCTTACGCTTTGTCTTCTTCGCCGCCTTCTTCGCCTTCTTTGCCTTCTTCGCCATACTGCCCTCCTAGCCATGATGAGATGGCGATAACGGAACAGTGCAGTCGCGAATCGAGTGCACTGCGCTGCGATTACTACAGCACCACGAAAAAAACAGCGAATCCGCTTAACGAATGGTGGACAACGACGGAGCACTGCGCGCAGCAATTGGCGCGCCGATTCACTCTTCGATGCGTGCGCCGCGCCTGAGAGCGCTTCCGCCGTGCGATGATCTGGCGATTTTTGCTGGATTGAAGAAGTGCCTGTGGGACAGGGATTTCTTTGCACGCTTAGATAACCGCGGCACGAGTTCGCGCGGGATACCGGCGGCGCAAATGCATGGCGCGACGATGCGGATGAAGCGGTCCGCAGCCTTCCGTGCGTCGCCCGAAAAAATTTTCCACCGTCGGGTCGCTCGGGCGGTGCGCGGGCGAAAAATCGCGCGGAAAGGAGCGAATCAGTGCAGGTGATTCGCGGCGCGCGACCCGCTGCGGGTCCATCGAGCGCGTCAAAAAGACGGCACGACGCGCCGAGCGCCGCCGACACTCACAGGCCGAGCTTGCGCCTGAGCAATTCGTTGACCGCTTGTGGGTTGGCGCGGCCACCCGACGCGCGCATCACCTGACCGACGAACCAACCGATCAGCGTCGGCTTCGCTTTTGCCTGTGCGACCTTGTCGGGATTGGCGGCGACGATGTCGTCGACCATCTTTTCGATCGCGCCGACGTCGGAGACCTGCACCATGCCCCGCGTCTCGACGATCGCGCGCGGATCTCCGCCTTCGGCCCAGACGATCTCGAACAGGTCCTTGGCGATTTTGCCGGAAATCGTGCCGGCCGAAATCAGGTCGAGAATGCCGCCGAGCTGCGCCGCCGACACCGGCGAGCCGGTGATGTCCTTGCCTTCGCGATTAAGCCGGCCGAACAACTCGTTGACGACCCAATTCGCCGCGGCCTTGCCGTCGCGTCCCGCCGCGACCTCTTCGAAGAACTCCGCCACCTCGCGTTCGCTGGCGAGCACGCCGGCGTCATAAGGCGAGAGACCATAGTCGCGCGTGAACCGCGCCCGCTTTTCGTCCGGCAATTCGGGGAGCGCCGCTCTGAGCGCCTCGACGTAGGCGGGGGTGAGTTCGAGCGGCAGCAGGTCGGGGTCGGGGAAATAGCGGTAGTCGTGCGCCTCCTCCTTGCTGCGCATCGAGCGCGTCTCGCCTTTGCCCGGATCGAACAGTCTCGTCTCCTGATCGATCCTCCCGCCGTCCTCGAGAACGCCGATCTGCCGGCGTGCTTCGTACTCGATCGCCTGGCCGATGAAGCGGATCGAATTGAGGTTCTTAATCTCGCAGCGGATGCCGAGCGGTTGGCCGGGCCGGCGCACCGACACGTTCACGTCGGCGCGCAGATTGCCTTTCTCCATGTCGCCATCACATGTCCCAAGCCATCGCAGAATGCTGCGCAGCTTGGTGAGGAACGCCTTGGCATCATCGGAGCAGCGCAGATCGGGCTTCGACACGATCTCCATGAGCGCGACCCCGGAGCGGTTGAGGTCGACCAATGACATCGTGGCGTGCTGATCGTGCAGCGACTTGCCGGCATCCTGCTCGAGGTGCAAGCGCTCGATGCCGACCGTGATCGTATCGCCATCGGCCGTTTCGACCGTGACTTCACCCTCGCCGACGATCGGCGACTTGTACTGGCTGATCTGGTAGCCCTGCGGCAGGTCGGGATAGAAATAGTTCTTGCGGTCGAACACGGACTTGAGATTGACGCGCGCGTTAAGCCCGAGCCCGGTGCGGATCGCCTGACGCACGCATTCCTCGTTGATGACGGGAAGCATGCCGGGCATCGCCGCGTCGACGAGTGAGACGTGCGAATTGGGCCGCCCGCCGAATGCGGTCGAGGCGCCCGAGAACAGCTTGGCGTGCGAGGTCACCTGGGCGTGGACCTCCATGCCGATGACGATCTCCCAGTCGCCGCTCGCGCCTTTGACAAGTTTCCCGTTGCTCGCCGTCGCGCTCATGATGTTTGCGCTTGCCCGAGCAGCGCGGCCGCGATGGCGTCCCATTCCGCCGGCAGCGCTCCCGATGCCGCCGGGCGGCGCGCCTGGCGATACCAGTAACCGGCGTTGTCGAGATCGCCCTCGACCCGGTGCAAATAGGCATGCACCCAGGCGGCTTCGCGGCTGTCCTGTTTCGTGACGATGCCGTGGGCCTTGTCCCAGTCGTCCTTGGCGGCCCACCAAAGCGCCTTGAGCGGCGGCGCGAGCCCCGCCGGCGGCTTCGGCTGCGAAACGGTGCGTTTGAACTCGGCGAGCATCATGGAAGTTACTCTTCAACAGCTGAGCGCCTGAATATGGCCCTGCTCGGCATAATTCAGAAGCACCCGATCGCGCGTCATCAGTGTGTACCCGTACTCACGCGCCGTTGCAGCGAGGATGCGATCTGCGGGATCGCGCGGCGGCTCGCCGGGGAGAAAGGAAGATGAGATCAGCAGGTCGGACGACATGTCGGCAAGGCGCATGTTCGGCACGTCGAGCATACGCTGGAACCAGAGCTGTGGCTTGACGATCATGGTCAACCGACCCCGTGCCACCAGCAGCCCGATTTCCCACGCACTGATCGGGGAAATGTAGACGAACTGATCCGCGACGTGGGCCTCGTCAAGGGCCGACGCTGCCGTTCGGGAAATCGGCTGATCTTCCGCGACCCAGATGACTGCGCAGGTATCGAGCAGAAGGGGCGTCGCCGTGTCAGGCATTCTCGCCCCACTCCGGGTCCGCCGGCTCGGTCAGATCGGTTCCCGCCGGAATGCGCACCAAGCCCTTGAGCGCACCGAAGAGCGGATGGCGACCGGAGGCAAACTGCCCGGTCTTTTGCGGCGTCTCCTCAAAGTGACCCATGGGCGTGTGCTCCTTTGTGACGCGGCGGAAAACGAGTTTGCGGGCTTCGACGTCGACCTGCTCGGTGATGAATCCGCCATCGAGCCAGACCTTCGTCATCACATTGTTCCAGGGATTATTGCTCCACCAGGCGCGGTGATACTGCGACGGCGGCAGCTTCCCGCCGATCACGCGTTCAATTTGCGCGAAGGTCATGGGGACCTGAGAGCCGCGCTGCTTACTGAGGAAGTCCCCGAGCGGGGCATATTTCTTCATAGGGCAGGCTGTGTGTATGTTAATTACACACACTAATACAGCTTCGCACCACCGTCAAGGGGGGCATCCTCACCACCACCGCTCCGGAGCAAAAGTGCCGGCGGCCTTTTCGATCACGGCGCCGAGCGAAAACAGCGTGTCCTCGTCGAACGCCCGGCCGATCACCTGCAGCCCGAGCGGCAATCCCTGCCCGTCGAGCCCCGCCGGCACGACGATGCCGGGCAGGCCCGCCATGTTCACGGGGACCGTGAACAGGTCGTTGAGGTACATGCCGACCGGGTCGCCGGCTTTCTCTCCCACCGCGAAGGCGGCGGACGGCGTCGCCGGCGTGAGCATGGCGTCAATGCCGGCGGCAAAACAGTTCTCGAAGTCTTTCTTGACCAGCGCGCGCACCCGCTGGGCGTGCACATAATAAGCGTCCTGGTAGCCGGCCGAAAGCACGTAAGTGCCTATCATCACGCGCCGGCGCACCTCTTGCCCGAACCCGGCGGCGCGGGTGCGCTCGTACATGTCGATGACTTCGTGACCAAGTTCGCGCAGGCCATAACGCACGCCGTCGTAGCGGGCGAGGTTCGAGGAGGCCTCGGCGGGGTTCACAATATAATAGGCGGGCAGCGCATATTTCGTGTGCGGCAGCGACACCTCGATCATTTCGGCGCCCGCGTCGGTCAGCCACGCCCTGCCCTTCTCCCACAACGCCTCGATTTCCCCCGGCATGCCGTCGACCCGGTATTCTTTTGGAATACCGATGCGCATGCGGTTCACGGAACGGCCGACGGCCGCGGGATAGTCGGGAACCGGGCGATCCACCGAGGTCGTGTCCTTCGGATCATGACCGGCCATCGAACGGAGCAGCAGCGCGGCGTCGGCAACGCTGCGCGCGAACGGCCCCGCCTGGTCGAGGGACGACGCGAACGCCACGATGCCCCAGCGCGAACAGCGTCCGTAGGTCGGCTTGAGCCCGACGACCCCGGTGAAGGCCGCCGGCTGGCGGATCGAGCCGCCGGTGTCGGTGCCGGTCGCGCCCGGCGCGAGGAACGCCGCGACCGCCGCCGCCGAACCGCCCGAGGAGCCGCCCGGCACCAGATGCGTATTCGCGCCCTTTCGGCGCCAGGGCGAAATCACCGGGCCGAAGCACGAGGTCTCGTTCGACGAGCCCATGGCAAACTCGTCGTTGTTGGTCTTGCCCAACAGCACCGCCCCGTCGCGCCACAGGTTCGACGTCACGGTCGACTCATAAGTCGGCTCGAACTGATCGAGAATGCGGCTGCACGCGGTTGTGCGGATGCCCTGCGTGCAGAACATGTCCTTGACCGCGACCGGAATGCCTTCGAGCGGCCGCGCGCTGCCGGCGGCAAGCCGCGCGTCGGAAGCCTTTGCCATCTCGCGCGCGCGCTCGGGCGTCTCGCGCACATAGGCGTTGAGCCCGCGCGCCCGCTCCATGGCGGCAAGATGCGCGTCGGCCAATTCGAGCGCGGTGAACTCTTTGCGGCGCAATCCGTCTTGCGCGGCCGCGATGGTGAGCGCGGTGAGGTCGGTCATGGGGCCCTTGTCACTCGACCACCTTGGGAACAACGAAATAATCGCCCTCGCGCGCCGGCGCGTTCCTGAGAATGGCCTCCGGGTCGCCGCCGTCGGTGACGACGTCCGGCCGCTTCTTCATCTCCATGGGTGTGACGGAGGTCATCGGCTCGACGCCGGTCACGTCGACTTCGTTAAGCTGCTCGACGAAGGCCAGGATGGCATTGAGCTCCCCTTGCAGATGTTCGATCTCGTCATCATTGACCGCGATGCGCGCGAGATGCGCGATGTTGCGCACGGTCTTGGCATCGACGGACATGACTTACTCCCTCACTGTACCGTGACCGCTTTGCCCTTCTCGGGGACGATCACCTTAGTGGAATGGCCCTTCATCGCGGCGACGAACGCGTCGGCGGTCGGCGCGATGATGGGAAACGTGCCGTAATGGCACGGGATCACGGCATCAAGTTTGAAGAAACGCTTCACGGCGAAAGCGGCCGACGACGGGCTCATGGTGAAGCGATCGCCGATCGGCACCATGGCGATTTTCGGTTCATACAATTCGGCGATCAGGCCCATGTCACCGAACACGTCGGTGTCGCCCATGTGATAGACGGTCGGCTCGCCCGGCGCCTTGATAATCGCGCCGCACGGGTTGCCGAGATAGATCGGCATGCCGTCCTTGATGTCGCCGGAGGAATGGTCGGCCCGCACCATCGTCACCGTGAAGCCGCCCTGGTCCGTGGTGCCGCCGGTGTTCATCGGATCGAATTTCTTGAGGCCGTTGCCGGCAAGCCACATGCATAGATCGTAGTTCGTGATCACCGGCGCCCCGGTCGATTGCGAGATATCGAGGGTATCGCCCACGTGGTCGAAATGCCCGTGCGTGAGCACGATGTGGGTGACGCCCTTGGTCGCCGCGGCCTTGTCGGAGACGAACGCCGGGTTGCCGGTGAAGAACGGATCGATCAGGACTGCCTTGCCGGCGAAGTCCAAGCGGAAGGCGGAATGGCCGTACCAAGTGATCTGCATGGCTCGTGTCCGTAATGGGCGGGAGAAACCGTGGTCCGCCCGGAACATAGAGACCCGTCCCCCGCAGGATCAACCGCATTGGCCCGTGCCGGCGTCACGTGATAGGCCCTGCCGATGCCCGCCCCGATCCTCGATCTGGTCGAAGCGGCCGCGCATTTGCCGCCGCGCGGCGCGTTGATTGGGCTCGATCTCGGCACCAAAACGATCGGGGTTGCCACCTCGGATCCCGATCGCCGCCTCGCGACCGGCGTCGAGACTATCGCCCGCACCGCCTTTGCGGCCGACGCTGCGCGGCTCCTCGCCCTTGCCACCGAACGCCGGGCGGTCGGCTTCGTGCTCGGCCTTCCGATCAACATGGACGGTTCGGAGGGCCCGCGCGCGCAATCGACCCGCGCCTTCGCCCGTAACCTCGCCCGCCGCACCGACCTGCCGATCGCGCTGTGGGACGAGCGGCTCTCGACCGCGGCGGTCGAGCGCGAACTCATCGCCGGCAACGCGAGCCGCGCCAAGCGCGCGGCCGTCATCGACCAGCACGCCGCCGTCTACATCCTGCAAGGCGCGCTCGATCGGCTGGCCCGGCTTCGCTAGACTGCGGAGAGCACGAGGGGAACAGATGAACCGGTCGATTGCAGCTTTCGCCGCCGCCCTGCTGGCGCTCGCGGTTTCGATGGCCGACGCGCTCGCGCAGTCGGCTTATCCCACCCGCTCGATCACCATGGTGGTGCCGTTCGCGGCCGGCGGCCCAACCGATGTGCTGGGACGCATCCTCGGGCAGCGCCTGAGCCAATCGCTCGGCCAGCAGATCATCGTCGAAAACGTGACCGGGGCCGGCGGCACGCTGGGCGCCGCCCGCGTCGCCAAGGCCGCGCCCGACGGTTACACCATGGTGATGGGGAACCTTGGCACTCATGCGGCGAGTGTTGGACTCTATAAGAATCTCGCCTACGACCCGCGCACCAGCTTCGAGCCGGTGATGCTCGCCTCGACCACGCCCATGGTGCTGCTCGCCAAGAAGGACCTGCCGGTGAAAAGCTTGCAGGACGTGATCGCCCTGGCGCGCACACGGCAACTGACCTGCGGCAACGCGGGCGTCGGCTCGATTTCACACCTGACCATGCTGCTGTTCGATCAGCGTGCGCACATCAAGGTACAGCACGTGCCTTATCGCGGGCTTTCGCAAGCGATGAACGATCTCTTGGGTGGGCAGATCGAGCTGATGTTCGATCAGGTGATCAGCGCCTCGCCGCACATCGCTGGCGGCGAGGTGCGCCCCATCGCGGTCACCGGCCCTACCCGCGCCGCGGCCATTCCGGACGTGCCGACCACTGCCGAAGCCGGGTTACCGGAGCTCGAGACCATCGCGTGGTCGGCGCTGTTCTTTCCCAAGGGCACGCCGCCCGCGATCGTCTCGCGCGTCAACGCCGCCATGATCGAGGCCCTGGATGACAAGGACGTCGTTGCGCGCCTGGCGAAGCTCGGCTCCGACGTGCCGCCGCCCGATGCGCGCACGCCGGAGGCCCTCGGCAAGCTGGTGCGTAGCGAAATAGACAAATGGGTGCCGCTGATCGCGAGCGCCGAAATCACCGCGAACTGACGGCCCCGCGTGCGCCTCACCGACGAAGAACAGGCGATGCAGGCGGGCGCGTTCGGCCCGCTGCGGCAGTGGGCAATCGAGCATCAGATCAAGGTTGGCCGTTATCTCGGCGCGGCCGACTTCGTGCCGGTGAACCAGGCGCACATCATGGCGGACACGGAATCGCTCGGCGAAGCGGGCGTCGCGTGGCTCGAGGGCTGGACCAGGCTGCCGGCCGCAGAGCGGCGCGTACGTGTGCCCACCATCACCGACCCGCGCGGCACCGACTTTGCCGCGGCCGCGCGGCTTAAGCAGCAGCCGTGGATGATCGAACGCGAACGGCGCGCGATCGCCGCTTTCGAGGCGCTCGGCGTGCTGATGACCGACACCTGCATCAACTATCAGACCATCATGCCGCCGGTGCGCGGCGAGCATATGGCCTATGGCGATACCGGCGTCGTGATCTATTCCAACAGCGTGTGTGGCGCGCGGTCGAATTTCGAGGGCGGGCCGTCGGCGCTGAGCGCAGGACTGACCGGTCGCACGCCGCGCTACGGCTTCCATCTCGATGAGCACCGGCGCGCGACACTCATCGTGCGCGTCGGCTTCACGCCGCGCGAACTTGACGAGTGGGGCGCGCTCGGCGGCATCGTCGGACGCCTCGCCGGCGACTACTGGCAGGTGCCGGCCATTGTCGGGATCAATCGGGTTCCGAACTCCGACGAGATGAAGCACTTCGGTGCGGCGCTCGCGAGCTACGGATCGGTCGCGCTATTTCATATGGTCGGGATCACCCCGGAGGCACAGCAGCTCGAGGAGGTGACCGCACCCGGCAGCACCGTGCGCCGCTGCGATGTCGGCGAGCACGACATCCGAGCTTTTCAGCAAAGTTACGCCCGCGACATCGGCGCGGTGGACGTAGTGGTGTTCTCGGCGCCGCAGCTCAGCCTGGTCGAAATGCGTCAGCTGGCCGACCTGGTGGATGGCCGGCACGCCGAAATCCCCCTGCTCGCGGTGACGAGCCCGCAGGTCAAGCCGGACGCTGATCGGCTCGGGCTCACCGCCCGGATCGAGGCAGCCGGCGGCACTGTGCTCGCCGGCATGTGCTTCTATCAAAGTTATGCGCGGGAGATGCGCGAGGCGAACGGCTGGCAGAAGCTCGCAACGAACTCCGCGAAACTCACGAATATCCTCGGTGGCTACGGTTATCGGCCCGTGCTCATGAGCATGGCGGCGTGCGTCGAGGCGGCCTGCGCCGGCGGACGCATCGGCCCATGAGCACGACCGTGCATTTTGCCCGTGCCGGCATGGGGCGGCCGGTGCGCGGCCGGGCGCTGGTCGCCAAGGATGGATTTTCCGCGCGTTATGATCTCGACCGGGTGCGCGGCGTATTCTCTCGTCCCGAGCACAAGCTCGCCGGCCAGAGCTTCGTCGGCCGTGTGCTCGTGCTCGATGCCGCCAAAGGCGGCGTCGCCACCGCCTGGATGCTGCACGAAATGACCGCGCGCGGCGTGATGCCGGCCGCCCTGGTGCTCAACGCCGTCAACCCGATCATGGTGCAGGGGGCGGCGCTCGCCGACTTCACCATGATCTCGGGCTTCGACCTGGACATCACGGCGGCGATTCCGGACGGCGCCATGGTCGAAGTCGATCCGGGAGAACGGCCGTGCATCCGGGTGCTGCCGTGACGAGCGAGACGCTCGCGGTCGAAGTCTGGCGCGGCGCCGCCACCGGCCGCTTCCAAACATTTCACGTCGCGCGCAGCGCGAACCAGACCGTGCTCGACGTGGTCACGAACATTCAGCGCGAGCAGGATCCGACCCTCGCGTATCGTTTCGCCTGCCGGGTCGGCATGTGCGGCTCTTGCGCCATGGTGGTCAACGGCCGCCCGCGCTGGACCTGCCGCACGCGGGTCGCCGCCGCGCTGGGCAGCGCCACGGCGCTCCGGCTCGAGCCGCTGCGCAATTTCACCGTGGTGCGCGACCTCGCCGTCGACATGCGCGAGTTTTTCGACAAGTGGCACGCGGCCAAGGGCCACTTCGAGCCGGGCGCGGCGCCGCCGGAGGATTTCGCGGTGGTGTCGCCGGGAAGCCGCGAGCGGCAGGCCGCCGACGCCGGCATCGAATGCATCGGCTGCGGCATCTGCCATTCCGCCTGCGACGTGGTGACGTGGGATCGCGATTATCTCGGGCCCGCCTCGCTCAACAGGGCCTGGACGCTCGTCAACGACGTGCGCGACCGCGCCAACGCCGCGCGCATGGACGCGGTCTCCGCCGGCTCCGGCTGTCAGCTCTGCCACACGCATATGAATTGCACGCAGTTCTGCCCGAAGGGGATCGCCCCCACCTACGCGATCGCCGGGCTCAAGCGCGCGATGGTCGCCCGCGCGCTCGGGAGGACGCGGTGAGCGCCGCCCTGTTTATCGCCCAGCGCCTGAGCGCAGCCGTCCTCGCGCTAGCCGTGAGCGTTCATCTCGCGACCATCATCTATTCGGCGCGCGCGGGCATGACGGCTGCGGACGTGCTCGCGCGCACCCACGCGAATAAGGCGTTCCTCGCCCTGTATCTCGTCTTCGTCGTCGCGGTCGCGATCCATGCCCCGATCGGCTTGCGCAACGTGCTGCGTGAGTGGACGGCATGGCGCGGGCGAGGCCTCGATGTGGCTCTGGCCCTCTTCGCCCTCCTTTTGGTCGCGCTCGGCCTGCGCGCCGCCATCGCGGTGTTCATCGCATGATGCGGGCGTCGCACCGGCAACCGGGCTTCGTCGCCGCGCTGCTGCACCGGCTATCCGGGCTCGCCCTGGCGGTGTTCCTGCCGCTGCACTTTATTGCGCTCGGCCTTGCGCTCGACGGCGCCGCCCCGCTCGATGCGTTCCTCGCGGTCACGCGACACCCGACCGTGAAGGCCGCCGAATGGGCGCTGGTGGTGGCGCTCGCGACCCACATGGCGCTCGGCCTGCGCGTGCTCGCCATCGAGTTCCTGCCCTGGCGCGACCGCACCGCAGCGACCGTCACCACCTGCATTGGCGCGGGTTTCCTGGTCGGGCTTCTCCTCCTGCTCAACGGAGCCTAAACTCGCCCAATGGAAATCGATCCCAAGGAAATCGAGGAACTGAGCAAGGCGCTCTACGTGCGCGCGCTCAAGCTCTTGCCGCCTGACATCAAGGCCGGTTTCGAAACCCTGATGCGGCGCGAGACCGATGCGGTCGGCCGCACCGTGCTCAGCACCATGGTCGAGAACATCGCGGTCGCCGAGCGCACCGACAATTTGCTGTGCCAGGACACCGGCTTGCCGATTTATAACGTCACCATCGGCCGGCACGTGACCTTCGACGGCGTGGAACTCAAACAGGCGATCCGCCGCGGCTGCGAGCGGGCGACGCGCGAGCATCCACTGCGCTCCTCCGTCGTGCATCCGCTCACGCGCAAGAACGAGCAGACCTCGTGCGGCATACGCATGCCGCTGATCAACGTCGACTTCGACGCGCGCGAGGAGACGGTCGAAATCGAGATGATCCCCAAGGGCTCGGGATCGGAGAACGGCTCGTTCCTGGAAATGCTCATCCCCGCCGACGGCGTGAGTGCCATCAAACGCTTCGTCATCGACCGCGTGATCGAGTTGGGGGGGCGCGTGTGCCCGCCGACGATCGTCGGCGTCGGCATCGGCGGCACGTCGGATTTGTGCATGCACCTCGCCAAGATCGCCGGGACGCGTCCGCTCGGCACCTCCTGCGCGGACCCGGAAGGCGCGGCGATCGAGGCCGAGCTGAGCGAGGCGGTGAACGAGCTTGGCATCGGCCCGCAAGGGCTCGGCGGTTTTTCCACCTCGTTCCGCGTGCACGTCGAGATCGCCGCCACCCATATCACCATGAACCCGGTGGCGGTGAACATCCAATGCCACTCGGCACGGCGCGCCAACGCGATCATCACGCCTGGCGGCATTTCGTTTGTTTGAGACAACGTCGCAATGACTCACCACGTGCTCGAGACACCGGTGACCGAGGCGCAGGTGCGCGCCCTCAAGGTCGGCGACACGGTCACCCTCGAGCGCACCCTCTACGGCATGCGCGACGGCACGCTTATCGCCATGTTCGACCGCGGCCGCGAGACGCGGCTCGACCTGCGCGACCATGCGCTCATCCACACGGCGCCCAACGTGCGCAAGGTACCGGTCTCCAACGAGAACCCGACCGGTTACGCGGCTTTATGCATCGGCACGACCACGTCGGCGCGCCTGGAGCGCTTCACCCGGCCGCTGATGGAGCGTTACGGCCCGCGGCTCATCATCGGCAAGGGCGGCATGGGCCCCGCGACGCTCGCGGCGTTTCGCGATCTGGGCGGCGCCTACCTCGCGGTGGTGGGCGGCGCCGCCGCGCTCGAGACCACCTGGATCGAGGCGATCGAGGACGTCGATCTCGACGACCTGCATCCGGAGAGTCTGTGGCGCTTCAGCATCAAACACTTCGGCCCGCTGATGGTCGCGATGGATTCCCATGGCGGCTCGCTCTACGCGCGGGTGCAGGGCGAAGCCGCGGCGCGGCGTGGCGCGATCCTCGCCGGCCTCGGCGCGGCTGATTAGTATGAATCGTCTCCACACCGACGTCGTCATCCTCGGTGCCGGGGGCGCCGGCCTGTTCGCCGCACTGCACGCCAAGCAGGCGGCGCCCGATCTCGACGTCACCATCGCGGTCAAGGGTCTGCTCGGCAAATGCGGCTGCACCCGCATGGTGCAGGGCGGCTACAACGTCGCGCTCGCGCCCGAGGATTCGATCGAGCGCCATTTCATGGACACGATCGAGGGCGGGGCGTGGCTCAACGATCAGGACCTCGCGTGGCTGCTGGTCGAGCAGGCGCCGGTGCGCATTCGCGAACTGGAAAACGAGATCGGCTGTTTCTTCGATCGCAACCCGGACGGCACGGTTCATCAGAAGGCGTTCGCCGGCCAGACCTTCGACCGCACCGTCCACAAGGGCGACCTCACCGGCATCGAGATCATCAACCGCCTGTCCGAACAGGTGTGGCGGCGCGATGTGCGCCGGGTCGAGGATCACCGCGCGCTCGACCTGTTGCCCACCGCAGACGGGGGCGCGCTCGCCGGCGTGCTCATGCTCGACATGCGCACGGGCGAACTTCTGCTGGTGCGCGCCCGCGCGACCTTGCTCGCGACCGGCGGCGGCCCGACCATGTACCGCTATCACACGCCCTCGGGCGACAAGTCGTGCGACGGCATGGCGATGGCGCTGCGCGCCGGGCTGCCGCTGCGCGACATGGAGATGGTGCAGTTTCATCCGACCGGCCTGCTCGCCGGTCCGGACACGCGCATGACCGGCACGGTGCTGGAAGAAGGCCTGCGCGGCTCGGGCGGATGGCTCACCGACGGCGCCGGCGAGCGCTTCATGTTCGGCTACGATCCGCGCGGCGAGCGCGCGACCCGCGACATCGTCTGCCGCGCCATCATGGACCGCTTGCGCAAGGGCCGCGCCGGCCCGAACGGCGGGGTGTTCATCGAGATGGCACACCTCGGGCCCGACAACGTGCGGCGCGAGTTCAAGGGCATGGTCGAGCGCTGCGCCGACTGCGGCTTCGATCTCGCCGGCGGCCGCGTCGAGGTGATCCCGACCGCGCACTACATGATGGGCGGCGTGGTGTTTGCTCCCGACTGCACCACCGAGCTTCCCGGCCTCTACGCCGCCGGCGAGGACACTGGCGGCGTGCACGGCGCGAACCGCCTCGGCGGCAACGGCGTGGCCAACTCGACCGTGTTCGGCGGATTGGCGGGCGATGCCATTGGCCGCCGCACCCGCAGTTCGGGAGCGTTGCCCGAGGTCGATGCGGCCGCGCTCGAAGCCGCGCAGGCCCGCGCGCTCGGCCCGCTCGGCCGGCGCGGCGGCGATCTCACGGCGATCCGGCGCGCCCTCTACGACGTGATGTGGAATGAGGTCGGCATATTGCGCAGCCCGGAGGGCCTGGCGCGCGGGCGCGATGAACTCGACAAACTGGCCGTGGAGATCGCGCACGCCGGCACCGTCGATGCGGAGCCGCGCTACAATCTCACCTGGATGGATCGGCTCAATCTGGAAAATCTGATCCTGGTGAGTCGCGCGATCTGCGCCGCCGCGCTCGCGCGGGCGGACAGCCGCGGCGCCCATTTCCGCGAGGACCACCCGCACGCGGGCGACCTGGCCGCTTCGCGCTACACGATCGCGCGGCTACGCGGCGATGAGATCGCGATCGACAGCGCGCCGGTGCAGTTCACGCGAGTCCAGCCGGGGCACAGTCTGCTCGCCACCGCCGCCGAATAATTCGATCACGCTGGCAGCGCGCGCTCCAGCAGCGCGCCGACATCGGCAGCCTCAAGCGCCGCGGTGCCGTAGGTCGCGCCGCGCGGCTCGCTCAATCGCGCGCGCGCAAATATTTCGGCGACCGCCGGCGTGCTCTCGGCGAGCGCCGCCGCGGCGGCAAGCTGCGCCAGTCGTTCGACCGCGCGTCGCGCCGCTGCCTCCGCCTCGCGCGCGGCCAGCGCGTTAATAACGAACGCCGCCGCCCGCGCCGCGCCGGGCAACTCGGCCGTCTCGCGCGCCAGTGTCTCGATCAGATCCCGCCCGGCCTCGCCCTCGCGCGAAAGCGCGCGCAGCACGTCGAGGCACATGACGTTGCCGGAGCCTTCCCAGATCGCGTTGACCGGTGCCTCGCGGTAGAGCCGCGCGAGCGGCGCCTCCTCCACGTAGCCGTTACCGCCCAGACACTCCATCGCCTCGTAGATGAAGGCCGGCGCGCTCGTGCACACAAAATATTTGACCGCCGGCGTGAGCAGGCGCGCCCGCGCCGCCTCCGCCGCGTCGTCCGGATGGTCGAATGCGCGCGCAAGCCGCATGACCAAAGCAACCGCAGCTTCCATTTCGAGCGCGAGGTCGGCGAGCACGCTGCGCATCATCGGCTGGTCGGCGAGGCGGCGCTGAAACACGCTACGATGGCGCGCGTGGTGCACCGCTTGCGCGAGCGCCATGCGCATGAGTCCGGCCGAGCCGAGCGCGCAATCGAGCCTTGTGAGTTGCACCATCTCGATGATGGTGCGTACGCCCCTGCCCTCTTCGCCCACGCGCCACGCGAAGGCCTCGGTGAACTCGACCTCCGCAGAGGCGTTGGACCGGTTGCCGAGCTTGTCTTTCAGGCGCTGCAGGCGCAGCGCGTTGACGGAGCCATCGGGACGAAACCGCGGCATGAGAAAACAGGTGAGCCCGGCGGGCGCCTGCGCCAGCACCAGAAAAGCGTCGCACATGGGCGCCGAGAGAAACCATTTGTGGCCGGTGACGAGGTAACCCTCGCCCGCAGGCGCGGCGCGCGTGGTGTTGGCGCGCACGTCGGTGCCGCCCTGCTTCTCGGTCATGCCCATGCCGAGGGTCATGCCGCCTTTCTCGGACACCGGCCGGAAATTCGGGTCGTAACTGCGGGACAGGATTTTGCCGATGAAGCGGTCGCGCAGCGCCGGCTCCGCCGCGAGCGCAGCGACCGAGGCGCGCGTCATGGTGATCGGGCAGCAATGCCCCGCCTCTACCTGGTTCGCCATGTAGAAACGCGCGGCGCGCGAAACTTCGGCGGGCGCGGCTGCGCGGCTGCCATCGGCACGCCACGTCGAGGCGTGCACGCCCGCGGCGATGCTCTCGCCCATCAAGCGGTGATAGGCGGGATGGAACTCGACCGTGTCGCGGCGGAAACCCTTGCGGTCGAAGCTCGCGAGCGTGGGCGGATTTTCGTTGGCGCGCCGCGCTTCGTCCAGCATCTCGGCGGAACCGTAGCGGCGGCCGAAGGCGGAAAGGACCGGCGCCTCGGCGGCAGCGCCGTTGGCGGCAAGCGCGTCCTGCAAGGGCCGGTCGAGGGCGAAAAGGTCGACGTCCTCGAACGGCGGCGACTGGTTGAGCACCTCGTGGGTCTCGAACGGCGCGGCCATAACCTCACCTCCGTAGGAGGGAGGTTAGCATGGGCCTGCCCCACGCCCTGTGGACCGCGGCAAATGCGTCCTTGTGACCCCCTCCGACTCCGCCTATAGAGCCTGCTTTAATGAACATCGCCCCGCGTCCTTCGTTCGTCCTCAACCGCCGGCACCTGTTGGGGATCGAAGGGCTTTCGCGCGAGGAGATCAGCGGGCTGCTCGACCTCGCCGAGGAGTTCGTCGATCTCAACCGGCAGATCGAGAAAAAGCGCGCCTCGCTGCGCGGCCGCACCCAGATCAACCTGTTTTTCGAAGCCTCGACCCGCACCCAATCGTCGTTCGAACTCGCCGGCAAGCGGCTCGGCGCTGACGTGATGAATATGGCGGTGAGCACCTCCTCGATCCGCAAGGGCGAGACGCTCATCGACACGGCGATGACGCTCAACGCCATGCATCCGGACATCCTGGTGGTGCGCCATCACGCCTCCGGCGCGGTCGAGCTCTTGGCGCAAAAAGTCGATTGCGCCGTGATCAACGCCGGCGACGGCGCGCACGAGCACCCGACCCAGGCGCTGCTCGACGCGCTCACCATCCGCCGCAACAAGGGCCGCATCGAGCGGCTGCTGGTCGTCATCTGCGGCGACATCCTGCATTCGCGCGTGGCGCGCTCGAACATCATTCTGCTCAACACGCTGGGCGCGCGCGTACGCGTGGTCGCGCCCTCGACCCTGCTGCCGCCCGGCATCGAGCGGTTCGGCGTCGAAGTGTACCGCGACATGCGCGAAGGGCTCGCCGGCGCCGACATCGTGATGATGCTGCGCCTGCAGCGCGAGCGCATGAACGGCTCCTTCGTTCCTTCGGTGCAGGAATATTTCCATTACTACGGCCTCGATCAGAAGAAGCTCGCCTACGCCAAGCCTAACGCGCTCGTCATGCATCCCGGGCCGATGAACCGCGGCGTCGAGATCGACACCGCAGTTGCCGACGGCGCGCAGTCGCTCATCCGCGAGCAGGTCGAGATGGGCGTTGCCGTGCGCATGGCGGCGCTCGAGGCGCTCTCGCGCACGCTGCCGAACGCGTGATGAAGTTGGCGAATAGCGAATAGTGAGTGGCGAATAGTGAATAGAAAAAGTCGACCGTCGGAACGTCCGGTTACCACTCGCCATTCGCCATTCGCTATTCGCTTAGTCACGCCGCGCTGGCGCGTGAGTTGAGCCAACACATGCTCTCCGACCGCCGTCCCATCCTGCTCGCCAACGGCCGCGTCATCGACCCGTCGCGCGACCTCGACATCGAAGGCGACGTGCTGATTGCCGACGGCGTGATCCGCGAGGCGAAGCGCGGCATCCACGCCTCCGGAGTCCCCGAAGGCACCGAGGTGGTCGACTGCCGTGGCCGCGTGGTGGCTCCCGGGCTCGTCGACATGCGCGCCTTCGTGGGCGAACCGGGCGCCGAGCACCGCGAAACGCTCGCCTCGGCAAGCCAGGCGGCCGCGGTCGGCGGCGTCACCACCATCGTGTGCCAGCCCGACACCACGCCGGTGATCGACGACCCGGCGATCGTCGACTTCGTGCTGCGCCGCGCGCGCGACACCGCGATCGTGCACGTGCATCCCATGGGCGCGCTCACCAAAGGCCTGCGCGGCGAAGAACTCGCCGAGATCGGCCTGCTCAAGGCGGCGGGCGCGCTCGCCTTCACCGACGGCACCGCGAGCGTCACCAACGCGCAGGTGATGCGGCGCGCACTCACCTATGCGCGCGACTTCGACGCCCTCGTCGTGCACCACACCGAGGACCCGCAGCTCGTCGGCGAAGGCGTGATGAACGAGGGCGAATACGCCGCCCGCCTCGGCCTCGTCGGGATTCCCAAGGCGGCCGAGACCGTGATGCTCGAGCGCGACATGCGGCTCGTGGCGCTCACCGGCGGGCGCTATCACGCCGCGTCGGTCACGGCGGAGGAGTCGCTCGAGGTGCTGCGGCGCGCCAAACAGAGCGGCATCGCCGTGAGCGCGGCGGCTTCGGTCAACCACCTCACCTTGAACGAGATCGACGTCGGCCCCTACCGCACCTTCTTCAAGGTGACGCCGCCGCTGCGTGCCGAGAGCGACCGCGCGGCGCTGGTCGAGGCGCTCGCCTCCGGCCTCATCGACGTCGTCATGTCCGACCACAATCCCCAGGACGTCGAGGTCAAGCGGCTGCCCTTCGCGGAAGCCGAGCCTGGGGCGATCGGGCTCGAGACCATGCTGCCCGCAGGCCTGCGCCTCGTGCACAACGACTCCCTGCCGCTCGCCACGTTGATTAGGGCCATGTCGACGCGGCCGGCGGAGTTGCTCGGGCTCCCGGGCGGCACCCTGCGGCCGGGCGCGCCCGCCGACGTGATCGTGATCGATCTCGACGTGCCGTGGGTGCTCGACCCCGACGCGCTCAAGTCGAAGTGCAAGAACACGCCGTTCGACGAGGCGCGCCTGCAGGGACGGGTGGTGCGCACCATCGTCGGCGGACGGACCGTCTATGAATATGTGTGAGCGGGCCTTCGCAGTGCAGCAAATGGGTTCGTTTTGCACTTCCACTCGTTATAGACGAATGTAAGTTATATTACAATTTAACAAACACAACACCAACTCAGCGACCGGTGAGGTCGATATGGCGCAAACGACCGGCTGGACGGCTTATCTCGCTGCGCTCGCGCTCGGCTATCTCCTGGGCTCGGTCCCGTTCGGGCTCCTGCTCACGCGGCTTGCCGGCACGCGAGACATCCGCGCGATCGGTTCGGGCAGCATCGGCGCCACCAATGTGCTGCGCACCGGGCGCAAGGGCCTCGCCGCGGCGACGCTCCTATTCGACGTCCTCAAGGGTACCGCGGCCGTCGTGCTTGCCGCTTCGCTGTTCGGACGGGAACCCGCGCTCGCTGCCGGTCTCGGCGCGTTCCTCGGCCATCTCTTTCCGGTGTGGCTCGCCTTCAAGGGCGGCAAGGGCGTCGCCACCTACATCGGCATCCTGATCGGGATCGCCATCCTCGGCGCATCATGGGTCCCGCCCATCGCCTTCGGCGTGATCTGGCTCGCGGTCGCGGCGCTCACGCGCTACTCGTCGCTGGCGTCCCTTATCGCCTGCGCCGCCACGCCCGCCGTGCTGTGGGGAATGGGCAATGAGCGCGAGGCGCTACTATTTCTTTTGCTCACCCTGCTGGTGATCATCGCGCACCGCGCCAACATCGCGCGGCTGATCAACCGGAGCGAGGGGAAGATCAGCTTGCGTAGGGCGGGTTAGCGCCGCAGGCGCGAAACCCGCCGATTCATTTGTTTGATGACGCCGCTCACCAAATGACGAAGCGCCGGCAGCCGACCTCGCAGGTCTCGTGCCGCCGATAGTTGTAGATGACGGCGGTCCGGCAGGCGCCGTTGATGTCGCCGGCGAGGAACCGGATGCGCTCGCCCGCCACCCAGCCCCCGCACGCCGGTACAGCCGGGGTGAACGGCCGGCCGGCGATGATCAATCGGCCGAAGTCATCAACCACCTCGACGACGTGCCGCTCCGGCGGGAGCCGCAGGCTGTAGCCGTGCCACACGTGACGGACCTTGCGCGGGACGTCGACGCCGTCGGCGCCGGCCGGAACGGCAGCGAGGCCTACCACAGCGGCGAGCAACAAGCCGGCGAAGACGCGGTTCATAGAACCTCCCTGGTACCATCGGGCGCAGCCGCCAAGATGCCAGTCTGCCAAAAGGCGCGAACGAAAGCACCATGCGATTGCGCCGTAATTCATCCGGTTCTCGGGCGAATCATCCGATGGCCGGCCCGTAGTAACCCCCAGCCTCTTGCATCAAGTCATGGAACCGCTTCGTCTCGTAGCGGCCATAGGGTAGCCTCTAAGCGTTGATTGTACCAATTTACAATATCACTGGACTGCGACGGATAGATGAGCGGTATGTGGCATTTCCTGTGCAGCTACGGCAAGCTCGCTGGGACGTGTTGACCGCCATGTCAAAGGCGCGACTTACAAAAATCGCTCAGCGGTCGGTAACTGCATTAGTTGGAGTGGGTTCGACAGATGCGCAGTGAGTTTAAAGATGCGTTCAAGCTTGCCTTGAAGCAGAAGCTGATGCCAATGGGCTATACTAATAGCTCCGACACAATATTCGTGCGAGAGCTGTTGCCTGGTGTGCGCGGATGCATCGGTTATTTGAAATGGGGAACGTTGATTGCCGTCAACCCTTTCGTGGGTGTCCATTTCGAGCATGTGGAACGGATTTTTGAGGAGTTCTTCAAGCCTTTACGTGTTGTCAGCAAAAGCACGCCACGCTATTTTCCCTGCCCCTTTCGCAGTCTTTATGAATTGAAAGAGGAACGGTCGGACGATCCGGAATTCAGATTGAAGCAAGACCAATATTTGCGGTTAGAGCCAAACACGATTGGACAGGTTTGCGATCGAATACTCATCGACGTTCAGGAATACGGCTCACACTACATTGAATTCAATAGCACATTAGAGAATGCTGCGGCCACCATGGCCGAAGGGCGCGGTGGCGGAATAGGCTCTGTGGCATACACCCTCCCGATCATCTATTGGATTCTTGGTCGGACGAATGAGGCCAAGTCATACATGGCAACCACAGCGACGAAGGGATACCCTATAGGACCTTACGAGAAATATGCTGCCTTGGTGACCGCGCGCATAGACTCCGGGCCCGCGCCTCTGCCGCGGGATCGGCATTAACGTGCGGGATTAATGCGGCGGTCAATCTTCTTCCTGTTGTTGACCGGCACGCTCGTGCGCCGGATACCGGGTCGAGGGCAATTACATGTATCCCTTATCAAATAGGCCGAAGGCATGGGTCTTTTTACCTCGATAGACTGGCTGCGGCGCGAAAACAACGGAGGGTACGGATCGTCCCCGATCCCCAACGATCGCGATCGCGAAATCACGTCGCTTATCGAAACGTGGATGAAGCTGGATCAAAACAAACGCGACGACGAGGGGGCGTGGATATCCGAGGACCAGCGATTCCCTCTGATGACTTACAGTGAAAGAATGGCATCGCTTGCGGTCCGAACGCGCGATGAGACTCGGCTTGTTCTCGGACTTGTGGCGCTGGGCGTTGACAATTGGCGGTTCGATCTGCGGGATAACCTGCGAGTCGTAAGCACCTTTCACGACGCGGCTTCGAGGATTGGTATTTCGCCCGAGACCATGTTTGAAAAGGCCGCAGCGGTGCTGCCCGATCGTGCCGCGACCGGATTGCGCAAATTCTTGCGCCGTAGCGCGGCCGACCGATCCATTGAAGCGATGGACTACACCACGGAACACGCCGCCGATGGGTTTCGTTATAAGAGCAAGTGGTAGCCTTGAAGAAGAAGCCGGCTGCCGCCGACCTTCCTCCGTATGCCCTCCGCATAGTCACACCCCGCAAACCCCGATAGACCAGCGCTACTTGGCGGTAATGGGAAGTTCTCCTCGCGCTCACAAGGTGCCATCGTGTTGCGATTTGACGAGAGCAGTCTGGTGCAGTCACTGGATCGGCTGCCCAATGAATATCGGACTGCATTTGCCGCCGCGTGTGCGCAACGTTTACTGCCGCGCTACACCGCGTTCTACGCTCGTCTGCGCGATAAGAACCAGGAGGAAGAACAGGTCGCTGAAAAGTACTTGAGCTTTTTGTGGCGGGAACTTTCGGAGCGCCGATTAGATCACGAACGAATTGAAGCGATGATCAAACGTCTGCTCGCGACGCTGCCTGATGAGGATACGACATCAGCAGCGAACGAACCATATTGCACTGATGCTGGCGCCGCGGTTGTTTTTTCACTTCAGAGTCACCTAACCGGCCAAACCAAATTTCCGATTATGGCGGCCCGTCGCGTCTATCACGCTTTGGATAATTTCGTAATAAATAACTTGTTCCCCAATGAGCAACGGATTATGGACCCTGACGAGGAGATTGTGCTAGCGCACCCACTGATTCAGCGCGAATTGTCGAGGCAACAAGCCGACTTGGACATGCTCAGCTCAGCCATTCAAGGGACCGATGATAAGACGGATGCACTATCCGAGTTGAGGAAACGGGCAGAAGAGCAAAGCGAACGGGTTTTTCTTTTGTAAGTTGACAGAGCTAACTAATCCTTCCGTCGATTCGAAGCGAATCGGATCGCTGGCGTAACAGCAACACGCTTGGTTTCCCGGCCGATATTGCGGCAGGCGGCACTTTTCGTACAGCTACGACGATGTCGGCAACCTGATCACCCGCGCTGACGGCAACACCAGTCACCGAAGGCTTCGGCTACGACAGCCCAGCCGCTTGACCGAATCTACACTGAGCATGGTGGGCGGCTCGATGGTCCGCATGCACGTCTTGCGCAGCGACGGGAGCGTCACCCTGCGCACTTCCATCAGGACCACCTCGGCTCGATCGCAGTCATCACCGACCAGAACGGCCTTGGGGCACCCTGGCGTTATGATGCAGGAGGGAAGTAGAGTCTCCCGAAGTCCCGTCACACGCAGTCTTCGATCACGCGGCGGCGCCATCACAATTTTTACTGCGGAATGACCAATGACCCCATTTTCCCACCTGGTCGACGTGTTACACGAGCTAGCAACGGCACGCGCACTGAAGGTGCTTGCGGTACTCGCAGAGGGCATGAGGACTCGGCGGGTCGTGGTCGAGCTTTGTCGAGGGCCCGAAATCAGCCTGCAAACCAAATTTGGATTTCACGCGCAGAAAGATGGTACTTTGTTGGTGGCATATTCAACTGTTTTTCGCTGGCCGAGGGCCGAAGAAATCATGCGTGATCTTCGGTCTCCGCCGCCAAGCGACCCGGGTACATTTACGCCGGAGATACTTGAGGCGCAAAATGCGCTATACCCAATCGCGTTACTTAGAGTTGATGAAGATAGCAAATATTTCGATCGGCCAAGTCCAGTGAGGTTCGCACCATCGGAATTAGAAATGATTCCAGCGTTGCTTGCGGAAGTCGTCGACGTTCTCGTGGAGAAGGTGATACCGCAGTTCTCCTGTTACTGCGATGCGGACCAGTTGGCGCGGGTCGCGCCGGAACCGTTAGCAAAATCGAGACTGGAAACGGATCCTATGCGCGTGGCCACCATACTGGCGGCGGCAGGCAAAAAGCAGGAATTCCGGATTTGGCGAGAGGCGTACAGAAATGGATTCATAGGGGGCGCAATTGCGAGACGTAAAGCCCGTCAACACCATGAGCGGTACATGTCGGCGCTCGAGAGCCGCTTGCATTAGCCTGGATTTCCACGGAACCGTATTACCGCGAAGCGGGTAACTCGCGAGAGATTCTTGTGTCGTAGATCTACCGAGAAGGTAATTGCCCGACAGGGGCTGCAATGGGGTGGCTGCGTTGCGTCCTGCTGATCCTTATCCTGCGACGCCAACGGCCGGCTCACGGGGGTGGCCTCTAGACCTCCCGCAATCGCGCCTGCTTTGAACAATAGTCACACTGCGCCAACCCCGATAATCTCCCGGCCAGATTGTCCCGCCAACCGCGAAGGACCCCATGGCCGAGCCTAAGCTGCCCCCTCCCCACCCTCCCCCGCAAGCGGGCGAGGGAAAGGGAAGAGGCGCCGCGCTGAGCGATGAGGAGCGGATCGATTGGCTGCGGCTGCTCCGCAGCGAAAATGTCGGGCCGCGCAGCTTCCGTAGCCTCCTTCGTTATTGCGGCAGCGCGCGGGCCGCGCTCGCGCAATTGCCGGAACTCGCGCGCCGCGGCGGCGCCGGCACGGTGAGAATCTGCTCGCGTGCCGAGGCCGAGCGCGAGCTTGCCGCCGCGCGCGCACTCGGCGTTCGTTTGCTCGGCCTGCGCGAGGCGGATTATCCGGCGCGGCTTGCCGAGATCGATGACGCGCCGCCGCTCCTCGCCGTGCGCGGCAACCTCACGGCGCTCGCGCGGCCGATGGTGGCGATGGTCGGCTCGCGCAACGCCTCGGCGGCCGGCGCGAAAATCGCCGCGCAGCTTGCGCGCGACCTCGGCGCGGCCGGGTTGGTGATCGTCTCGGGGCTCGCGCGCGGCATCGATGCCGCCGCCCATCGCGCGAGCCTCGCGAGCGGCACCGTCGCGGTGCTCGCCGGCGGACACGATCGCATCTATCCCGCGGAGCATGCGCCCCTGCTCGAGGAAATCATCGAACAAGGCGCGGCCATAAGCGAAATGCCGCTCGGCTGGGAGCCGCGCGCCCGCGATTTTCCCCGCCGCAACCGGCTCATCTCCGGGCTCGCGATCGGCGTCGTCATCGTCGAAGCGGCGCATCGCTCGGGCTCGCTGATCACCGCACGCTTCGCCCTCGAGCAGGGGCGCGAGGTGTTCGCGGTACCCGGCTCCCCGCTCGATCCGCGCGCCCAGGGCGCCAACGGCCTGCTCAAACAGGGAGCGACCCTCGTCACCGAAGCGGCCGACGTGATCACGGCGATCGAGCCCATCCTCGGCCGCGGTATCGCCCGGCCGGTGCCGGAGAAGGCGCCGCAGTTCGAGGCCGACGGCGACGCCGAACCGGAAGCGGACGGGCACGCGCGCGGCGACATCGCCGGCCTGTTGGGGCCTACTCCGGTTGCGATCGACGATCTGGTGCGGCTCTCGGGCGCGTCCGCCGCAACCGTGCGCCGGGTGCTGTTGGAACTCGAGCTTGCCGGCCGCATCGAGCGCCACGGCGGCGGGCTTGTGTCCATGAGCTAACAAAATGCCGGACACGCGCACGATTTCGCGCTCGTTCATATCGCATTCAGATTTCCTTAACGATGATAGCCCTTCGCCCTCGGGCGAAATCCGCAGAACTGAACAACAGTTCGCACGTGCGAACCAACATTGGAGGGAACGTTGAAGAAGCTGGCTTTGGTTGCGTCCGCCGCCACCGCTTTGGTCTGCGCGGCATCCCTGATCGCCACCCCCGCCGATGCGAAAAAGCATCACAAGAAGCCCGCCGCGGCCCCGGCGCAGCAGACGGCCTACGGCCCTGGGCCCGCCTATGGCGGCGGCGGCCCGGTGCATGCCAACGGCGGCCCGATCAAGAGCGGGTCTATGTGCTGGAAGGACGAAGGCTCCCGCACGCAGGCCCAGTTCGGGTATTGGATGGCCTGCCCGAAGTAATGGCGATCTGAACTTGGTGAGAGCTGGCGGGCCGAAAGGCCCGCCTTTTTTGTGAACCTCATACGCACGGAAGCGCACGCGCATTGAACAACGGGCACGGCCCGTAGCCGCTGCCGCCGGGCCGTCCGCCTCGTCACTTACTTTATATACGCGGGGCGACGCAGTCGGTCGGCGGTACGATGGTAACAACGGAAGGCAGTGACGGTATCTTGTTACTGTCTATGGTCATCTCAATGCGTTTCTTACGACAGGATTAAACCAGTTGGTTTGTCAATATCTTAGCGCCTCCGGTTCAGCGGCTGCCGCGGCCGCCGATTTGACAGGGGGGGACAAGTTACCCATGTTCCGCCCCATTCCGAGGGGCGGCCATGCCGAAGAGCGGCAGCCGCGCCCGCCAAAATCCGGACCTTCATGAACGTTGTAGTCGTAGAGTCCCCAGCCAAGGCCAAGACGATCAACAAGTATCTTGGCCCGGGCTACGAGGTGCTGGCCTCGTTCGGCCACGTGCGCGACCTGCCGTCCAAAGACGGCTCCGTCGATCCCGCGGCCGACTTCCGCATGGTCTGGGAGGTGGACGGCAAGTCGCAGAAGCGGCTCGCCGACATCGCCAAGGCGGTCAAGTCGGCAAGCAAGCTCATCCTGGCGACCGACCCCGACCGCGAAGGCGAGGCGATCTCCTGGCACGTGCTCGAAGTGCTCAAGCAGATGCGCGCGCTCAAGTCCCAGTCGGTCGAGCGGGTGGTGTTCAACGCCATCACTAAGCAGGCGGTGGCGGATGCGATGAAGCATCCCCGCACCATCGACCAAGCCCTGGTCGACGCGTATCTGGCGCGGCGCGCACTCGACTATCTCGTCGGCTTCACGCTTTCGCCGGTGCTCTGGCGCAAGCTTCCCGGCGCCCGCTCCGCCGGCCGGGTGCAGTCGGTCGCGCTGCGCCTCGTCGCCGACCGCGAGCTGGAGATCGAGCGCTTCGTCCCGCGCGAGTTCTGGTCACTCATTGCGACCTTGGCGACGCCGCGCGAGGAAACCTTCGAAGCGCGCCTCGTCGGGGCCGACGGCGAGAAAATCCAACGGCTCGATATCGGCTCCGGTGCCGAGGCCGAAACGTTCAAGCGCGACCTCGAAAATGCGAAGTTCCGCGTCGCCTCGGTCGAGGCGAAACCGACGCGGCGCAATCCGCCGCCGCCCTTCACCACCTCGACCCTGCAGCAGGAGGCGAGCCGCAAGCTCGGCTTCGCGCCCGCCCACACCATGCGGCTTGCGCAGCGTCTCTACGAAGGGGCCGAAATCGACGGCGAGACCGTCGGCCTCATCACCTATATGCGTACCGACGGCGTGCAGATCGCCGACGAGGCGATCGCCGCGACGCGCAAGGTGATCGGCGCCGACTACGGCCAGCGCTACCTGCCCGACGCGCCGCGCCAATATCAGACCAAGGCCAAGAACGCCCAGGAGGCGCACGAAGCGATCCGCCCGACCGAGCTTGCGCGGCGCCCGCGCCAAGTCGCGCGTTTCGTCGACCGGGACCAGGCGAAGCTCTATGAGCTGATCTGGCTGCGCACGATGGCGAGCCAGATGGAATCCGCCGAACTCGAGCGCACCACCGCCGAGATCGAGGCTACGGTGGGCGCGCGCCGGCTCGACCTGCGCGCGACCGGCACCGTGATCAAGTTCGACGGGTTCCTCACGCTCTACCAGGAAGGCCACGACGACAACGGCGAAGACGACGAGAGCCGCCGGCTGCCGGAAATGGAGGCGGGCGAGCCGCTCGCCAAGCGCTCGATCGCGGCCGACCAGCATTTCACCGAACCGCCGCCGCGCTACTCGGAAGCTTCCCTCGTCAAGCGCATGGAGGAGTTGGGCATCGGCCGGCCCTCGACCTACGCGGCGATCCTGCAGGTGCTCAAGGACCGCGGCTACGTGCGGATCGACAAGAAGCGCCTCGTCCCCGAGGACAAGGGCCGGGTGGTGGTCGCCTTCCTGGAAAACTTCTTCACCCGCTACGTCGAATACGACTTCACCGCGGATTTGGAAGAACAGCTCGACCGCGTTTCCAACAACGAGGTCTCGTGGCGCGAGCTGCTGCGCAACTTCTGGCGCGATTTTGCGCGCGCGGTCGACGAGATCAAGGACCTGCGCGTCGCCGAGGTGATCGACGCGCTCGACGAGATGCTGGCGCCGCATATCTTCCCGCCGCGCACCGACGGCGTCGATCCGCGCAAATGCCCGAGTTGCGAAGGCGGCCGCCTCTCGCTCAAGCTCGGCAAATTCGGCGCCTTCATCGGCTGTTCGAACTATCCCGAGTGCCGTTTCACGCGCACGCTCTCGGTGCCCGGCGAAGGCGACCCGGAAAACGGCCACAAGCGCCTGGGCGAAGATCCCGCCACGGGACTTGAAGTGACGTTGCGCAGCGGCCGCTTCGGCCCGTACGTGCAGCTCGGCGAAGCGGTCGACGGCGAGAAGCCGAAGCGCGCGGGAATCCCGCGCGGCGTGTCGCTCGACGACGTCGACCTCGACCGCGCGCTCGGCCTGCTCTCGTTGCCGCGCGAAGTCGGGCGCCATCCGGAAACCGGCGAGCCCATCCTCGCCGGCATCGGTCGCTTCGGCCCGTACGTGCAGACCGGGAAAACTTACGCGAGCCTCGAATCCGCCGACGACGTGCTCACCATCGGGCTCAACCGCGCGGTGACCCTGATCGCCGACAAGAATCTCAAGGGCAAGAGCGGCCGCCGCTTCGGCCCCGATCCGGGCCGGCCGCTCGGCGATCATCCGACCAAAAGCGGGCCGGTGGTGGCGAAGAACGGCCGTTATGGTCCCTACGTGAGCCACGACGGCATCAACGCGACCCTGCCGCGCGACAAGACGCCGGAGACGGTCACGCTCGACGAAGCCGTGGCGCTCATCGACGCGCGCGCCGAGGCGCTCGGCGGCAGGCCGGCGAAGCGGCCGGCCGCGCGCAAGGCGGCAAAGACGAACGGCCTGGCCGAAGCGGGCGCGCCGGCGCCGCGCCGCACGGCGGCCAAAGGTGCCAAACGCGCGGCGAAAGCGGCGAAGAAGGCTGCACCGCCCAAGCCTCCGGCGCACGCCAGCGCCAAGCCCGCGCGCCGGGCGAAAGGGTCGGAGTAACGCCGTAGGCGCAATAGGCCGAAGGCCGTATTGCGCCGCGTGTTTCCAAGTCGGCGCAATACGCGGCTTCGCCGCTATTGCGCCCTACAAATATTTGATGGCCAAGCCGCGCAATCCGCATCCGCGTCCCCTCCCCTCCAAGGAAGAGGTGCTGGAGTTCATCGGCAGCCGTTCGGGCAAAGTCGGCCGGCGCGAAATCGCGCATGCCTTTGCGGTCGCGCCCGGCGACCGCGCGGCGCTCACGGAATTGCTGCGCGAGCTTGACGACGACGGGGCGGTCGAACGCCGGCGCAAGAAGCTGCACCGCGCCGGCCATCTACCCTCGACCGTGCTCGCCGACGTCAACGCGCGCGACGCCGACGGCGAACTCATTGCCGAGCCGACCGAGTGGGACGAGGAGGCGCACGGCGCCGCGCCGAAAATCCGCGTGCCGGTGCCGCGCCGCGCGCGGCCGGGCGAAGCCGCCGGCGTCGGCGATCGCGTGCTGCTGCGCGTCGAGGAGACCGGCGCCGACGACGGCGCCATCCGCCACACCGGCCGCGTCATCAAAGTCATCGACCGCGCCAAGCACCGGATCATCGGCGTCTATCGCAGCTTGCCGGACGGCGGCGCCCGCCTGGTGCCGGTCGACAAGAAGGCGCTCGGTCGCGAACTCACGATCGTGCCGGGCGCTACCGCCGGCGCGCGCGAGGGCGACCTCGTCGCCGCCGAAGTGAGCCGGCCGCGCGGCTACGGCCCGCCGCAAGCGCGCGTCAAAGAGCGGCTCGGTTCGCTCAAGAGCGAGCGCGCCGTGAGCCTCATCGCCATCCACGCGCACGGGCTGCCGCACGAGTTTTCCCGCGCCGTGCTTGCCGAAGCGGAGGAGGCCCGCGCCGCGACCCTTGCGGGACGCGAAGACTGGCGCAAGCTGCCGCTCGTCACCATCGATCCCGCCGACGCCAAGGATCACGACGACGCCGTGCACGCGATGCCCGACCCGGATGCAAACAATCCGCGCGGCCATATCGTCACGGTAGCGATCGCCGACGTCGCCTACTACGTGCCGCCCGGTACGGCGCTCGAGCGCGCGGCGCTCGAGCGCGGCAACTCGGTCTATTTTCCCGACCGCGTGGTGCCGATGCTGCCGGAGCGCATCTCGACCGACCTCGGCTCGCTCAAGCCGCACGTCGATCGGCCCGCCGTGGCGGCGCGCATGGTGATCGGCGCCGATGGCCGCAAGCGCTCGCACACATTCCACCGCGTGATGATGCGCTCGGCCGCCCGGCTCGCGTATCCGCAGGTGCAGGACGCGATCGACGGCCACCCCGATGCCGACACGGCGCCGCTCGTCGAGCCGGTGCTTAAGCCACTCTATGCGGCCTACGGCGCAATCAAACGGGCGCGCGACGAACGCGCGCCGCTCGACCTCGATCTTCCCGAGCGCAAGCTGTTGCTCAAATCCGACGGCACCGTCGACCGGGTCATCATCCCGCCGCGCCTCGAGTCTCACCGCCTGATCGAGGAGTTCATGATCCTCGCCAACGTGGCGGCGGCCGAGACCCTCGAACGCGCGCGCGTGCCGCTGATCTACCGGGTGCACGACGCGCCGTCGCTGGAGAAGCTCGTCGCGCTGCGCGAGTTCCTGGCGAGCCTCGATATTCCGCTCTCGAAATCGCAGCAGCTAAGGCCGGCGGATTTCAACCGCATCCTGGCACGGGTGAAAGGGACCGACGTCGAGGCGCTCGTCAACGAGGTGGTGCTGCGCTCGCAAGCGCAGGCGGAATATTCCGCCGAGAACTACGGCCATTTCGGGCTCAACCTGCGCCGCTACGCGCATTTCACCTCGCCGATCCGCCGCTACGCGGACCTGATCGTGCACCGGGGACTGATCCGCGCGCTCAAACTCGGCGACGGCGCGCTGCCGGAGCACACGGAGGTGAAGGAGCTCGCTGAGACCGCGGCGCGCATTTCCGCCGCCGAGCGGCGTGCCATGGCGGCCGAGCGCGAGACCGTGGACCGCCTGATCGCGCATTTCCTCTCCGAAAAGATCGGCGCGACGTTTTCCGGCCGCATCGGCGGCGTGGTGCGCGCCGGCTTGTTCGTCAAACTCGACGAGACCGGTGCCGACGGCTTCGTCCCTGCCGGAACGCTCGGCAATGACTATTTTGCCTATAACGAGGCCGCCCACGCCCTGGTCGGCCAGGCGACCGGCGAGAGCTACCGGCTCGGGGATCGCGTCACGGTGAAGCTCGTGGAGGCGATCCCGGTGGCCGGCGCGCTGCGGTTCGAAATTCTCTCGGAGGGCCGCTATCAGCCGTCGTTGCGCAAGCAGCGGCGGGCCGGCCGAGGCCGCCGCGACGATGCACGGCCGCCCCGCAGCCGTTTCCGCCGCCGGCGTTGACACATGGAACTTGTCATGGACGCTACCCACCGCCCGCCGCGCGACGCACGCACCGCCTTGCTGCGCGGGTTCAAGTGTCGTTGCCCGAACTGCGGGCAAGGCAAACTGTTCCGCGCGTATCTCAAGGTGGTGGACCGCTGTGCCGTATGCGGCGAGGATTTTTCCCACCACCGCGCCGACGACGCACCCGCCTATTTCGTCATTCTTATCGTCGGCCACCTCGTGGTTCCGTGGGTGCTCATCGTCGAGGAGGCGTTTTCACCGCCCTATTGGGTGCACGCGGTGATCTGGATTCCGCTGATCATCGGGCTTGCGCTGGGGCTGCTGCAGCCGGTCAAGGGCACGATCGTCGCTTGGCAATGGGCGCATTTCATGCATGGCTTCGAGCACGCGGCGCAGGAGCAATCGCGCTGGGCGGCCGGTACGGAACAGCGATGATCGAACTTGCCGAACATATGACGACGACGGCGCGGGCGTCGACCGCACCCGCGCCGCGCCCGCGCGACGCCGCCACCCTCATCCTGATCGACCGCTCCGGCGCCGTGCCGAAAGTGCTGCTCGGCAAGCGCCACCGCGGCCATGTTTTCATGCCCGGCAAATACGTGTTCCCCGGAGGCCGCGTCGAACCGCACGACCGTCACGTGCCGGTCGCGGGCGAGCTCGATCGGCATCTCGAAGAGAAACTCATGCGCCATGTGTCGCGCCCGAGCCGCGACAAGGCACGCGCGCTCGCGGTCGCGGCGATCCGCGAAGTATTCGAAGAGACGGGCCTGCTGGTGGGCCGCAAGGTCGAGGATGCGCCGCGGGTGCCGGCCGACGGCCCGGTCGATCCGTTCGCGGCCGCCGGCGTGCGTCCGGATTTGTCGGTACTGCATCTCATCGCCCGCGCGATCACGCCGCCGGGACGGCCGCGCCGCTTCGATGCGCGCTTCTTCGCCGCCGATGCGCAGCTGATCGTGCACCGGGTCGAGGGCGTGGTCGGCCCCGAGGCGGAACTCGTGGAACTCACCTGGCTGCCGATCGCGCAGGCGCGCGAACTCGACATCCCGCCGGTGACCAAGCGCGTGCTCACCGAACTGGAAGCACGCGTCGCTGCCGGCTTCGGGCACGACCTGCCCGTGCCGTTCTACCGCGTGCTGCACAGGAAATTCACCTGCTTGATGTTGTAAGAATGCGCCGCTTCGGCGAAAGCCGGCCGCGCGCCGGATGCTGCTGCGCACAAAATTCCGCATCGCACGTTCGCGTACAATTCTCAGGATCAGGCGACCGTTTGGTCGCTATGACGTTCAGCAAATGTGAATTTTTTCACACTACGGCGATATCGGTGCCGGCGCACCTTGCTCGCTACTTTAGGTCGTGATCTATTGTCTGCTGTAAGGCTAAAGATGCTTGTAAAATTCAGCTAACCAGCGGAGGAGATCATGAAAGTCGATAACCCGGCCGGCGGCCGGTACATGCGCCATTGTCTGTTGCTTACGGCCTTGATGCTTGCATCTTCCGCTCAGGTGGCAAAGGCGCAAACCACCCTGCCAAACGACCCGAAGCCAAATAATCCTGCCGACTGCATTATCTCGCAGATTGACTTCAACGACTGGTTCGAATCCGGAACTGCGACGAAAGACGGCATCGTTCGCCCCGCGGACAGCATCTCTTTTAACCCCACCTCGTTCTGCTCCTTTTATAGATGGTCGGAGCAAATGTTTCTGTGGTTGACCTCGCCGGTGCCGTCCAGGTACGGCAGCGGCTCGCACGTATTCGATTCGCCGGTATTCTTCTCGCTCTCACCGCTCGATGCGACCAAACACCGGACCTTGATACCCCATTCGCCCGGCGGAATCTTCAACCTCAACGTCGCTCTCACCCAGCGTGGGAGCAACGGACAACGCGTCGTGTTCGACAGCACCGGGAAGATCCACGACGTCGTCACCGCGGAAGCGGGCCCGACCGGAAAGCTGCTGATACGCAATGCCGTAGGTCAGCCGGTCGAGGTCGAGCGCATCGAAGCGGGGGCCGACGGCAAAGCGCGATTGCTCGACAGGCAGAATAAGCCGATCGAGCTGCAGGCTGCGCGCGGTAAGGCTCCGGAGCTGCGCGACAGGTTGGGTGCCGTTCACCCACTGCAAGACCGTGCCGTTCTCGTTAACGGAATCCCGCATATTTTGACCGGATCGGGCGCCGTCGTCGACACCGAACAGGGTCAGTCGGGCGGCGAGGTCCTGATGGCGCAGAACAACTCGCTCGTTTATTATCTCCTTCAGGTCAACGACGTGTGGGCGTATTTCAACACCGGCGTAACGGACAACAAATTCACTCCGCAGTTCAGTCAGTTTCCGACTACCGGGCAGGACCTGGGAAGGATCACGACCGTCGCCCAACAGGCGCCGTCGCCGTTTACCAAGCCGTCCTTCCCCGACGGCAACGCGCTCGCCGTCGAGGTGAAGTCCGCGTGGATCGAGACGAGCGGGCTCGCCCATCCGGGCGACTACATCACCATCACGGCAACGATCCCCACGTTCAATCCGCCCCTCACGCAGTCGGGACTCACGCAATCGACCGTGTCCGGGAGCAAACAGGCAACGCTCGCTTTGATGGGCATGCACGTGGTCGGCACCGTGTCGGGTCATCCCGAGATGATCTGGGCCACGTTCGAACACGTCAATAATGCGCCGAACGCTCCTTACACGTACAACAATGCCAATGGCACGGTCCCCGGTCCCGCCCCAGGGCTCGGCCCGTGGAATTTCTCGGCGACCGGCGCCACGAGCGGATCGATCACGAAACGAATGGACTGGGACCCGCAGAGCAATTCCATCACGACCCAGAATACCGGGTCGACCATCGGTCCGAACGACGTCTACCGGGTGAATGCCTGGGGCACCGCCTCCAGCGACCTCGCCTTCGCCAACAACAACACGGACATCATTTCGATCAACAACAGCGTGCTCGGACAGCTCCTTGCCGGCGATAAACGCCGGAAATACATCCTCACCGGCACGACCTGGACCGTGGGGGGCCAGCCGCCAATCGCCAACAACCAGGTCGGCACGCCGCAAATGGCCAACACCACCATGGAGACGTTCATGCAGCCGAGCAATTGCTTCTCGTGCCACCGGGGGAACATGCTCGGCTCACAGCCATCCGGTGCGTTTGGCGGCGGCCTGAGCCACGTATGGCAGCCGACCAAGCCGCTGTTCTAGCCGATCCCAGGGACTGAGACTTTGCAGGCGCAATACGCGAGGACGCTCGCGTATTGCGCCGGTTCATCTGAAGGACCGCGCAATACGGCGCTGCGCGC
>Ga0210408_10000256_pt1 | contig 74889 bp, 61 predicted proteins | sample IncBWH4MmetaG_FD_155471 | JGI IMG/M metagenome (GOLD analysis project Ga0210408, IMG submission 155471) | Forest soil microbial communities from Barre Woods Harvard Forest LTER site, Petersham, Massachusetts, United States - Inc-BW-H-4-M | ecosystem: Environmental > Terrestrial > Soil >... | reverse complement strand
TTGCCTCCTGCGCGCTAACCTGATAAGCTTGGATACTCGTGATCACGACTACAGGTATGGCTGCGGTGGTCGGCTGCGCTTTCAATTGTCGTAACGCGACCAGCCCGCCCATTTCCAACACATCGTCCAGGACCACCAGCTCCTCGGTTGGCGTTACATGGGCGTCAGTCCCGACTCCCCGCTCGATTCCCAGGTCTTCCTCCCCGAAGAAGTCTGGTTCGAGAAACTTCCCAACCCCTTCGATTTCTGGCGCGGCATGCCTCCGCTGCTCGCCGCCAGCACCGCCGCTAAAGCGGATTTCGCCGCCGCCTCCTTCATGCGCGGCCTCATCGAGAATAACGGCGACCTCGGCGTCATCGTGCGCACCCAAACCCCGTTGGCGCCTGACCAGCGCGAACAAATCCGCGCTGCCCTCCGCGATCGCAAGCGCCGCGCTGGTACTGCCGACCAGCCCCTCCTCCTCTGGAGCGGTGCGGAGGTCATCAAACCGCAGCTCTCCAGCGCCGACCTCCAGTTCCTGGAAAACCGTAAATTCACCCGCGGCGAAATTTGCTCCGCCTTCGGTGTCCCGGAGGAAATCGTCAACACCACTGACCACAGCAAATACGACGTCATGTCCGGTGCCCGGTTGAATTTCATCGAAAACCGCGTCGCTCCCCTCTGCCGCCGCCTTGAGGCGGAAGAAGCAACAACCGTCAAACTCATCGATCCCAAGGCCACCGGCTGGTTCGACCTCGAAGCCCTGCCAATCATGCAAGAGGCACTCCGCAAACGCCTGGCCTCAGCAAAAATCGGTTTCGACATGGGCATCCCCTTCAACGAACTGAATCAGGTCTTTGACCTTGGCTTCAAACCACTCCCCTGGGGCGACACCGGTTACCTGCCAACCAAATACCAACCCTTAAAATCGTAATCTTAATCCTAGCCAAAGATATTTGAAATTTTTTCAGTTCAGGTCAGAACCCGGCACCGTTTGAAATATCTGAGAGATAATTTTACCAGATTTTTGGCCTTAGAATCTAATCTTAATCGTAATCCTCCGTCCCGGCCGCCGTAGCCCCTTTCTCAATTCTCAATCCTCGCCACCTGGTAATATATATGGGTCCCATTCTTCCCATTCTTCCCATGCCCATCTCCCTCTCACCGCGCCTTGTTCGTCTCCAGCACCTCCGGCGCGTCCTCGTCCGCGCCACCCACCCGCGCCTGATTACTTATGACACTCACTCGACCCAGCGAGCCACTCCCCGAGAATGTAAAACCCGGGACCAAGAAACGACAACACCGCGGCCCCCTCATCAGACATCCCCAGCCCTCCGCCGGTCTCTGGGGGCACATTCGCAGTGTTCGGCTTAAGCGAGGCGCATCCCTCGCAAAAGACCACGGAGAACAACAGACCAGTCACGAACCATCGCAAGTCATGTCGCTTTGGAATCATAAATTCAGGTTGCTCGAATACAAACTCGCTCCTTGCCTTTGTTCAGTCAAGCCATGTTAACCGCTCCTTGGCGCCAATCCTAAATCCCCGCCGTCCCTCGCCACCCGGTTCCGTAGCAGCCGACGCCAGGAGGCTCTAACTACCGCCATGTAACCATGTAACCATGCAACCTTGTAACCTTGTAACCCCCTTTAACTCCACCGCCCCTGCCCACTGCCGGGTGCCAGTCCTTTGTACGGGGGGGCGCCTCCTTCCCGTCTTCAGGTGGGGCGTGGTGCCCGGCACTCCCCCAATACCAAACCTTAGCTCATCCCTCCGCCCGCTCGACACCCGGGTCCCGTCCAGAACTGGCCGGCAACACGCAGGCACCTAGCCAAAACTTGATCACCTCCCGCACATCCTTATCGAAATTCTCCCACCCAGCCCGCTTCACTACGAACGAGTTTGCTCCCATCTGGTAGGCCCGCGCTACATCTTTCTCGTAGTCCGACCCGGTCACCACGATAACTGGCAGCCCCTTGAACTTGGGTTCCCCACGCAGCCACGCCAAAACATCGAAACCGTCAACTCCCGGCATGCGCAAATCAAGCAGCACCAACCTCGGCAGCGCAAAGGCGCCCCGGTCCGCGTACTGCCCCTCACCCTTGAAATACGCCAGCGCTTCCTCGCCGCTCCGCACCAGCGTTACCGCCTCATTCACCCACGCCCGCCCAAACGCTCTTCGCATGAGCTCGGCGTCATCCGTATTGTCCTCGACAATCAGAATCATAGAAGGACCCACCCGCATTTTCTCCCCGAAAGCGGCCTTGCCCGCTGGCTGTTCGGAGTCAAGTGACTCTTACCACTAATACGTCAGGCTCGCAAGTATCCAATCACCCCCTGACTACTGCTCCGTAGCAGCCGACGGCAGGAGGCTCTAACTACCCATCATCTGGACGGATGTCCTCCAGCCCTACGACACCGCCGCCGCCCCGAACACCCCGATCGCCGTTTTCGGCGCCTTGTCCTTCTGGTGGTTTGGCGAGCACGGTCATCCGCGCATCGACACCTCCCAGCATGTCTTCTTCCAGAACGACCAACTGGCCACCCGCTTCATCGAAGAAATCGACTTCGACTACTGCGCCTCGGACGCCACCGCCGCCCTCCTCACCGCCGGTTCGTAATCCTAATCTTAATCGTAATCTTAATCCTAGCCAAAGATATTTGAAATTTTTCAGTTCAAGTCAGAACCCGGCACCGTTTGAAATATCTGAGAGATAATTTTACCAGATTTTTGGCCTTAGAATCTAATCCCCCCGGCGCGGTCCCATCCCGCGCCGGCTTCCGCAATGAGAAATGAAAAATGCTCGATGCCCAATGCTCAATGTACCGCTCCCCCCCTTTTCCCTTTGCCATCTGCCATTTGCCATTTGCCGTTGCGTTCCGGACGGCCGCCCGTCGCCATCATCCATCATCCATCATCCCTCCAATGCGCCGCCTCCTTACAATCCCCAAGGGATTGCACCACTCAGCCCAAGGGTTGCGAGGAACGAGCTACCCTGGGTTACGCCCCGACCCTCATGGCTCCCTCTCCCCGCGAGGAACGAGCGGGGAGAGGGGCGTTACACTCCAATAACCCTTGCACCCGCACACCAAGACCCTTATAACCAAATTCATGAAAGGTTGCCCCGAAAGTCCTCCGCGTTGGGCCTACACGCCATGAAGGCGAAGAACATCATTCTTGTGGCGGTAATTCTCCCCCTCGGGATATGCCTCTTCGTCGCAGGCGTTGTCGTTGGAGCGTTGCGCGCTCACAAGGTAGCGCAAAGGGAAGAGACCCAGTTTGTTCTGCCGACGAGCTATCGCACCTCCGTAGCCCGGCACCGCTCAGGCCGCATCCAGGCGGCGCAGCACCGATTCGTCATGAACATTAGAAAGGAGCAAATGTGAAGCGCAATATTCTGGCGGGAGTCAGCGGAGCAGCAGCCGCATTTGTCATTATCTGGCTGCTCGAATTAGCCGGGACTGTGATTTTTCCGCCTCCGCCCGGGTTGGACTTCACAAATCCGCAGGCGGTACGGGCGGCAATGGCAAACATTCCGTTAGGCGCATTGGTATGTGTGCTTATCGCGCAACTCGCCGGCACTTTTTCGGGCGCGTGGGTCGCAGCCCGCATCGCTCGTCGCGCCCAGGCCGCCCTCGCCATGACAGTGGGTGTTCTAGCGATGGTTGCAGGCATCGGCAACATGTTGATGATCCCTCATCCGGTCTGGTTTTGGGTTGCATCGTTGCTACTTTGTTTGCCCTCCGCGTACCTCGGTGGCCTGTTAGCACGCCGAATCGGTATCAGAACAAAGCTTCTCCACATTGCTGGGCCCATGCCCTGAGCGATACAGTGGAGAAACTTTGCTCCGACCCCGTGAAGCCGCCAAGTTGGCAGTCTGGGCCACTATTATCGTGATCACAAAGCGCTTGTCGGAAGCGGGTGACCACGAAGATTGAGAGATGATTGGCCGGCCTAACACGATGGAGCGGACCGGAGCCTGCCCCTGCTTCCCTCATCCGCCGCGCCTGCGGGGTCTCCTTCCTTTCCCCCACTCCGCATTCCGCATTCCGCACTCGTCTCACTCACTGCCCAACTACCCTGATAACCCCTTGCAACTCCTCATTCTTTCCCCACCGTCCTCCACTTGCCTTTGACATCGCGATACGCGAGCGTCCGAAAGCCACCCTTGCATTGGACCCACACCGGCGCGCCCACCTCCGGTAACGGCGGTTCTCTCTCGCCATCGCAGGATGGCGGAGGTTTCTGTTCTTCGGAATTCATAAACCGGCACCGGCCCAAGAGAAATCTCTTGTGGTACATCTCAGGCGTTCAGGTTCTCCCATTCTGATCCTTAGAGAACTATCAGCCGCTCCCATCGAAAGTCAACCAGTCCGTTTCCACAGTCACCGTACGGCACGTCACTTAAAGTCACCATCTCTTCCGCAACACGACGAACCACAAAGAAGGTAAACCCCATGCTCACCCAGCTCTCCACCGTCAAAGGCCGCCTCGGGATCGACGCCGCCAACCCCCAGTACGACGCCCTCCTGACCAACGCCATTAAGTCCCTCAGCGCTCGCTTCGATAAAGAAACCAACCGCACCCTGGCCCGCACCGTCGCCGCCACCCACGAGTTCCCCGTCTACGACACAGAAATTTCTCCGCCCAGCTACCCCATCGAGACGGTCACGAAATTCGAACTGAAAACCTCGGAAGCCACCGGTTGGCAGGAACAATCCCCCGCCCCCGATTACCTCATCCGCAACGCCTGCATCATTTCCCTCCCATCATCCACCATCCACCATCCATCATCCCCGTGCCTCGCCCGCGTCACCTACACAGGAGGTTACGTGTTGCCCGGCGACAACCTTCAACTTTCAACCTTCAACTTTCAACTTCTCCCCGACCTCGAACAAGCCGCCGCCGAACAGGTCGCCTTTTGGTTCCAGAACCGCGAGCACCTTGGCCTCCAGACCTATTGGCCCTCCGGTGTCGCCTACCTGCAATTCGCCGCCCTCGACCTCCTCCAACCCGTCCAAGCTACCCTGTCTCAGCATCGCCGTTGGAACCCTTTGAAAAACTGCCGTTTCCCGTTTCCCCCATTAATCCATAAATCCATCAATCCATGGGCCCATGCACCCAACAATCCGTTAATCCAGCCGCGTCCGTCCAGGCCACACTCTCCCAGTATCGCCGTTGGTCCCTCTAAAATCTAAAATCCAAAATTCCCAAAGCCCGCCGACTCGTTTGTCCGCCTTCACCTCTCGCCTGGCGCTTAAATTACTGACCGGGCCCATCAGCAGTTTCCTCGCACGTTTGAGTCCGCACCATCCGCACTGCTCTTCGCTCTAACCCACTCCACCCCACCCTTCTATTAGTCCAGCCGTCGCCTCCGCGCTCACGGCCCGGGGTTTCCACTGGGAGACATTCCCCATTTCACCCGGCGCACGAACGCGCTCTGCCCCGATTGTTGCCTACCCGCTCGCAGGCCTAAAGTTGGACAGATTTGAATGAAATTGGGACACGCAAAGATACGAACCCTCGAAGGGGAATAGTTATGACCGCCCTGACCCCAATTATACCCATGCACCCAGCCCCTAACTCCGCCCGCTCCACCACCAGGGGATGGTTCCTGTTACCCCTGTTTGTTTCCTTCCTCGCCTCACCGGCCATGGGCCAGACCAGTTTTTGCCAGGCCATTGTTGCCAAGCAAGCCGTCACCCTCAGCGGGAACATGCTCATCGACAGCTTCAATTCCGCCAACCCAGCCTTCAGCACCGCCGGCCTCTACGATCCCGCCAAACGCCAGGACGCCGGTGATGTTGCCAGCGCTTCGGACAGCGTCACCGTAATTACCGATACCGGCAACACCAGCGTTTACGGCCACTTCCTCACCGGGCCTTCCGGCTCGGTCAGCATCTCCGGCAATGCCTCCGTCGGCAGCCTGGCCTGGGTCAACAGCGGCAACCGCGGCGTTCAACCGGGCTGGTACTCGACCAATTTCCACCTGGTCATTCCCGATGCCTCTTTGCCGGCAGTGACCTTTTCGGCGTTGAAACAAACCTCGGGCAAGGTGAACGGCACCAATTACAACTACGTGCTGGCTACTGGCAATTATCAGGCCACCAACTTCAGCCTCACCGGTAGCATGTGCATCAAAGGCAATGTCGTCCTCTATTTCCCCGGCGGCTTCCAAATCACCGGTCAGGGGTTTGTTTATATTGCCCCGGGCGCGCGCCTGACCGTCTATCTCGGTGGCCAATCGCAGCTCTCCGGCGGCGGCACGGTCAATGGCACCGGGTTTGCCACCAATTGCACGTATATCGGGCTTCCCTCCTGCACCAGCGTCCAGAATACCGGCAACTCCGATTTCATCGGCACCGTTTACGCCCCCGAAGCCGCCCTGACCCTTTCCGGCGGCGGCTCCCGGACCGTCAACTTCGCCGGCGCTGCCCTCGCCGCCACCGTCAAAATCACCGGCGGCTACCAGTTCCATTTCGACCAGGCCGTCTGTGGCTGTTTGCCTCCGCTGCTCGCCGCTCCCCTCCCCAACCTCGTGCGCTCCGTTGGCGGCGTTGCCGTCTTCACCACCAGCGTTTCCGGCACCGGCCCCTTCACCTATCTCTGGGAAAAGAATGGCGCCCTCATCCCCGGAGCGGCCACCAGCAGTCTCACGCTGACTAATCTCGCCACCACCGATTCGGGCACCTATAGCGTCATCATCTCGGGCGCCTGCTCCAGCATCACCAACAGCGCTACTCTCACCGTCGATACCTGTTTCCCCGAGGTCGATGTCATGCTCGTTCTGGACCGCTCCGGCTCCATGGCGGGCCAACCCTACAACGATGTCCGGCTGGCCTCCACCAATCTCATCCTCAACCTCCACCTCGGCACCAATGGCGACCAGGCCGGCCTGGCCTCCTACAACTCCACCCCCACTCTCGATCAAACCTTAACCAACAATACCCTGGTTTTGCAGCAGGCCATCCACTCCCTGCCCGCGGCCGGCGGCAATACCTCCATCAGCCTGGGCCTCCAAACCGGCCAGGCCGAATTGCTCTCCCTGCGCCATAATCCCCAGGCCCTTCCCGTCCTGGTCCTCCTCTCCGATGGCCAGCCCACTGGCTCTGACTCTCCCGGCAACGCCTTGGCTCAGGCCACGCTCGCAAAAAACGCCGGCACTCGCATCTTTACTGTCGGTCTCGGAACCAACGTCAATAGCCCCCTCATGGCTGGTATCGCCTCCGCTCCCTCGGACTACTATTTCACCACCAATTCGTCCCAGCTCACCGCCCTTTTCAACGCCATCTCCACTATTATCTGCCGCCCGCCCACCAACATCGTCGTCACGGGTCCCTCCAACTCCACCCTCTGCGCCGGCTCCACCGCGGTGCTCACTGTCTCTGCCTCCGGTTGCCCGGCGTTCAGTTATCAATGGACCAGGAACGGCCTGCTCCTCGGCACCAATAGCTCCCTGGTCATCTCTAACGTTTCTCCGGCTGATTCCGGCACCTACACCGTCGCCGTCTCCAGTATCTGCAGCAGCGCAACCAACTTCGCAACGCTCACGGTCACTCCCCCGCCCGCCATCTCCTGTCCCGCCAACAAATCTGTTCCGATCGATGTCGCCTGGTCCTTCGATCTCCCCACCGCGAATTACCCGCTGACCGTTCTGGGCACGGTCACCAATACCGCCGGTCATTGCGGCAACACCTTCGACGCCACCCGGACCTGGGTCGCCACCGACGCTTGCGGCAACAGCGCTCAGTGCAGCCAGACCGTCAACGCTATCGACACGATTGCCCCCGTCATCACCTGCGCCAATACCAACAAGACTGTGCAACTCGGCCAGGCTTGGACCTTCGACCCGCCCACCGCGACCGATAACGGCGGCAGCAACGTCACGATCACCGTCTTCAACACTGTCACCAATACCAGCGGTCATTGCGGCAACACTTTCGACGCCACCCGGACCTGGGTTGCCACCGATGCCTGCGGCAACAGCGCCCAGTGCAGTCAGACGGTTAACGCCATCGACACGATTGCCCCCGTCATCACCTGCGCCAATACCAACAAGACCGTGGAGCTCGGTCAGGCCTGGAGCTTTGACCCGCCCACCGCCACCGACAACGGCGGCACCAACGTCACGATCACCGTCTTCAACACTGTCACCAATACCAGCGGTCATTGCGGCAACACCTTCGACGCCACCCGGACCTGGGTGGCCACCGACGCCTGCGGCAACAGCGCCCAGTGCAGCCAAACCGTCCTCGCGCTCGATCAAACGCCAATCGTGATTAATTCAGCACCCGGCAATCTGACCAACTGCCCTGGGACAATCGCCACCTTCAACGTCAACGCTACCGGCACCGGGTTGAGCTATCTCTGGTTGCGCAACGCGTCCGTTATCGGCACCAATGCCCGCCTGACTCTCAGCAACTTGAGTGCGGCGGACGTCGGCTCCTACCAGGTCATCATCACCGATCAGTGCGGCAATTCCTTAACCAACAGTGCTGCCCTCAGCTTGAACCAAATCGTGGTGGCCACGCCGCTCGCCAGCTCCGTCAGGAATCTGGGCGATAGCGTTACTTTTGCCACTGTTCCTTCCGGCACCGGCCCCTTCACCTACACCTGGACGAAGAACGGGACCGCCATTGCCGGCGCCGACACCAACAGCCTTTGCCTTACCAACCTGGACTACGCCGATGACGCTACCTATACCGTCCAGGTCAGCGGCGCCTGCAATACCGCCGTTCAAGCTGCCACCCTCACCATTAACCACCCGCCTACCGTCAGCATCCTCAGCCCGACTAACGGCGCCGTCTTCATCGCCCCGGCAACCTTCACCGTCCTCGCCGATGCCCAGGACGTCGATGGCACTGTCACCAATGTGGACTTCTTCCTCGCCGCTACCAATCACCTCGGCCAGGCCACCAACGCCCCTTACTTTGTTGTCCTCAGCAACCTCGTCGCCGGCTCTTACTCGTTCACCGCCAAAGCCACCGATAACCTCGCCGCCACCGGCACCTCCGCCCCGGTCAGCGTCACCATCATCGACAAGCCGCCGCTCACCCTCCTCAGCGCCATGCATCGCAACCCCGCCACCGGCCTGTTCGACCAGACCGTCAGCGTCAATAACCCAACTTATTCGGATTTCAATGCCGTCCGCGTCTATGTCGCTAACCTGCTCCCGGGGCAGGTCGTGTATAACTCCTCCGGTTACAGCAACGGTATCCCTTACGTCCAATCCTACGTCGCCATCCCACCGGGCAGTTCCGTCCCCTTCACCATCGAATACTACGTCACCAACGGTATCCTCCCCTACCCCTTGCTGCGCGCTGAGTTGGTCTCGCCCTCAGGCCCGTCCGTGGCCGTTGTCGGCGGCAGAGTCCAGCACATCAACCAGGCTCTCGTCTTGGCCAATCATAACTTCCTCCTCAACCTCCCCACCCTCCTCAACCGCGTCTATTACATCCAGTACTCCAGCGATTTGCTCCACTGGAAGACCGCCGTCCCGGCCATCACCGGTAACGGACTGGTCGTGCCCTGGGTTGACGACGGTTTGCCCAAAACCGAGTCCCTCCCGGCCTCCCAACCCCAGCGCTTTTATCGCCTGGTCCTGTTGCCTTGAGCCGCAAAGCCAAATTTTACCAGATGAAAACTCTCAATTATCTCCCCGCCCTCGCCGCTGGCCTCGCCCTCGCCGCCACCTCCGCCCGCGCACAAAACCTCCAAACGGCGGACGCGCAATCCCCCAACCGCTTCGGCCTCAACTACCGATTGGGCTTGAACCTCAAAGTCAATTTCCACGGCTTGGGCGGCTTCGGCCAGCCCCTCCGCCTGACCCCCAACGGCGACCCCTTCAACTACAGCGATGGCTACGTCTATCAGGACATCAACCATGGCCTCGGCGGCCAAACCTGGTATTGGGGCTACGCCGCCGCCCCCGCTCCCTATAAGCAATACACCTTGGGCGACCCCAGCGTCATTTTCCACCAGTTCTCCTCCCAGCCCAACGCCAATTCCAATGACAACGACGCCACCCCCCAGTCCAACTTCGAGCTGACCTACAACCGCGAATTGTACCGCGGCAAAAATTGGCGCGCCGGTCTCGAGGCCGCCGCTGGTTATGGCCGCGTCTCAGTTAACGATTCCCGCCCCATGGCCGCTGACCTCGCCGTCGCCTCCGATGCCTATGCCGTCCCTATCGACCCCATGACCGGCTACGGCATCACCACTTTCGCCAATTACCCGGGTCCTCATTATGGTGACTCTGTCGGTCCCAACGCCCTGCTCGGTGATACCCCTGCCCATTTGCCTGCCCAAATCCTCCCCGGCGGCGCCCTCATCTCCGGCTCCCGCCAGTTCGATGCCGACGTCTTCGGTTTCCGCCTCGGGCCATATGTCGAACTCCCCCTCAGCGATACCGTCTCCCTGAACTTTAGCGGCGGACTCGCCGTCGCCTTCATCAACAGCGACTTCTCCTTTCACGAGACCGTCACCGTCGCCGGCGTCGGCTCCCAGACCCACTCCGGCTCCGGCTCCCATTCCGATTGGCTCCCCGGCGGCTACGTTGCCGCCACCTGCTCCGTCGCCCTCTCCCAAAGATGGGCCCTGCTCGCCGGCGCCCAGTTCGAGGATGTCGGCAAATATTCGCAGTTTGTTAACGGCAAACAGGCTGTGCTCGACCTAACCCGCGCCGTTTTCGTCACCGTCGGTGTCTCTTATGTATTCTGAACCTGGAAGTACAAACTACATGAAAAATCAAATCAAAGTTCTGTTGGTGGACGACCATCCGGTGGTGCGCCGCGGGGTCGCTGCCTGCCTCGCCCGGTTCCCGAACCTCCTCGTCGTCGGCGAAGCCGCCAACGGCCAGGATGGCATCCGCAAGGCCCGCGAATTGTTGCCTGACGTTGTCCTCATGGACATCGACATGCCCAAAATGAGCGGTCTGGCCGCCACCGAGGTCCTGCGCAAAGAACTGCCCCAGGTCAAAGTCCTAATTCTCTCCATGCACAGCCATTCCGAGTACGTCCTGCGCATCATCCAGGCCGGTGCCCGTGGCTACGTCCTCAAAGAGGCCAGCCCCGACGACCTGGCGGGCGCCATCGAAGCCGTCCAGGCCGGTGAGGTCTTCTTCAGTCCCGAAGTCGCCCGCGTCGCCCTCAACCAGTTCGTCCGCCGCAACGGCAGCTCCGAGGAGCCCGGCCATCGCATCACCAGTCGCGAGCGCGAGGTGCTCATCGCCATTGCCGAGGGCTTGAGCAATAAGGAAATCGCCTCCCGCCTCGGCGTCGGCGTGCGCACCGTCGAAACCCATCGCGAGCGCATCATGCGCAAGCTCAATATCCATAGCGTTGCCGGCCTGACCAAATACGCCATCGCCAAAGGCCTGGTGATGCTGCGCGAGGAATCCGACCTCATGGGCAAGTGCTGAGGAAGTGGCGCGTGACAAGTGGCGCGTGACGAGGGAACGTCACCCGTCACTCTTGTTCACGTTTTACGTTTCACGTTTTACGCCTCACGCCCGGCCTCCATTCCCCTCAACACCGTCTTAAGAATTTTGCCCGTTGCATTCCGTGGCAGGGCCGGCAGCACGACCACCTTCCGCGGGACTTTGTAATCGGCTAACCGCTTGCGCACGAAATGCTGCATCGCTTTCTCCTCGAGCAACGCCCCGTCATTGGCGGAGACGAACGCCACCGGCTGTTCGCCCCGCCGCGAGTCGGTCCTCCCAATCACCGCCGCCTCCTTCACCCCGGGGAACTGGTACAGGATTTCCTCGATTTCCCGGGGATAAACATTGATCCCATTGACCAGCAGCATGTCCTTTTTCCGGTCCGTGATGTAGTAATATCCCTCGGCGTCCCGGTAGCCGATATCGCCCGTGAGCAGCCAGCCATGGCGCATCACCTTGGTTGTCTCCTCCGCTTGGTTCCAATAACCCAGCATGACATTCCCGCCACGCACGCACACCTCCCCAACTTCGTTGTCCCCCAGTTTCCGCCCCGCGTCGTCCTGAATGCTGACTTCCACATGCGCAATCGGCAGCCCGATCGACCCCGGCTTGCGCGTGCCGTCCAGGGGATTTTTCGTCACCACCGGGCTGGCCTCGCTCAGCCCATAACCTTCAATCAGCGGAATGTGAAATCGGGCTTCGAACTCCTTGAGCACCTGGACCGGCAGCGGCGCCGCCCCGCTGATACACAAACGCAAGGGCAGGGGACCTGGCAACGGCGCATTCACCATGCTGCGGAAAAATTGGGGAATGGCCGGCAGCGCCGTCGCTTCCCGTTGGATGATTTCCTGCAAAACGTTGCGCACCGGGTGCAGCGATTTGACCAGCACGATGGACCCGCCGACCAGCAGCGGCAGCAACAGCCCCACCGTCAGCATGTAACTGTGAAACATCGGCAGCAGCACCGCAAAACGGTCCGTCTTGACGGTCTGCAGCACGATCCGGCAGCTCTCCACGTTATGCAGCAGGTTGCCATGCGACAGCATCGCCCCTTTCGGACGCCCGGTCGTGCCGGAAGTGTAAATGAGCACCGCCAGCGACGAGTTGCCGGCCTCGTGTGCCAGGGAACCCGAACCCTCGGTCCGATCGCCTCCCCTCGTCACTCGCCCCTCGTCACTTTTCACCCTCGTATCAATTTCTTCGACCTTAAATATCGCAAGCTGCGGCCGCGCGGCCGCCAGCGCGCGAAAATGCGAGCCCAGCTCCGCATCCGTAATCAGCACGTCAATACCGGCGTCGTTCAGGATGTAATTGACCTCGTCGGCTTTGAGAAAATTGTTGATCGGCACCACCACCGCCCCGGCCTGCAGAATGCCAAAGAGCGCCGGGACAAATTCGGGACAATTCTTGAGCCAGAGCCCCACCCGGTCCCCGGCTTTCACCCCAAACTGCCCACCGAGCCGGCTCGAAACAAAACGGGTTTGTTCCCACAGCTCGGCATAGGAATACTCGCGCTCGCCCCAAAAGAGGGCAGTCTTCTCCGGCTGCTTTCGGACGGACTCCGCAAACGCTTTCGCCAAATTCATCTCCGCAAATATTATGAAGAAGCTCCAGCGTTAGGCAAGAAGGGGAATGATGGCGACGGAGGGCGGCCGGGTAGCGGAGCGACGGAGTTCGGTCACACGCCGCCGTGCCGTTGCTCCGCGATTTTCGCATGGTCCTTTGCGAGTGCGCCGGTATATTTTCGTTGTGGTTGATACGGAACAAAAACTCCAGGCGTTCCTCCCCACCCTCCAGGCAGCCACCTGGGTCGCGGTGGACACGGAAGCCGACAGCCTTCATGCCTATCCGGAGAAGGTTTGCCTGATTCAGATCAGCACCGTCTCGGGCGACGTGTTGATCGACCCCTTGGCACACCTGAAGCTCGACCCGTTGCTGGACGCCCTCTCCGGTCACGAACTCCTCATGCATGGCGCCGATTACGACCTGCGCCTTTTGCGCAAGCATCATGAGTTCGTCCCCAGTGCGATTTTCGACACCATGCTGGCGGCGCGCCTCCTGGGCGTCCTTCAATTCAGCCTCGGCAATTTGGTCGAAACTTGCCTGGGAGTGAAACTGGAGAAGGGGGCGCAGAAGGCCAACTGGGCGATGCGTCCATTGACCGAGCGCATGGTGAAGTATGCCCGAAACGACACCCATTACCTCAAACCAATTGCCGACCAACTCAAAACCAGGTTGGAGTCCAAGGGACGTTTGGCCTGGCACCAGGAATCGTGTGCCCGCCTCATTGCTGAGTCCACGCGCGCGCGTCCGGCGGATATGGATTCGGTCTGGCGCATCAAAGGCAGCCATCTGCTCGGCCGGCCGGCTCTGGCCGTCCTGCGCGAACTCTGGCGCTGGCGCGAAACCGAGGCCGTCGCTGCCAACAAGCCGCCGTTTTTTGTGATGAACCACCAGGCCCTGGTCGATGTGGCCGCTGCCGCTGCGACGCACCGGTCCCTCGACCCGTTCCTCCCCAAGCATCTTTCCGAGCGCCGACGCTCTGGCCTGACCAAAGCCGTTGCCCGCGGAATGGGCCTCTCACCTGACGAGCATCCCGAAATCCTTCGTGCCATCGGCCGCCGCCCCAGTGAGGCGGAGCGCCGCCGCTTCCTGGATTTGCAAACCCGCCGCGATGCCCGCGCCGCCGCACTGGGCGTCGATCCCACCCTCATCGCCAGCCGGGCCACCCTCTCGGACCTCGCCCGGAACTGGGATAAACATTCCCCCGACTTGATGAACTGGCAGCGCGAACTGCTGACGCACTGACGTCTCGCTTACTGACTTGGACTTCGAGCTTCGGAGTTTTAACTGGTCGGCACCCCCGCGAGATTGGTCTCGATAATCCCTTTGGCCGCGGCGTGGCGCACCAGGCTGGCGGTGTCGTGAATGTTCAGTTTGTTCATCACCTGCTGGCGATGTTTCTCGACGGTTTTGACACTCAGGTTCAGTTCGGCGGCGATTTGTTTGTTGGCAAATCCTTCCGCAATCAGTTGCAGCACTTCGGCTTCGCGGAGCGTCAATTCCACCTTGGGTTGGGCCGGCTCGCTTTCGGCTGGAGCCCGGCAGGTCTGTTCCCGCAGGCGCGAGGCGATCGCCGGGCTAAAATAGGCATTGCCTTTCTTCACCTCGCGAATGGCTTTGACCAGGTCGGCGGCGGCGGTCTGTTTGATCAGGTAGGCGGCCGCACCGGCGGCGATGGCCTGTTGGACGTGCTCGTCGTCGTCATAAGTCGAGAGCACAACAATGCGGGCGGTGGGCACCGCCTTGAGAATCTGGCGGGTGGCCTCCCAACCGTTCAGCAACGGCATGGCTAAATCCATTACCACGACTTCCGGATGGAGTTTGGCGGCCAGGTTCACCGCCTCACGGCCGCTTTGCGCTTCCGCTATGACCGTGAAGTCGCCCTCGGCGGCGAGCAGCGCTTTGAGTCCCTGGCGCACGATGTTATGGTCGTCCACGAGCAATACATTGATGTTTGGCATAGGCAGGATGTGAACAGATTCGTTGATTACCCTTCATTTTATGGTTGAGGAATGCTCTTTTCAATCAGGTCTTCACCCCAGTGACAGCGAGTAGCCGAAGTGTCAAGATGCGTTGAAATAAAACACCGCATCAGTCAAGAACGAGGTGCCCAATGCTGCACAATCAATTCATTCTGCTGGTGGAAGATGATGCCAACGACGTGTTGCTGATTCAGCGCGCGTTTCAAAAAGCCGGACTGCTCAACACTCTTAAGATGGTGCGCGACGGAGAGCAGGCTCTTGAATACCTGACCGGGAACGGCCCTTACGCCAATCGCGAGCGTTTTCCCTTGCCCTTCCTCGTCCTCCTGGACCTCAAGATGCCAGGCACGGACGGTTTCGAGGTGTTGCAATGGATCCGCTCCGAGCCCGAGATGAAACGGCTGCTCGTGGTCGTGCTGACTTCCTCCAATCTTCAGGAGGACGTGGACCGGGCTTACGACCTGGGGGCCAATTCGTACCTGGTCAAACCGGTGTCATTCGACGAGATGGTGAACTTGATCCAGCGCTTCGAAATCTATTGGACCGAAATCAACCGCACACCCACCCCCTCTGAGGTTGGCAAACCCGCCCAGCCCGAAACCACGCTGCGGTGAAGCGGCCGGCCCAGGTTACAAGGTTAAATGGTTCCAAAGTTACGTGTGGGATGCGGCTCTTTGTAACCTTGTAACGATGTGACCCTGCAACCAAGTGTTGCCAGGTAACGCTCGGGCATTCGGGGCGCGGCCTCAGAACGCCAAAAACCTCAGCACCTGGACTTCCTTCTTGAAAACCAGGCGGATTCGGTTCTTGTCAAAAGCGATGTCCAGCGGCGCCCTTTGCTGGAAGTACTCCCACATCTGGCGGCCGTTTTTCGGGTTGATTCGCCGCACCCGCAGGTAGGCCCGCGCCTCCAAGCCAGTCTCGACCGTGTACGGGCTCTCATCTTCGGACTCATAGGGCATGTACTGCTGAACGGTAAAGATGAACTTGCCGTTAACGTAATTAACCAGGCCACCCGGCTCAGCTGTCCAGAGCACTTTGCCGCTCTTGGAATCCACTTTCTGGATCACCGAGCCGGCGCGCTGGGAGACGTCAATCTGGCGTGAGTATTTGATGCTATCGGGACTGGCACTGGTTGTGTTTACGTAAATCATGTCTTTGTCGTCAAAAAAGATGCCGGTGATGCCAACTGAAACCAGGCGCCAGCGGGCGGTGCCGGTCGCCAGGTTGAATGCCGTCAGCACCCCCTCATCGAAAACGTAAAGCGTGCCTTTATGTTCGACACACGGGCCCTGGCCATAAATGGCGTTTTCTTCGTCCAGCGACAGCCGGCCTTCAACATTGTAGTTGAGCGGGCTTTGCCAGAGTTGTTTGAAGGTTTTATCCATTACCCGAATGCTTTTGTTGGCGGCCAGCACGTTAACCGTTTGGAGGGGGTAAAAGCTGGGCGGCCCGATCACTTCACCGGTCCACGTCTCCGGGGCGCCCAACCGTCGCAGCGTGACCTGGTAGCGGCTCTGGTCCTCTTCGACCATGTCGCCGCCACGCGAGCGTTGCATTTCGTTAAGGATTTCATTGGCGGCTTCCAGAGTGTTGCCCGCCGTCAGGTTGCCATTGAGCACAGATTTTGAGGGCGGAGCCTTCATCGCGCTGACTTGGACCATGCGGGATTCGACCAGGCGGACGGCGACTTCGACGAATCCGTCTTTGGAAGGCAAAAGCGTGAGCCGCACCGACGCGCGCCCTGACCCGTTCTGGGGACGCGAAGTGTCGTCCAGCTCGGTCAGCGCGCGCTCCTGGCTGAGATTGGCGCTGAGCGTGGCGGGCAAGGCGAGCCGTGCCGGCAGCGAGAGATGCTGGGCCTGTTCGGCGACCTTGGCCGGGTCCATCGGTTTGCCGAGGTCTTTTCCCGGCATACCCATGGGCAAGCCGGCCAGGTCGGCGCTGCGCCTACCGCTGCCGGTGCCCAAAACGCCGGCCTTTCCTGCCTCCGCCAGGTCCGCAGCGGCGCCCCCGCTGAGGTCCTCGGTGCGGACCTCACAACTCGACAGATTGATATGTGTAAGGCTGGGCCGGCCCGGTTCGGCATCGACCAGCAGCAACTCCTCTCCATGCGAAATCAACTCTCCTTTGCGCTGAGGGATTGCCAGTTCCTTGATGGACTTGCCGGTCTCCCAATCGTAGCGAACCAGTTTTTCCGGCGTGCTGACCCAGACACTCTGGCCACTGACGTGCAGTGTCAAATCGGCCGCCGCGGCCCTTTCCATCTCGCGCTGGAGTTTGTCCGCGGGCGGAATCGGCGGAGGATGGCTCACGCCGTTATCGCCCATTCGGAGATTGGCCTGCTCCATATCTTTGATTTCTTTTTGGACGTCTTCCGCGATTTTCTTACGGTCGAGCAGCCGGCAGGACCAAACCTCCTTTTTGGTTTTCATGTCATGCCGTGCCAGGGTGTCGCCGTGAAGGAAAACAATTTGGTCCTTATCCTTGCCGCAGATGACCGCCTGGCCGGAGTAAGCCGGCTCGTCGAACCGAACCGAGAAAATGGGTTTGGGCCTGGACCCGGACCAGGCATACCAGCCGCGGACGCTCAGCAACACCAGCGTGATGAGACAAACCGTGGTGGTGACCCGGACGATTATGCGCCACTGCCGCGCCTCGACGACCGACCGTTGGCCCTCGTAAACCGGCACCTCAATACCGTGCGAGTCGGCTTTGGCCTTGCAGAGCGGGGAACAGACGTAGCCGAACAACTCCATGCATTTCGGGCAGATCGGTTTGGAACAGACAAAGCACTTTTCGGTCGCCAGCTCGCCCAAATGCTTCAGGCAAGGCTGCGGGGTGTCGAGCGGAGGCGGTGCCTGGCTCGCTCCTGCGGGTGCGGCTTCCGCATTTCGGGTCACCATCCGCACCGCCGGTCTGGCAGGCGCTGGCGCTGGTTCGGCCTCAAGCAACACTCCCGCCGGCGCGGCGGCCATTACGGCTCGGGACCGGCCCGGCGCCACGTCCACCAGCGCGCCTGAGGGGGTTGCTGTTTGACCGAGTTCCTGCCGCACCAGGCTATCCACGAATTCCGACGCATCCACGCCGCAGGCCGGACAGATAAATCGCACTGGCCGAGCCATCATCTCCGGGGTGATCTCGAACTCGTACTTCGCGCCGCACGAACATTGGATTTTCATTGGGCGTGCCTCCGGAATTTATTAACCGCGGATTTCGTGGATGACACGGGATAAACAAAGAATCCGCGCCGCTCTATTTGTTCGCGCCATCCGCGAAATCCGCGGCCGTTCATTTCTTCCCATAGCTAGCTTAAGGATTGAGCAATTTGGTCCCGGTACCCACTTCGAGTGCGAAGGGCGTTTCGGCCGGACTTGGCTCGACATGACCATCGCAGAACAGGAAATTGCCGCCGTATTTGCCGTGGTTGGCGCCGGGCGGTTTGCCGGTGCTGGAGAAGGCATCCTGCCCCGCAACTTTAGACCGAGTGTCCACCTGCTGATCGCTCAGCAGGACGTGGCTGTTGGTCGGGGCGAAACCCATGTAATAGGCGTAACTGATTTGACTTTTGAGAAACGACTCGCCTGCAAACGAATCCTTGCTGGCCGGGCAGAGGAAAACAGCCGTATCCGAGGAGTAGCGCGGGACGAGCGGAGCCAGCGCTTCCTCTGAAGTTTGAGCGCCGGGAACCAATGGAAACCGGCCGGCCGAATCATTGGCATAAATCTGCATCGCGATGTAGATTTTCTCCAGGTTCGCCTGGCACGATTTTTTCAACTGGCGCTGGCGGCTGCCCTTGCTGGGACTCCAATAAAGAGTGGTGAGCAGCAGCATCAGGGCGACGACGATGAGCAGTTCGATCAGGGAAAAAGCACGATGGGAAGCAAGAGCGGTAACGTGTCGGAAGCTATTTCCCCGGCAGCGCAAATTCATTTGCCCGCGCTTCATAATGCTCTTATACCGCAAACGCGGGGTGATGGCAATCCAGGAAAAAGTTCAAATTCCAAACTCCAAACTTCAGGAAAGCACCAAATTCCAAACACCAAGCTTTAGAGAAACTTCAAATTTGCTTCTCTGGAGTTTGGAATTTGGAGTTTCCGATCCTGGGTCCGCCGAAAGAGGGCGTCACGTTGCGCTCGCCTTTTTCCGCGCTTTCTCCAGCAGTGCCTTGGCACGTTTCGTCAAATCGTCGCCGGCCTCGCCCTGCGCCACCTTTTCGAGCGGTTCGATCAATTTCGGCGCCTGCCTGGTGGAATCGGTTCCCGCCAGCAGTTTTTCTGCGATATCAACCGTCGCCGTTTTTGCTTCTCGACTGACTCCGGCATCTTCCAGGTAAGGTTTAATCAGCTCAAGGGCCTCGCCAGAATGGACCCCGCTCAAGGTTCCCAGCAGCAGCTTTTTCTCTTCATCCTTTTGCACCAATTCGGCGGCCTGCCGGCACATCGCCAGCCGTTGCTCGTCTGTCAACTCCGGTTGGCCGGCCAAACCTAGATAACTACGCAAGCAAATGAGCTTATCCGTGGAGTTGTTGGCGGCCCGCGCCAGTTCCAGCAAATCGGGCGCGGCCTCCGCGCTGTTCCAACTGCCCAGCGCTCGGAGCGCCGCGGCGTGTACCTCGGTCTCCGGGCTATCCACTTCGGCCCGGACCAGTTTGCGCGCATCGGCGCCGCCGATGGCGGCCAGCACATGCACCAACGCGCATTTCTGTGCAGGCCGGGCATCCACCACGCGCTCGCCGAGTGTTTTCGCGCATGCGCCCGGGTTCGCCGCTCGGACACCGACCGCGCTAAGGGCCTGCTCCGTGGCCTCAATGTCCTCGGGCGTTCTGGCGTCTGCCAGCAGGTCCAGTAACGAAGGCAGTTCGCCCGGCCCGGCCAGTTCCCCGACCTTTTTGATGGCGAGAATCCGGACATTCGTTTCCGAGGCATTGGCGGCTTTGAACAGCTCCGGAATCGCCCCCTTCATCCGACGGCGCACAATCAGTTCCATGGCCGTAATCCGCCTGTCAGGCTGGCTTCCTTCCAGGAGTGCGAGCACCGCACCGTCTGCTTCCTTTCCTGGCAGGGCCCCCAGGCCCTCCTGCGCCGCCTGGGCAAGGTCGGCATCCGCATCGCCCAGCAATTCTACCAACACCGGCACAGCGGAGGGTTGTCCGATTTGCGCCAACGCCCGGATCGCCTCCAACCGAACCGGCTTCACGCATTTGCGCGCGGCCGCGAACAAGGCGGGCAAGGCCGTAGTATCGTCCCGCCGCGCAAGCGTTTGAATCAGCGGTATTTGGTTTTCGGCAGGCAGCTTAACCAATTGGGCAGCCAAAGCGCGGGTCACTTCCGGGCCCGGCATTTCCTGCGAAATGCGCAAGGCGGCTGCAAATAATGAGAAATCGGGGCTGTGAAGCGCCTCGAGAAGCACCGGCACGCCAGCTTCTTTTCGCAGGAGGACCGCGCCGCGCCAGGCTGCGGTGCGCAACTGAGGCACGACCGCCCCCCGCAGCAGGTCGTAGAACTCCAGAGCCATCTTACGGTGGCCGTTGGCCGCGAGCATCTCGGCACAACGGAAGATTCCCTCATAAAATGCGACCTGACCGGCAGGCCGGAAGCCCGACTTCGCGCGTGCCAACAGCGCTTTGGCAGCCGCAGGGGTGCCAATGCTGCCCAGGGCGCGAGCGGCGGCCTGGACGACCTCGGGGTCGGTGTCCTGCAGCAAACGAGCCAGGGGCTTAAGGGCTTTCGTATCACGGCGAACACCGATGCTGCCGATTACCCCCACCAGCGGCCTTCCGCGCAGTTTGCCCAGGGCCTCACGAAAAGCGCTATCAACCGTCGGATCCGGAATCGTTTCCAAACCATAGCGCGCCATATGCGAGACGTGCTCGTCACCCAGCAGGGACGCCAGCGGAGCCACGGCCTCGCTTGTGCCAATGCGCGCTAGTTCGCGGCAAGCATCGGCCTTTTCTTTCTCGGGAGCGGCAGATTTCAGGACACCGATCAGCTTATCGACCTGCTCCCTCTGAGAAGCGGAAACGCTTTCGGCGAGTGACGGGCCACCGCTAAGGATCAGCAGCAGTACCATGAAGCCCGGATTCAACAATCTATGCATAACCTGCGTCCGATAAATCCTATGTGTCTCATTTCCTATATCATCCATGGCGCCCGCATCGCCCGTGACCGAAGGCGATTGGCTTCAGCGTCGTTGACGAATTCAGCCTTAATCGGGTTGTATTGCATATCGCGCTTCAGCCACATGCAGATATTGGCGGCGTGAACGGTTGACATCGAGCGATACATCACCTCCGGGCTGGCGACCGTCAGCCGGCGCGATTTGATACAGTTAAAGAAATCCCGCACATGGCTCATCGGCCGTTCGGTCCGCGCGGTGTAGTCCTTAACCAATTTGGAAAAGTCAGCCAGCAGGACTGGGGATGAGACTTCCGGTTTGGCATAGCCATCCGCGACTGAGACCCAACCTTCGGTGCCTTCGAAGCGCACGCCACAGGACCCATGCCACCATTTCTCCCCGCGAGAAAGGACCATGCTGATGCCGCTGCCAAACCCTACGACCATGCCGTCGCCGCTGGGATTATCTACATAGCCGTAACTGATGCCACAAGTGTCCACCGCCCCAATGGCGACCTGGCATTGGGCGAACGTGTGCGCGCCCCATTCGCCGATACAACTGGTGTGGAAATCGTAGTAACCGCGCCAGCCGCCCCTGGTGTAAGCGGAATTATAAGGCCGCCAGGGACAGGGGCCGAGCCACTGGTCCCAATCTACGTCGTCCCGGGACGGTTCGGGTTCAGCCGGCAGCCAGTCATATTTCATCTGTGCCTCGTCCCAAGGTGCGATGTGGGCGCGCACCGTGTGAACGTTTCCCAATCGCCCGGTGCGGACCAGTTCATTGGCGAAGGTGAAGTTATCCTCGCTCAGGCGCTGGGTGCCGGTTTGGTAAACCCTCCCATATCGCTTCGCTGTGGCGACGACCGCCTGGCCCTCGGCAACGGTCATGCAAGAAGGTTTCTCGCAATAAACATCTTTGCCAGCCCGCATCGCCATCGTCGCCGCCAAGGCATGCCAGCGATCCCCGGTGGCAATTAACAGCGCGTCGATGTCGGTCCGCCTTGCCAAAAACTCCCGCATATCTCGGTAAGTAGCGCAGTCTTTGTTGCCATATTTATCGTCCACGATTTTCTTCACCGCCTCGCGTTGGCTCTTTTTGGCGTCGCACACCGCGACGAACTGAATGTCACGTTCCGGCAACATCCAGTTCAGATCGCCCGTCCCGCGGCTGCCAATCCCCAGGCCGCCGAGGACAATGCGTTCGCTCGGCGCGACAGCGCCGTTGAGACCCAGGGCCGATCCAGGAATGATGGCTGGCATCGCCAACGTCCCGCTCGCCATGGCCGCTCGCTTGAGAAACTGGCGTCGAGTCAGACCGGCGGACCCTGCGGGGGCGGATGAAACAGGGGGCTGGGAGAGTTCTGGGAGGAAGTAATGTTTTACCATGACAGTGAACCAAAGAATGATTGACGCTGGACGCTACGCAGCTTCCGGATGCACCCACGGCGCCCGATACGGCCGGTGCAGGAGTGTATTTGCTTCCTCATCCCCGACGATGCAGCCTTTGGTCGCGTCCCACGTCAGGCTTCGGCCAAGCTTCATGGACATATTCGCCAGGATACAGGACGTGGTTGAAATATACCCCTGCTCGATATCGGCCACTGGCCGGCTGCGTTTGGCAATCGCCGCCAGCAAATCTTTCATATGCCCGCGAATCGCCGGGGCAACGTGCTTCTCCAATTCCTTTTCCGTTTTGTCTTCGGGATACTGCTCCAATTCATAAGTCACGTCGCGATGGATCGGTTGTCCGCTACCCAGCGGCACAAAATCGTAACTCATTACGCTGGCCTTTAGCATGCCCTTGTCGCCGTAGAAGGTTGCCGCCCACGGATATTTCGGGTCGGGCGACTGGCCCCATCGGCGATGTTGCCACACGATCTGCAAGTCCCCAAAATCAAACATCGCCGTTTGGGTGTCCGCAATATTGGCCTTCCGCCCCTTCAGCACCTGAATTCCCCCCGACGAACTGACTCTCTTGGGCGAGTCGAGGTCGAGCATCCACCGCGCCATATCGAGCATGTGAATGCACATATCGCCGACCGTGCCATTGCCATATTCCATGAATGAACGCCAGCCACGCGGATGCTTCATCCGGTTGTAAGGCCGCATCGGCGCCGGACCAGTCCACATTTCCCAATCCAGGTAATCCGGCGGCGTGCTGTCCACGGGCTCGGAGCCGCCACCGCCGTAATAACAATAGATTTCCACCAGACCGATTTTGCCCAGTTTGCCTTCCTTGATTATCGAATCACGCGCCTCGATTAGATGCGGCGTGCTGCGCCGTTGCGTGCCCACCTGGACTACGCGGTCGTGTTTGCGGGCCGCGGCGAGCATCGCCTGGCCTTCGGCAACATCCACGCTGATTGGCTTCTGCAAATAAAGGTCAGCTCCGGCTTCGCACGCGGCGATCATCGTTAGCGCGTGCCAGTGGTCCGGCGTGGCAATCAACACGATGTCCAGGTCCTTTTCCTTGAGCATCTCCCGGTAATCGGCGTAAGTGCGCGGCTTCTTCTTTGAGGCCTGGCGCGTAGCGACGATTTCGGCCGCCCCCGCGAGCATTTGTTTATCCACATCGCAAAGCGAGACGACTTCGACCGGTGCAACCTGGATGAGCCGGAGCAGGTCGCTTTTGCCGTACCAGCCGCAGCCGATCAGGCCAACGCGCTTTTTTTGGTCTGCGAATTCTGCGGCATAGCCTCCGAGGGCCGAGAGAGCCAGTCCAGCCGCACCCATTTGAAGAAATTGACGGCGGTTCATGACTTTGTTTTAGGCCCATGCGTAGGCAAAGGCAAGTCGCAACCGAAGTGGATAGTCGATGGCGGATAGTTGGAATCCATTCGACTCCGATTTCGTGTCCGACTACAGTTGCCCGTCGAATGAGTTTCGGCAGCACAGCGCCCCCACACGGCTCGGATGCATGGTTTGTGACCACGCATTGGTCGGTAGTGCTGGCCGCCCAGGACCCATATTCCCCGCGCTCGCGCGAGGCCCTCGAATCTCTTTGCCGCACTTATTGGTATCCGCTCTATGCTTACGCTCGCCGCGCGGGCCAATCTCCGCCCGATGCAGAGGACCTCACCCAAGGTTTCTTCGCTCGCCTCCTGGAAAAGGATTACCTCAAAGCGGCCACGCGCGACAAAGGCCGCTTCCGCACTTTCCTGCTGGTGGCACTTAAGCGCTACCTGGCTAACGAATGGGACCGACAACACGCCCAGAAACGCGGTGGCTTCACCCCCATCGTTCCCATCGACCAACAAATCGCCGAGTCCCGTTTCGCCTCCGAACCGGCTCATAACCTTCCACCCGATCTCCTCTTCGATCGCCAGTGGGCCATGACCCTGCTCGAACGGACAATGACCCAGCTCCACCAGGAGTATCTCGCCACCGGCCGGACCCAATTGTTCGAGTACCTCCGAAATTGCCTCGCCAAGGACGAATCGGCATTGCCGTACGCTGAAATCGCCGAGCGGCTTAACCTCACCGAGGCGGCGGTCAAAATGGCCGTTCACCGCCTCCGTGGCCGTTACCGCGAAATCCTCCAGCACGAAATTGCCCAGACCGTTTCCTCGCCCGACGAAATCGAAGAGGAAATTCGCCACCTCTTTTCAGCCTTTGGTTCATAACCCCGCGCGTTACTTCTGGCGCGCCTTGCTTAAGTAAAGGCAAACAGAATATGACCGAGCCTGCTAAAAACTCTACTGCTGGAAAAAGATGCCCCCAGTGCGGCGCCGAGCTGCCAGCCAATCTGCCACCTGACCTCTGCCCCAGGTGCCTCCTCAAAACCGGCCTGGCGACCCAGCCCCAAACCGGTCCGGGTGGGACTGTCGTTATCCCTGCGGAGCCCCTTTCCCGGGGCCTCCCTCAACCCGGCGAGCAGCTTGGCCACTACCGCATTGTTCGCTCCCTCGGCGGCGGCGGCATGGGCGCGGTCTTTGAAGCCGAGGACCTCGAGAACGGACGCCGCGTCGCCCTGAAGGTACTGAGCCAGGCACTCGATTCGCCTGACGCGCGCCAACGCTTCTTCCGCGAAGGCCGACTGGCCGCATCTATCAATCATCCCAACAGCGTTTACGTCTTTGGCACTGAGGAACTCGGCGGCATCCCGCTCATTGCGATGGAGTTGGTCGCCGGTGGCACCCTCGAAGACCGCGTCCGGAGTCGCGGCCCCATGCCTCCGGCCGAGGCGGTCGATGCCGTGCTCCAAATCATCGCGGGGCTCGAGGCGGCGCAGCGCATTGGCATTCTCCACCGCGACGTCAAGCCCTCCAACTGTTTTGTCGATACGGACGGCACCATCAAGATTGGTGACTTCGGCCTCTCTATTTCCACTACTCTTCGCATCGAACCCGCCTTGACTGCGGCTGGCTCCTTTCTTGGCACGCCGGCCTTTTCTTCACCCGAACAACTGCGCGGCGAAGAGCTCAACGTCCGCTCCGATATCTATGCCGTCGGCGCGACCCTTTTCTATCTGCTCACCGGAAGGACCCCTTTCGAGGCGAAGAACGTCGTCGCCCTTATTGCGACCGTTCTCGAGGAGCCTGCGCCTTCGCCCAGGCTAGTGCAGCCGAGTCTTCCACGTGGTCTGTCCAGGGTTGTGCGGCGTTGCCTCGAGAAGCAGCCGACGGAACGCTTCAAAAGTTACGAGGAATTGCGCAAAGCCCTCGCCCCCTACAGCTCCACCGCCCCAGTCCCGGCCACGCTTGGACTCCGCTTTGGCGCCGGGCTAGTGGACATGTTCTTTCTCGGCCTGGTTGGCTGGATAATCGCGGTGCTCCTGTCGTTTCACCCGTTCGGACTCCTCCATGGTTCCCACGACTCGACCCCCGGTCAGGAGACCACATTCGATCCGTTCGACTTCCTGGACCTCCTCAGCCGCGCTTCCTGGCAGGCGCTGGCCATTATTTGGGTTGCGCTCATTGGCATGGTAATCTATTACGCTGTGCTCGAGGGCCGCTGGGGCTTTACTCTCGGCAAGCTCGTGTTCGGCCTGCGTGTCGTCGGGCCCGACAATAATCCGCCCGGTTTCTTGCGCGCTTTGCCTCGGCCCTTGCTTTACGTGCTGGTGCCATGCCTGCCTTATTGGCTCGTTTACGGAATTAATCCCAAAGCTTACCTCGGAGCTTCTACTGCCTTTCAAACCCTCGTGGGCTCTTTCTTTTACATCCTGGTGGCGGTGCTTTTCTCTACGGCGCGGCGCAGGAATGGCTTCGCCGCCCTCCATGATCTCCTCACCAAAACTCGCGTGGTTTCCAGAGCGACCCTCCACGCCCGCCCGGCGCCCGTGGTGGGCGAAGCATCTCCTGCCGCCGTTGAGACCAAGCCCCTCATCGGCCCCTATCACGTGCTGGACACCCTCGAAGATTCCGCCGGCACTGCCTGGCTGCTCGGCTATGACCTGCGGCTCCTGCGCAAAGTCTGGATTCGAACCGTGCCTGCCGGTACCCCGCCCGTTCCGGCCCCTTTGCGAAACCTCGGGCGCGTCGGCCGGTTGCGCTGGCTCACCGGACGGCGTTCCCCGGAAGAGAATTGGGATGCCTTCGAAGCGGTTAGCGGCCAACCGCTGCCGCGTTTAATCGAGCCGGGGCCGCAAAAGATTCCGGCCCCAGGTCAACACCCAGGCCAGGACGCCGTCCCTGCTTCGAACGCCCAACCATGGGCCCAAGTCCGTTATTGGCTCTGCGATCTGGCCACCGAGATGAGCGCCGCCCAAAAAGACGGGACCTTCCCGCCTCTCCTCGCTCTCGACCGTGTCTGGGTGACCGGCGACGGGCGAGCTAAACTGCTGGACTTCCCCGCCCCAGGGCTCTCAAATCTGCCTCGATCACCTCATTTAACTGATTTAGCCATTCAATCCAGTAATTCTGCCAGCCCGCCGTCTCCTGTGGCCATCCCCCATTTTCTTGGCCAAATGGCCGCCGCGACACTGGAAGGCCGAGCCGATGCCGCCGCCAAATCACCCAGCGAAGTCTCCGTTCCGCTCCCGTTGCACGTCCGCCAATTTTTCCAGGTTCTGCCGAATCTTCTGGACGCAGATGCTCTCCTGCGGTCGCTCCGGCCCCTGTTGCAGCGCGTCGCGGTGGTCACTCGCGCTCGCCGCGCGGCGATGGTGGCGGCCTGTGCTGCCTTTCCCTTATTGACCGCGGGCTCGTGCTTCCTTGGGCTGGGTCTTTTGGAGCAATGGAACCGCCGCCATCCCGGGGTCCTTGAACTCAGCCAACTGCTGCAGGAACGTTCGGCGTTGCGGCGCTGGGCCAAAAACCAATCCGGCCCGACCGACCGCCAATGGGCTGTTTATATCGCCGGTCACTACGACGCCACCATTACCAATCGCGACACCTGGTCCAGCGCCATGGCCCTCAGCCTCATTAAAGGCGAGGACCGTCGGTTTGCGGAACAGAGTCTGGTCCTGAATCCGCCGCCGGCCGCCAACGAGATTACCGAGGTGGATGCCGCCCTCAAAACCTATCGGTTCGGTTTCAACGAATTCGACTGGCTCAGACAACCTTCGTTCGTTCTGATGATGCTCAACGCGACGCTGGCCATCTACGTCTGCCTGCCCGCTCTGGCCGCCGCTCTGGCCTTTCGCGGCGGGCTGGTCCTGCTTGTCACTGGCGTGACGTTTGTGCGGCGCGATGGCGCGCCCGCCCGGCGCCCGCGCCTGTTTTGGCGCACATTCGTCGCCTGGAGCCCGCTTTTGCCGGCCCTGGTGCTAACGGGCATTTCCGTGGCCACAAAAAGCGCGGGCTCTGGCACCCTGGCTGTCGGGCTGCTCCTCGGTCTGGCGCTCGTTTCGGTGGCCTTGCCGCAACGCGGTTTGCAGGACCGGCTCGCGGGGACCTGGCCGGTGCCGCGGTGACAGTGCCGTATCGATGCAGTTGCAAGAGCCATGGGCGTGCCGGCTACAATCTCCGCTCGAGTTTATAAGTTACTTTTGAAAGGCATCTCTTAAGAATGGATTGGCAGCAAAGTTTTGAAGCGACCTTGAAACACGAACATTCCTATGAAAAATCTCCTCACTCTGTTCCTGGCGGGGACCACGCTGGTTTTGGGCTGCGTCTGCGTTTTCCAATGGCAAAAACTCAGGCAGCAGCAAAGCCACCTGGCTGCGGAGCGGGCCGACGCTGAGGCGAACGCCAGCCAAATCGCAGCCCTTGAGTCAGTCCAGAAGCAATTGGAGCAGCAACGCGACCAATTGCGCCACGAAACCGAAGAAATGGCAGGCCAACTTCTCGCCAAGCAACCGGCTGAAGTCGCGCCCGCCTCGCACACTAATTCCGCTCCCGTGACGGCGTCCCTTAGGACCGAACCTGGAAAACCGGACGGTGACAGCGGCGGTTTTGGCAAAATGGTTTCAAAAATGATGCACGACCCCAACATGAAGAAGATCATCGTCGACCAGCAGAGCGTGATGATGAACCAACTCTATGCCCCGCTGATCAAGCAAATGGGCCTTAACCCGGACGAAGCGGCCAAGTTCAAAGACCTTCTGGCCGAAAACATGGCCAAAAGCACCGAGCAGGCAACCTCACTTTTTGACGGAGCCTCCTCCACGAATCGCGCGACTATGGCCAGCAACATCGCTGAGCAGCAGAAGCAACTGGACGAGCAATTGAAGGCCGTACTTGGAGACGCCCGGTTCACACAATACAAAGATTACCAGCAAACCTCAGGCGAGCGCATGCAACTCAACGTATTTAAGCAGCAAACCGCTGGCAGCGACAATCCCCTCACTGACCCGCAAACCGAGCAGTTGCTGGCTTTTATGAAGGAGGAGAAACAAAGTGTCGCTGCTGCCACCGGCCAGCCCTCCCCGGACTCCAGCCAGGACCCGTCTAAGTCTCTCGATGCCATGCTCTCCGAGGAGCAGGGCGACAAACTTCTGCAGTCCCAGGAGACGCTCAACCAGCGCGTCTTTGAGCGCGCCCGGACCATTCTGTCCCCCGACCAGTTGGACGCCTTTGGCAAATACCAATCGAGCCAATTGCAGATGATGCGGATGGGGATGAGCATGGCCCGAAAATTCTTCGTTCCGGAAAAGGCCGCCCAGGACGCACCTCCACCGGTGCCGGTACCCCAGTAACACCCTATTGTCTTCCAGGACTTATGTGCGATATTGGCGGCGAGTTTAGTTTCCGTTCGGGTGAGCTGTTCACCGGCGGGCAACCTGAAGAACATGCTGAACGACGTGGCAATTTTGTTAGCCGAGGACGACGAAAACGACATTTTCCTCATGGGCCGGGCCTTCGACCGGGCCGGCATCCCGAACCCTCTTTTTGTCGTGCGCAACGGCCAGGAGGCGATTGATTATTTGTCCGGCACCGGCGATTACGTCCAACGTGATAAGTTCCCCTTGCCGGGGCTGATGTTGTTGGACTTGAAGATGCCCTGGATGGATGGATTTGACGTGCTCAATTGGCTGCGCACTCAACAGCAGTTCGACACCCTGCCTGTCGTGGTTTTGACCTCCTCCAAGCTCCAGTCCGATGTCGATAAATCCCGGCAGTTGGGGGTGTATGACTACCGCGTCAAGCCGCACGGATTTGAAGACCTCGTCCGCTTGCTCGACGATGTCCGCAAATGCTGGCTGGACGAGCGTTTCAACCGCTACTGCGCCAAACACGCCGAGGCAAAGTAAGGCTAAAGTGGTGGAGTATCGGAGTGCAAGGGTGTTGCTACCATCTTGACGGACGGCCCTGCCGAGCTCGTCTTCCCAAAACCCCTCCCTCACAAAACTTGCGTCCAATCGCCTATTTGCGAAAATCGCGCCACATGAAATCCAGCTTCACGCTCCGCTTTCTCCTCATCGCGCTATTATTCCTGCCGGGTGGGGTCACGCCTCGAGCGCAGGACAAACCGCCCGCGGCCCAACTCGCGGGACACTTTCAAATCCCTGCCACTGACGATGGGTTGCCCGGCGAGGGGCCGATTCGCCGTTACGATTGGTTTCGCAAGCTCTGGACGGAGCGCCGCACCGCCTGGGCCGGTCGGGGTGAGCGTGACCGGAACGCCGTGGTGTTGCTCGGCGATTCAATCACGCAAGGTTGGGGTGAAGATTTCAGCGCTTGGTTTCCCGGCATGAGGCTTGCCAATCGCGGCATCAGTGGGGACACCTCCCGCGGAGTTCTCATCCGCTTGCAGGAAGACGTGCTCGCGCTGGACCCGCGGGCAGTCGTCCTGCTCATCGGCACTAACGATCTCGAAGAAAAAGCCAACCCCGAAACCGCGGCGGCGAACCTGAAACTCATCCTGGCCGAATTGGCGCGGCACGAGCCGAAAATCCCCGTCGTCTTGTGCCAGGTTTTCCCCAGCTCGGCATCGAAATCGCGGCCGGCGGATAAGATCAAGAAGCTGAATCAACTGTATGGAGCCGCGGTCAAGGGTAACGCGCAAGTCACCTTGCTCGAAACCTGGCTGCTCTTTGCCGACGCCAGGGGCGACGCGCTCGCAGCGGAATTTCCCGACCTACTTCATCCCAATCTCGCCGGCTACGCCAAGTGGGCTGCGGCGTTGCGCCCCATTTTTGCCACGCTCGGGTTCCTGGAAACGCAGCCATACCAATTTACGCCCGAGCCCGGCTTTGTGAGCCTCTTCAATGGAAAGGACCTCACTGGCTGGGGGTTCCGGCCCACGTCGGACGCGGACAAAGAAGCCGCCAGAAAATGGCGAGCAGGGGACCCCAACGCCCCGCCATGGCCCATCGTCACTACTCAGGTCAGCTTCGACGGCCAGACCAGCAGTTCCGATGGGAGATTTATCGCCAGCAATGGCCGCCTGATCGTCACCACCCCGTCCGAAGGGCGCAAAATTCAGCAGCTCTCCACGACCCGGGACTTCCCGAAAGACTTCATCCTGCGCCTCGAGTTCCGCGCGACGCCCAATGCCGACAGCGGCATCTTCATCCGCAACCCGCAACTTCAATGCCGGGATTACCTCCTCGCCGGCCCTTACAAAAATCTCAGGAACTATCGGCCCGGCGACTGGAATGAAATCGAAGTGATTGTGACGGATGGCATGGCCAACTGTCTCTGCAACGGCGAAGTATTGGAAGCGGCCATGAAAGTTCCCCCCACCGGTCCCATCGGCCTCGAAGGCGACCGCGGTCAAATGGAATACCGCCGCATCCGCATCAAGGAAACTCCTTGAAGCCATCCTTTTAGATTTCCATTTTTGGGCGGTGGATTAGGATGCAGCCATGCCGTCATTCGATATCGTCAGCCAGGTCAACTCGATGGAAATCGAGAACGCGGTGAACATCGCCAAAAAGGAGCTCGCCAATCGCTTCGATTTCAAAGGGACCAAGGCGGAAATCGTCCTGGAAAAAGATGAGATCAAGCTTTCTGCCGAGAACGCGTTCAAGCTCAAAGCACTGACCGAGATTGTCATTGGGAAGATCGCCAAACGCAACATCAGTCTCAAAAGCGTTGAACAATGCGAACCGGAAGTCTCCCCGTTGGGGCACTCCCGGCAGTCGATCAAAATCAAACAGGGCCTGGCGACCGACGTAGCCAAACAGGTCACCGGCTATATCCGCGAAGCGAAATTCAAAGTGACCACCCAGATCCAGGACCAGCAGGTGCGCGTGACCGGCAAGAGCCGGGACGATCTGCAGGCCGTGATCGCCGCCGTGCGGGCCAAAGATTTTCCGGTAGCACTCCAGTTCGCTAACTTCCGCGATTAGGGTCCTGCTGGAGCGAAACGCATGAGCGGCCCCAAACGCATTCCTACCGACGGTGGAGAGAGGTTTGGTCACAATCCTTTTGGTGCCCTGTCCACCGCGGGACTCCCGCCCGGCACCGACAGGGGGCCGGCTAATACCGGCCAGGAGCCATCAGCCAAACCGGCCAGAAAGAACCGTGGTCGCGTGGATATTATCCGGCAGACCGCAGGGCGAGGGGGCAAGACGGTGACGGTGGTTAAAGGTTTTGTCGGCATCGGGCTGCCGGAAAAGGAGCAACTGGCCAAGGCGATGCAGAAGGCCTGCGGCACAGGCGGCACGGTCAAGGACGGCCAGATCGAGATTCAGGGAGACAAACGCGCGGAGGTCGCGCGCATCCTGAGCGAGGCGAACTTTCGCCCCGTGTTCGCCGGCGGATAGATACCGGCGCCCTGTTACAGGAGTGCCTCCAGGAGGTAATGCATCTCCGCTTCCACCTGGGCGCGCTCACTCACGGTCTGCCCGATTTCGCTTTTGATGACTTCACGAAAACGCCGGCGGAGCCGGTGAATCGCAACCTTGACGGCGCCTTCGTTCAGGCCGAGCCGGGCGGCAGCGTCCGCTTGGGAAATGTTCTCGGTATCGCCGGTCAGCCATGGCTTGAGTGTTTCGAAATGGTCGGCCTTACCGGAGGCCTCGTGTTCTCGAGCCAGGGCTGCGAGGGCGCGGTCGAGCAGCGTTAAAGCCCATTTGCGGTCGAATTCGCGGTCGGGACTCGGCGCATTCGGGTCGGCCACTTGCAGGCCCGGCGAGGTGTCCGTTCCCGGCTCGACTGTCTCCATGAGTTGGCCGGCGCCTCGTTTCAGCCGATGCGCATGGTCCCGCATATCGGCGAGGAAATGCTTCACCGCACCGAGCAGAAAGGAGCGAAACCGGCCCCGTTGCGGGTCCACGGTGGCTATACCCTGCCGGGCGAGCAGGCGGGTGAAAAACTCCTGCGTTAGATCTTTCGCGGAATCCTCCTGCGCCGCGTTCCGCCGGATAAACGCAAAGACCGGGGCGTAATAGGCGGCGCACAGGTCGCTCAGCGCCGCCTTCGCCTCTGGTGAATCGCCGCGCGCTTCCAGCACCTGCGTCCATTGCGTCGTGACGAACGCGCTGGGTGCCGTGCCTTCTGGAGTTGAATGTTCAGAGGTCAAATTACTTGCGAACTTTTTTCTCCGCGTCGTCCACCGCGGATTTCAAACCGGGGTCGTCAAGAATTGCCACAGCCTGGTCGCGAATGCTTTCCGCGTCGGGCTTGTGGCCGGTGGCCGAGAGGATTTCGATCAATCGGCAGGTTTGGGCGACGAAATTGGTGTTAGCCATCTTCGCAAGGTCCGGCGGAAGCGGCAACTGCCAGTTGGAAAAAGCGGAATTGGTCTTCGCCATAGCTTTGAACCGTTCGACTTGTTGCTGCCGCTGGGTATTCTGGCGATCTCCCATTTGTTTCATATGTTCCCACGACTGGCGGTAGGCCTGGAACCTGGCGTCCGGCTTGCCGATGTAGCTCATGCACAGAGCATATTCACAGCGCTGCGTGAGCAGGGGTTCCACCAGGCCGTAGCATTGCTGAGCCAATTGTTTGTCGCGCTCGCCGATACTCTTGAACAAAGCCACGGTGGCGTCGTCCTCGCCGAGGTATTGGTTGATGGCAGCCAGTTCCATGAACAAATCGAAATAGCCGCGGCCTTCAGAAAATTCGCGTGCGTCGGAATCGCGAATTTCGACAAGCGCCTGCCGCGCTTTCGGATATCGGCGGCCCAACTCGACCCAGTCGGACAGGGCGAAGGAAATGCGCACGCCGGTTTGAGAGGGATCGGACTTCGAGTGATTGTGGTACCAGATGTGACGTTGCAAGGCTTCCTCATAAGCGCCTATCGACACCAACTCCTTCGCTTCGTTGAGGACTTTCTGCAAATCGATGGTGCTCTGCGGCGCCGCTGCCGGAGCCCAGGTTTCGCCTGAGGCAGAAACCGGGTTGGTCGCACTGAGCAAGGCCACCTGCTGTTGGTGGTTAGCCAGCGCGCGTTGCCGAGCTTTCACGAAATTGGGTATGGCAATCGCCGCTAGTATGCCGAGGATCGAAATAAAAACGGGGATCGAAATCAAAGCCAACACCACTACCGCAAACCATCGCCATAACCGATCTGGCTTCGGCTGGGCCGGCGCAGGAGCCAATCTCCCGCCGGTGCTGCTCGAAGCTAGCGGCTGAGCTTGTTCACTCCCAGGCGGTGCCCAACGGGATTTCAGAGCGCATACCAAAGTCGTTATTCCGGCCGCAAAAAGACCAAGGCAGAAACCAATCACCCCTCCGAGAAAAATGTTCAACGGCCGGTTAGGCCGGCTTGGGTGCAACGGCGGCACGGCCTGCTCGATTATGTCCACTCGCAACAACGTTTGCACTGGGCTGAAGATTTCGACGACTGACTTCTGGTGTTCCTGGACGGAGTCAGCAAGCCGCTCCTGATTGTAGGCACGGTATCTCTCGGCAATGGCATTGGCGATTTCGGCTGCCTCCCGAGGGCTGTCGCTGTGGAAGCCGATATCCAGAATTTGCGTGTTCCGGACAGGTCGTATCTCCATTCCGGATATCAACAGACTGGCGGCTTCAGCCGAGTCCAGCTTTCCGCGCGCGAAACGTTCACCCCAGCGTTCGTCCAGTTTCAGGTCCCCGATCACTTTCAATAGAATAGCGCCGTCGGACTTGATGACTTCCATTTCGCGCTGGACCATGTAGGGGTCGTAAGAAGGGCTGGTCGCCGCACCGGCTGGCGCGACCTGCTCGAGTTTAATCCGCGCCGTAGCCCGGTAGGTCTTCGGCAAAAGGAATGTGATGACCGTCGCCGTAGCAAGGGTAAGGACAAACACCAGCAAACCGACCGTCGCGCCTCGGCGCAGATGTCTGCCCATCCCCCCACTCGGCTGTTGCCTGGACCCAGGGCTCCGCGGAGCCGCGGGGGACCCCGGTTCGAGAACTTTCGTGCCTGTGCTTCCGGCGATCGTCTCTACCTGCGTCTTCACTTCGTCCGCGGATTTTGTGCGGCGTTCACGCTCCTTCTCCAAGGTGTGGAGCACGACTTCATCCATGCGCGGATCGACGGAGGACTTTTCCGACGGTGGGGCGAAACGGCCAATCGGCAACTCGCCGGTGAGCATCTCGTAAAGCACCACACCCAGCGAATAGATGTCGGCGCGCTGGTCCACGTCCTGCGGGTGTTCGAGCTGTTCCGGGGCCATGTAATGCGGCGTGCCGAGCGTCGCGCCGCTGGCGGTCAGGGAAGCGTCCGAGTGCGGTTCGCCGAGAAGCTTGGCGATGCCGAAATCGGCGATCTTCACCCGCCCCTTGGTATCCAGCAGGATGTTCTCCGGCTTGATGTCCCGGTGAAGGATTCCTTCGTTGTGCGCAAACTGCAGGGCCTCGCAGATTTTGGGCACAACCGACAACGCCTGGGCGGGCGTGAACCGCCCCACCTTCATCGCCTGGCGGAGGTTCACCCCATCCACAAACTCCATCAGCAGATAGAAAAAGCCGTTAGCCTGGCCGAAGTCGTGGATGGCGACAATGTTCGGGTGATTGAGCCGCGCCAGCATGCGCCCTTCGCGCGTGAACCGCTCGGCAAAGGCCGGGTCGGCCGCTAGCGAGGCCGGCAGGATTTTCAGGGCGACAAAGCGCTCAAGCTTCGGCTGGCGGGCCTTGAAGACGAAACCCATGCCCCCCTGGCCGATCAGACCAAGGATCTCGAGCTGCGGAAACGCAACAGACAATTCCTCCGATGTCGGCGGGGCTGATTTGGCCGGTTCGCTCTTGCCTGTCTCGGTGGGAACGCAGGCCTGCTGGAGAAGACACTTGGGACACAGCCCCTGTGGCGCCTCAGCGGGAATCGGCCCGCCGCACTTCGGACAGGGTTTTGCTTGAGATGTGATGCTCATACCTCTTCCTGAGGCGCCTGTGGACGAAGGTTACACACGACTTACCGTTCCCGGAAGCAGGAAAGGAAAGGCGCCACCTGGGTGCGCGACCCCACAGCAATAAAGAAATAAATGCGAACAATAGTTGCTTTCCTCAACTATTTCCCTTAGTTTGACCCTGCATTTAGCCAACTTGCCAATTCCGAGGCAGGTAGATCCTCAATGAATTCTCTTCAGTGATGATTTGAAACCCGATTGTCGGGAACACCTTGGGAAAAAGCAGGCGACTAAGTCATAAATCGACTGAAGTTCGCTCTGTAGCGCTCGCCCTGAATGGCAGCCGTTGCGCGTTCGAACCTACAGCATCAATTCATGTCAAATGACACACTAGCAGCAGGCCGTGGAACCCGCCGTGAGCGGTTCGAGCCAATTTTGTCCCAGGCTCGCTTCGAAGGACTCAAAGCGATCTTCGACCGCCTCTCCCATGACCGGGACCTGCTTTACGCGGGCATATTGGAAACCAACAGTTATGAACAACTCATGGCCAGGCTCGGCCACAAGCTGGTTCTGGCCCGGGCAATCCACATCCAGGATTGCTACTCGCGGCTCGGCCAGGACGGCGGCATCAAGGCCGTTTTGCCGTACCACGATATCCCGACGCAAAGCTCTCTGCCTACTCTCCTGAACTTCGATTCCAGCCTGACAACCACTCCTAAAGCGGCCGCTTTCTTCGACGCTCTCTTGACCGAATTCAAAAAGCTATTGACCGCTCAAGCCTGAGCAAACCATTTCTTCCGGGCACGATTTAACCGCGCGCCAGCCCGCATCCCAACCTGATTATCCATTCAATTTATGCCTTTTCGTGTCTTTGGCCTCGAAGCCAATATTCTTAAAGCCGTCCAGGAGGCCGGTTACACTGAACCCACGCCCATCCAATCGGCTGCCATCCCGCAGATTCTCGCCGGGCACGACCTCATCGGCATTGCCCAAACGGGCACGGGTAAAACCGCTGCGTTTGTACTGCCTATCCTCGCGAAACTCGCCGTGATGAATCCCAACGGCGGCGCACGTAGCATCCGCGCGCTGATTGTGGCGCCGACGCGTGAGCTGGCGGCCCAAATCGAGGAGAACGTCCGCGCTTACGGCAAGCACCTTCCCTTGCGTGCCGCTACCATCTATGGCGGAGTGAGCGAGCGGCCGCAGATCGACGCGCTTCGTTCCGGGGTGGACATGCTGGTGGCCACACCAGGCCGGTTGCTTGACCTGATGAGCCGGCGCCTCTGCGATTTCTCCAGGCTCAGTTTTCTCGTCCTTGACGAAGCCGAACGGATGCTCGACATGGGATTCCTGCCGGACATTCGGCGGATCGTCAAGGCGCTGCCGCACAAACGGCAGACCCTCCTCTTCTCGGCGACGCTATCGCGAGAAATCGAAGCCGTCACCCATGAGTTCCTCCGCGCGCCCAAAACCGTCCAAATCGGCCGCCGGGCCAATCCCGCGGACACCGTCACCCAATTCGTTTATGAGGTTCCGAAGCACCTCAAATCCGCTCTGCTCGTGCACCTGCTGCGCGAACCGAGCCTCAACATGGTATTGGTCTTTTCGCGGATGAAGCATGGCGCCGACCGTATCGCGCGCGGGCTCGAAGCCAACGGAATCCGGACCGCAACCCTCCACTCGAACCGCTCGCAAAACCAACGCCTGCGCGCCTTGAAAGACTTCAAGTCCGGCGCCGTCCGTGTGCTGGTCGCGACCGATATCGCGGCCCGTGGAATCGACGTCGATGGCATTTCGCATGTGGTAAATTCTGATTTCCCCATGCACTCCGAGGACTACGTCCACCGCATCGGCCGGACGGGCCGCGCGCATGCGGTAGGCGATGCTATCAGTTTCGTCACACCCGAGGATCAGAGCGCCTTGCGCTCGCTTGAGCGGTTCATCGGCCGGGGCATCGTCCGAAAACGCTCTGAAGGATTCAACTACACGGCCACGGCCCCCAACGGCGCGCCATGGGAACAAAGAGGGCGGTCGGCCATTCCGGTCCATCAGCCCCATCGGCACCAGGTAGCGGGACGTTCCAACGGAAACAGTTCCGGCAGACGCCACGGCTTCCGCTCCGCCCCGGCCGGCCGCGGAAATCGCTGGCGGCGTTAACTCTTTACCCAATGTTGAGGCCGCTTTCGGTTCCTTCCCGTCGGCCGAGTGAGTTCGATGATCTCCGGCATCTCGAAGCCCATTTTGCCCTCGATGATTTCAGACAAGGCAATGTCTGCGGCGCCAAGATGGCCGACGTCGGCTAAAAGCGGTCTGCTTGATCCCCCGCCACCGGAGTTTAACTGGCGGACGCGCCGGGAGATCATGTTGACCAGGACGTTGGGGTTGAGGACTTTTTCCAGGGCTCGTTTAACAAGAGATGAATTCATTTGTTTTTTTACTTAATTGGGAAGGAGCCCGCTGCTCCGGGATAAACCGCGCTTAATGGTTGGGCTGCTTTCGCCTTGCCCGGTTCTCGCGAAAGGTGTCGGATCCGGCACCGCGCGAGCGCCGGCGAGGGTTAACTCGTGCCGCGCTGTCCCGACGGCTCAAGTTCGCGCGCATCGAGATATTGGCGTTGAGCGCGCGCGAGACGGGGCAATTCGCCTTGGCCCGCAGTGTCGCGTCAACAAAGTCGAACTGTGCCACCCGTGGCACTTCGGCAATCACATCCAGATGGATCTGGGTCATGGTCCATCCGGCCGCGATGTTTTCCATCGTGACCGTCGCGGTCGTATCAATTTGACGCGGGCTGTAGCCGGCCTCCCCCAATTCATTGGCCAGGGTCAGCGCGAAGCTGCCGGCGTGAGCAGCAGCGATCAGCTCGGACGGATTGGTTCCCCGGCGCTTGACGTCGCCGCTGGAGCCGTGCAGGGCCATCCTCAAGGCAGCGCTTGGCGTGCTGATGGCGCCTTTGCCACGCTGACGAGTGCCCAGCCAGAGCACGGTAGCTTTGCGCGTATAGGGTTTCATTCCGAACATAGGTTCGCGCCGTCTGCGTGGCCGCGCCAATACTTAGAAAAGCGAATGACAATACTTTTAAACTATGAGTTCCGGGCGGGGCGGCACTTATCCGGGTGATTTGAGGGGAACAGGCGCAAGTCATGGTGCCGGAGCTGACATCCAACAGGCCTCGGGGAGAGTAATTGATTTCGGCAGGAATAGCCGGCTCAAGCAACGGATAATTGGCGCTCGTGACGGGGCGCTTTGCCTTTGTCTCGCGCAGGGTGGGTGACGAGAGTCTCGATGACTTCTGTTTCAGGGGACTCCGGCAGACTAAGATAAAGCCCGCAATTGCCGCAGACTTGAATGGGGGTTCCGCGCATAAGCGCCGCAACGACACCAATGGGCACCTGCATGCGGCAACCCGTGCAGACGCGGTTCCGGACCAAAGCGATCCCCTTTTTCCCGCGGGCTCGCCGACGCTCGTACTGCTCCAGCATCATTGGCGGGATAGCCGCCCGCAAGGCCGCCGCCCGGGCTGCTTTTCGGGGCCCGTCGCCAAAATCCAGGGCCTGCAGCTCTAACAATTTGTGCAAAATGTCTTTCATGGTATCATCGACAAATTCTCGCGACTTAGCAGCACAGCAACGCCTCCAGCTCCTCAAAACCGAGGCCGCTTACAAGGTGCATTCCCGGCAAACTCGCATCCGCCCCGCCGCTCGCGCCAATACTTAATAAGTGCAGATGGCAATGCCTTTTGGCTATGGACTGCGGCGCTTCTTGCGCTTCCGATTGGAGGCTCTCGAACTCCGGAAGTCGTTATGACCATTGCGGAATGGGAAGCCGGGCTTGAAACGGCCCTCAAGTAACTGAGGAACCGAAGCATCACCTGCATCTTTATTCCCGCGGTCTGGATATCTCACGTCGGACGAGCAGAGCCCAAGCCTCATTGACCGGTTGCTAATGCATTCGAATTTGCTAAACTGCCGCCCCGTTATGGAACTGCGTCACTTGCGTTATTTCGTGGCGGTGGCGGAAGAGCTCAATTTCACCAGAGCCGCCGCCAAGCTGCATTTGGCGCAACCCTCCCTCACACGCCAGATCCATAATCTGGAAGAGGAGCTTGGCGTCCGCCTGCTCAACCGTTCCAAAAGCCAGGTGGCGTTGACCGAGGAAGGGCGCTCATTCCTGGTTGATGCGCGGCGTATTTTGGCTCTGGCGGCGGAAAGCGTCCTGGCGGTGCAGCGGCTCAGCCGGGGCGAAACGGGCCAATTGAACATCGCATATTTGTCCAATTTTGATTTCGAGCTGCTCCCCGAAACGCTCGCAGCTTTCCGCCAAACCTTCCCCCACATCGCGCTGAATCTCTTCGACATGACTCCGGCGGAACAGTTTCGCGCGCTCGAGGCACGAAGGATTGATTTGGGTTTTGTCGGGCTTCCTCCTCCGGCAGCCCTCACGGCCCTGCGCTGGGAAAGCATCGCAAGGCATCGCACGGTCGTTGTCCTGCCCGTCAAACATCGGCTCGCCGGCAAGCGCCACGTCAATCTCGACGAGCTGGAAACGATGTTTTTTGTTGGCATGTCCGACAAGACGCATCCCGGCTTTCGCAACTGGCTCAACGCAACCTGCCAGCAGGCGGGCTTTACCCCGCGGGTTCTGCAAGATGCCGAGGTGGAACCAGCCTTGATGACCTTCGTCGCCGAAGGCTTGGGCGTCACACTGGCGCGCGAGAACATCAAAAAACTACCCCACCCCGGAGTGGCCTTCCGGCTCCTCGCACCCCCGGTCAACAGCGACTATTGCATCGCCTGGAACCGGAATAACGATTCCCGCGCGCTGCAACAATATATCGAGATCGTTAAAAGCCTGGCCGCCCAGGGCCATTGAGACCCAGTTCCCGCAGCGGGCCAATTACTCAATATCCCACTGCGTGCCCTCGGCGTCGCGGTCTTCGGAGTCAATTTCCAGAAAAGACCTGGCCTCGCGAAGCGCCTTTTCGTAGGTCAGGGCGTCCAGGCGCATGGTGTGCTTTTTGCCAAGCGTGTTGTCGTACTCCAGCGCGAAGGAGTCTCCGGCCTGGTCCATGATACGGGCAATTTTCATCGGTTGACCAAACGGTCCCTACAGAGACGAGATTACCAGAACGGAAACGGGGGGCAAGGTTTATTTGAGCAATCTTAACGTTTAATTGTCTTACTTCTTAGAATATTTAAAAATTCGAATATGACCCTTTCTGTCCTTCACCACTGGTTTAGCCGCCGCAACGCCCCGGAAACCGTAGAAAACCAGCCCCGCCCCTCGGAAGCAGAGGCGGAGTTCATGAACGGGGTAAAGTTCGCCACCGGGCACGGAGGGGTCCAGGACTATGCGCAGGCGGCGCGATGGTATGGTCAGGCGGCAGAGCGGGGCCATGGCCTGGCACAGTTCAATCTGGCCATGATGTATGGGCTGGGGCAGGGGGTGCTGCGGGACGAGGCGAAATCCTTGATGTGGATGACAAGGTCGGCGGAGCTGGGGGATGCCGGCGCTCAATACACGCTTGGAGTGCGGCGACACCTGGCGTGTCGAAGCGGGCCGAGGGGAATGGTGTCGGAAGGGCGGATCGAGGCGCTGAAGTGGGTGCGGTTATCGGCGGCACAAGGTTACCGCGGTGCAGAGGGCGCGTGCGAGTTTGTCGCGTTGGGCATGTCCTGGGAAGAAGTCGACGAGGGCGGGCGACGGGCAGCGGCTTTTGTCGCGGGGAAACAACACCACAGGAGCGCGTAATAAGTTATTGCCAACTACAAAGGAGGGGTGCATAATATTTAACAGGCGGATGCGGGGTTCTTTGGGTCATTCACATCCGCGCGCAAACCAGCAGGCCGAGTGAGAAGTCCGAACGCCATTGTGAGGGCGAGAGCCCCCCAGAAATCAGCAACCGGATTTGCCAGCCAGACCCACGCAGCACCCGTAAAGCCGCCCGACATACCAGCCAAAGCTTTCCCAATAGTCGGGATTGGCGCATCCGCAGGCGGGTTGGAAGCGTTCACCCAGCTCCTGAAGCATTTGCCCAGGGACACCGGCATGGGTTTCGTTCTGGTGCAGCACCTGGACCCGGACCATGAAAGCGCTTTGACTCAGCTCCTCACACGAGCCACGTCAATGCCGGTTCGCGAGGTCGCTGACAACCTTCGAGTTGAGCCCAATCATGTCTATGTCATTCCGCCCAGGACCAGCCTGGCCATCGCGCAAGGGGTGCTGAGGTTGCAAGCGCGCGAAGGCGGACGCGCCCCGCATTATTCCATCGATTCCTTTTTCGAGTCGCTGGCCCACGACCAGGGCGAGCGCGCCATCGGAATCATCCTGTCGGGAACCGCTTCGGATGGCACGCTTGGGATGGAGGCCATTAAGGCCGAGGGGGGAATCACCTTGGCCCAGGACGATTCGGCCAGACACGACTCGATGCCGCGCAGCGCCATCGCGACGGGCTGTGTGGATTTTATATTGTCGCCCGAGGCTATCGCCAGAGAGTTGGGCCGCATTGCCAAACACCCCTATGTGGCAGGACCCCACACGCCCTCGCTCCCGCCTTCCCAGGGGAAGAAGGACGAGGCACAAACCGGCCTCGTAAGCGGAGAACAAAACGGTTTTCGAAAGATTCTCGCGTTGTTGCGCAATCATTCCGGCGTGGACTTTTCACTTTATAAGCCCAATACCGTCCAACGCCGGATCGCCCGGCGAATGGTGCTCAACAAAGTGGAGCAAGCCGAGGCCTACGCCAAACTCCTGCGCGGCGACGCAAAGGAACTGGAGGCGCTTTATTCGGACATGCTGATCAACGTGACGAGCTTTTTCCGCAACCCGGCGGCTTTCGACGCCTTGAGGCATAAGGTCTTTCCGGAATTTCTCCGGCAGCCGCGCGACAAAGCGCTGCGCGGCTGGGTCCTGGGCTGTTCCACCGGCCAGGAAGCCTATTCCCTGGCTATGTCCTTCGTGCAATTCGCCGAGCAGGCCGGCCACCAGCGCAAGTTCCAGCTTTTCGCCACCGACGTCAACGAGGCCTTGCTGGAGAAGGGACGGGCCGGCTTTTACGCCAGGAACCAGGTCCAGAACCTCTCCCCGGAACAGTTGCGGCGGTCCTTTGTGGAGGAGGACGGGGGCTACCGCGTCAGCAAGGCGCTGCGCGAGATGGTAGTCTTCGCCCGGCAGGACGTTCTGGCCGATCCCCCTTTCTCCCGCATGGACCTGATCAGTTGCCGCAACCTGCTCATCTACCTCGAACCGAGCTTGCAGAAAAAAATCCTCCCCTCATTCCATTACGCGCTCCAGCCGGAGGGATTTTTGTTCCTGGGCGAGTCCGAAACGATTGGCGGATTCGAGGAGCTCTTCGAGCCGGTGGATCGAAAACATAAAATATTCTCCAGAAAGACGGGAGTGACTCCCCAAAGTCACTTTGCTCCCCAACACCCGGCAGAAAGAAGAGCGGTTCACCTTCCCGCGCGGACCGGGGCGCCGGAAGGATTCCAGGCGCACCTGGATGTGCAGCGCGAGGCCGACCGCGTGACCCTGACGCGTTTTTCTCCTGCGGGCGTGCTGGTCAACGCGCACTCTCAGATCGTCCAGTTTCGCGGGGAGACCAGCCCGTTTTTGCGGCCGCCTTCCGGTGGCGCCACATTTGATGTGCTGAAGATGGCGCGGGAAGGCTTGATGCTGCCGCTGCGCGCGGCGCTCAAGAAGGCCAGGAAGGAAAACAAACCCGTGCGCCGGGAAGCGGTGCCGGTGGTCCAGAACGGCGGCAAGCAGGCCGTTAACTTTGAAGTGGTTCCGCTGGTCCACCTCAAGGAGCAATGCTGTTTGATTTTTTTTGAGCTTTCCGGCGAGCAGCCTCAAAGAAGCAACCGCCGGGAACCGGGCAAAGCGTCTTCCCCTTCGCTCGTTTCGATCTCTTCGGTAGAATCCAAACCTGCTGCCAAGGGCACCCGGCTCGCCGCGTTGGAACGCGAGCTGGCGGAGACGCGCGATTACCTCCAATCCATCCAGGAACAATACGAGGCGGCCAACGAAGAGCTCCAGTCCTCCAACGAGGAAGTCACCTCCGCCAATGAGGAACTTCAAAGCATCAATGAGGAGCTGGAAACTTCCAAAGAAGAGCTCGAATCCACCAACGAAGAATTGACCACCGTCAATGACGAGATGGCGTTTCGTAATGCCGAGCTGAACCGCTCCAATGCGGACCTGCAGAATCTCCATGCCAGCGTGAGCCTGGCGATCCTTGTGCTCACCCGCGACCTGGTGATTCGCCGCTTCACTCCGCCCGCCCAGAAATTGTTCAACCTGCTGGCCACCGACCTGGGCCGCCCATTGAGCAACGTCCGGCACAATCTCGAGCTGCCCGACCTCGAACAGTTGCTGCGGGAGGTCATCGACACCATGGCCGAGCGCGAGCAGGAAGTGCAGGACAAGAACGGCCGCTGGTACTCCCTGCGCGCGCGCCCTTACCTGACCCTGGACAAGAAGATCGATGGCGCGGTGCTGGTGCTGGTGGATATTGACGCCCTCAAACGCGGCGCGCGGGAGATCGAGGCCGCGCGCGACTATGCGCAGGCGATCTTACGGACCATCCGCGCTCCGCTGCTGGTTCTTACCGAAGACTTATGTGTCAGCACCGCTAACGCGGCCTTCTTCAAACAATTCAAGGCCGTACCCGGCGAAACCGAAGGACGCTTTGTTTTTGAACTGGGCAACGGCCAATGGAACATACCCGGGCTGCGGCAGTTACTGGGGGAAGTTCTGGCCCGGAACAGCTCCTTCGATGATTTCGAGGTCTCTCACGATTTCGAAGGGCTCGGGCGCCGCACCATGCTGCTGAACGCCCGCCGTCTCGAAAGCGGCGGGAAAAACGGCCTGGTCCTCCTCGCCATCGACGACATCACCGACACCAGGCAGACGCAACTGCTGCGCGAAGTGCAGGCCAAACTGCAGAAATCCAACGAAGAATTGGAGAGGAAAATCCAGAATCGCACCCTCAGGCTCCGGGAAACCGTCGGCGAGCTGGAAGCCTTTTCTTACAGCATCTCGCACGATATGCGCGCGCCGCTGCGCTCGATGCAGGGTTTCGCTCACATACTCCTGACCCGATACAAGGACAAGATGGACCCCGGCGCTTTCGATTTTCTCGAGCGCATCGAGCGCTCCGCTCAGCGGCTGGACCGCTTGATCCAGGATGTCCTTGGTTACGCCAAAATCGTGCGGGCCCAGGTGCCGATCCAGCCGGTGGATTTGAAGCGTTTGGTGAGCGACCTGCTGGATGCTTATCCGGAGTTGCAGCCACCCAAGGCGCTGATAGAAATCAAGGAAACCCTCCCCGCTGTCCTGGGCAACCAGGCCTGGCTCACCCAGTGCTTCTCGAACCTGCTGAGCAACGCGGTTAAGTTTGTTCCGCCGGGCGTCCAGCCTCATGTCACCATCCGGGCTGAGTTGGTCACCGCGGGCGCGTTCGATGGGAGAAGCTCTCTTCTTGATGGGCAGATATCCTTGGCAGAGGAACAACCCGACCTGGGAGGTCCGCCGGCCACCACACCACCACGCCAGGACTCCCCTTCACAAACCGTGCGTATCTGGGTGGAAGACAACGGCATCGGCATTGACCCGAAAGACCGGGAGCGCATCTTCCGTCTGTTCGAGCGGATCCGGCCGGCCTGCGAATACGAAGGGACGGGGCTGGGGCTGACGATTGCCCGCAAGGCGGTGGAGCGGATGGGCGGACAAATGGGGCTGGAGTCCGAGCCCGGCAAAGGCTCCAGGTTCTGGATTCAGTTGCGCAAGGCGGAACCCACGCCATCGCCAAAGTAATGTTGCACCGCCAGTCTCAAGTGGATAAGCGCAGGCAACCTTTCCGGGTTCGGCTGGTGCCCGGAATATGCCCCGGAACAGCTTTGCTCGCGGCCCAGGTTGTGCGAAAGTGAAGAGGCAGTGGGCAGGCCCACGGTTTAAATTCGCACGAAGTTATGAGGCGGGTGACATTAAAACTGCCCAGCGGCAGCGGAAACTCAAACCCGCTGCGTCGAACTTCGCCCATTTGGGACGAGGCAAGCTACAACACCGGCCGGCCGCGCCTGCCAAAACGAAAGTCGAGGTGAAGAACTATGTTGCACGTTTGGTTGATTCCGGCACTGGTAATCCTGTTTATCATCCTTTGCGCCTTTTACCTTTTCATTAAATACAGGGGCGGCACTGGTGTGCGGACCGAAGGGCGGACACTGGTGCACAAGCCGGGAGAAGAAGAGGACCTGCCGCCGGGCTGAAAACCCTTTTAACCTATTTAACCTTTTGGTTGTCGTTTTTGTGGTTTTTCGTGCCTTTTTGTGGCCAAGTTTTCGGGAGAAGGGCTGTATCGGCACAAGTTCCCTTCACCCCTCGATTTAACTCATTTAACCCTTTTAACCTATTTAACCCTTTGCTCGTGGCTAGGCCACACGGAACCCTTCGCGGTTCAGGCGTGCGTGCAGCGCCGCGATGTGCTCGACATCGCGGGTTTCGACGACACAGCGAACTGCAACGGTGGTGATGTCATCATCTGTGAACGCGCGGTCGTGCGTGATATCAATGATGCTGGCGCCTTCTTCCGCGATTAGGCCGGCGAAGCGCGCCAAACCGCCGGGTCGATCGCTGATGGTCGTGGTGAAGCGGCAAAGGCGACCTTCCGAGACCAGGCCGCGCTCGATGACGCGGTCCAGGGTGTTCAAGTCGATGTTGCCGCCGCAGAGGGGCAGGACAACTGTTTTTCCCTTTAGCTCGGGGACCAGGCCGGCCAGACAGGCTGCCAAGGGGGCGGCGCCGGCGCCTTCGACGACTGCTTTTTCCAATTCCATCAGCCGCAGGACGGCTCGCGCAATAGCCTGTTCGCCTACGAGCACCATGCGCTGCACTAGTTGCCGCGCGAGCTGGTACGCGTTTTCACCCACTTTGGGCACGCTGAGGCCATCAGCCAGGGTGGGTTTCATCTCGATGAGGACGGGTTTGCCCGCTGCCAGGGCCGCGGTGAAGCTGGCGGCGCGTTCAGGCTCGACCCCGATAATTTGAACTTGTGGTTTAAGAGTTTTAAGGGCCAGGGCCATGCCCGCGAGCAAGCCGGCGCCGCCGACCGGGACGAGCACGGCGTCAAGGCCCGGCACTTGCGCGGCGATTTCCAAACCGAGGGTGCCTTGGCCGGCAATGATGGCCGGGTCGTCAAATCCGTTGATGTAGGTAAGCCCTTGCTCGGCGGCGATGCGGTCCGCCCGGGTTCGAGCCTCGGCAATGTTGGCGCCCTCGAGCACTACCTTGGCGCCGAGGCGGCGGCAATTGGTCACCTTGGTCAGCGGCGCAAAGCGGGGCATGACCACGGTGGCGGGGATGCCCAGCAACCGGGCGTGATAGGCGACGCCCAGGGCATGGTTGCCCGCCGAAGCGGCAATAGCGCCGCGCTTTTGCTGGTCCGGTGAGAAAAGAAGCAGGGCATTGAGCGCTCCGCGTTCCTTGAAACTGCCGGTGCGCTGCAAATACTCGAGCTTGCAGAAAATGCGCATCCCGGTGGCTTCTGAAAGCGGGAGCGAGAAAGGGCAGGGGGACTCGACCACCTTGCCCGCTATGCGTTTGGCGGCGGCCTGGATGTCTTCGAAAGTGACGGCCATGAGGGAACTGATTACTGATTTCTGAATTTCTGATTACTGGTCACTGATTACTGATTACTGACTACTGATTACCGATTACTGGTTCCTCGTCGCTGATTACTGATTGTTGGATTACTGATTACTGGTTACTGATTACTGGTTACTGATTACTGATTACTGATTACTGGTTCCTGGTCACTGGTTACTCGACTTCCCACGACTCCCCCGGCCGCAACAGGTGCAAGTGTTTTCGTGCACACTTGAATTTCTCCACTGCTTCGGCCGTGTTGATTTGGATCGGTGGAAAGGTGTTATAATGCAATCCCAGGATTTCATCGCAACGGACAAACTCCGCCGCACGGATGGCGTCCTCAATGCCCATGGTGAAATTGTCACCGATGCACAACGCCGCGAATTTGAGCTTCTGGGACTCGCCAATGAGCTTCATGTCCAGGGTCAGGGCTGTGTCACCGGAATAATAGAATTCGCCCTCCGGGGTCTCGACGACGAATCCGCCCGGATTCCCCCCATAGCTGCCATCGGGGAGACCGCTGGAATGGATCGCGTTGACGAATTTCACGCGGCCAAAATCGAACCGGTGACTGCCTCCGTGGTTGAGGGGATAACTTTTTGGGAGACCTCGTTTGCCGAACCAAACGGTGATTTCGTAATTCGACACGATGGTGGCGCCGGTTCGTTTGGCGATGTCCCCGGCGTCGGCCATGTGGTCGGCGTGGCCGTGTGAGATTAAGATGTAGTCGGCCGGGATTTTCTTGACGTCGATGCCCTTGGCGAGTTCGTTGCCGGTGATGAATGGATCGAACAACAGTGTTCGATGGGCGAGCTGCGCGGCGAAGCAGGAATGTCCGTAATATGTCACCTTCATAATCCCTCTCCACTATGTCCCTCTGCTACTGGTTGCCGCCTTCTGATTACTGATTACTGATTACTGACTACTGCTCACTGCTTACTGCTTTCCCGGTCCCCGGTCAATCGCGCAATCGGGCCTATTTTTTCTTCATGATCCGGTAGGCGGCGATGCTCAGTCCGGCCAGGTTGAGGACGACCAGGGCAGCCAGGACAATTTCAATTTTAACGGCCGCGAACATTATCCCAGGCGTCGTCATCCCGCAAGGGATGTTTGAAAATAGCCCACCCTTTCAAGGCCTTTCAAGGGTGGGTAAGCCCGCCATCGCGATTTGCAAAGTCCCGCCAGGGACGACAGACCCGGAGGCTGATCAAATCCTGATGGCGCGTCTCGCCCCCGAAGTTTACAAACACTCATTCTGGTCTTAATGTTCTCTTAATCCGGTTTCTGTAGGTTGTAGCCAATGCTATTCGCTCAACCGGGTTCAAACAAAAGTAACTGCCTGTCCATATGAACACAAATCCCATCGTTCCTTCCAGCGCCGGCGCCGCGCGTCTCGATACTGCCACCACGCCCGGAGACTCGGGCTGTGGGTCTCCCTCTCCCCTTCATCAGGGGAGAGGGTGGGGTGAGGGGTCTCTCTCTGGCTCACGCGCCGAAGACAGGCCTGCCGGCTCCGGCCCCGCCTCCGGCTCGCGCCGCGCTTTTCTCGCCCGACTCGGCCTGGGCGCCGCGTTGTTTGCGGTACCGGGCGCGTTCGCCGAGGAACTTGCGCGCAAGACGCCGTGGGTGGAAGAAGGCCCGTTCTATCCGCCCAAACTGCCCCTGGACACCGATAACGATTTGCTCATCGTGAACGACTCGATTACGCCGGCAGTTGGCGAGGTAACGCATCTGAGCGGCCGGGTGCTCGACAAGCGCGGGGACCCGATTCGCAATGCGGCGGTTGAAATCTGGAGCGTGGACAGCCATGGAATTTATCTTGCGGACTCTTCAAACCGGGGCCAGTACGATTCCCACTTCCAGGGGTTCGGCCGGTTTTTGACGGGGTCAACGGGCGAGTATTACTTCCGCACGCTTAGGCCGGTGGCGTACCCTGGTCGCCGCGCTCCTCATATCCATTTCAAACTCAAGCTGAAGGGCCGGGACCCCTGGACCACCCAGCTTTTTGTCAAAGGCGAGCCGGGCAATGCGCAGGACGGCCTCTGGCGGGGGATCGGCGACGAACAGGCCCGCGCCCTGGTTACGGTGGATTTTGTCCCGGTCAAAGCATCGCGCCTCGGCGAATTGGCGGCGCGGTTTGATATTGTTTTGGACATCACCCCGGCGGCGTGAGCGGCTGTCCAGAGGCGATGGTGGAGCCGAGGGGGTGTTAGCGCTCGAGCGCTGCCACCTTGCGCAGCCGACGCACGTGTCGCGGAGCCTGACTGAATTCAGCTCCAAGAAATGCCTGGACCAAGTCCCAGGCCAACTCCGGTCCCTCGATGCGTCCGCCCAAACAAATTGTATTGAGGTTGTCGTCCTCAACTCCTTGTTTTGCTGAGAAATGATCTTCGATAAGACAGGCGCGAACGCCTTTGATTTTGTTCGCACAAACCGATGCCCCGACGCCGCTGCCACAAACCGCCACGCCACGGTCCACCTTTCCTGAGACGACCGCCTGGCCGAGCGGAATTACAAAATCAGGATAATCATCGTCCGCTTTCAGCTCGTGAGCGCCGAAATCAATCACCTCATGGCCCGCGCTGCGAAGCCGGGCCGCCAACTTTTCCTTCAGTTCAAAGCCGCCGTGATCGGCAGCGATTCCTATTCGCACGAGCTTCCTCCTTTCACCGGCAAGGGCCGGGATTCATTCGGTTTTATTGTTCAGCAACGGATTTTGCCAACCGCCTGGCGGGGTGATACGCTCAACCTCAACCGGTCCCCAGGTATTCGGCTCGTATTCATATACCGGAGTGTTGGCCTTCAGCGCCGGATCCACGATTCGCCATGCCTCCTCCACATAGTCCTCACGGGCGAACAAGGTGGAATCGCCCGCCATCGCGTCGCTGAGCACTCGTTCGTAGGCATCCATCTCCTGAGCGCAGGGATGTCGGCTCGCCAACAGTTCCGACAACAGGCTCTGGGATTCCTCTACCGGAGAAGTGACATTGAAGCCGAAAGCCAGGACAACGTCGGGGCTGATCCGCATCCGCACGTAGTTGGATTCCAGGTCGTAGTGCTTAAACATCGTTGGAGGTAGGCGCAGTCGCACCAGGATTTCGGTGCAAGTAACGGCGAGGCATTTCCCGGCGCGAATATAGAAGGGAACTCCTCGCCAACGCCAGGAATCAAGGTGTAGTTTAAGGGCTGCGAACGTTTCCACCTTGGAATCAGGCGCCACACCAGGTTCATTGCGATAACCTTTGAATTGGCCCCGTACCAGGTTCTTCGGATCGAGCGGTGAGATGGCCTTGAGAACTTTCACTTTTTCGTCGCGAATGGATTCACTGTCCGTGCGGATGGGTGGTTCCATCGCCAGATTGGCCAGCACCTGGAACAGGTGGTTCTGCACCACGTCCCGAACGGTGCCGACTTGCTCGTAAAACGCGCCGCGGCCCTGGACTCCGAAATCCTCCGCCATCGTGATTTGCACGCTTTCGACGTGAGAACGGTTCCAAAACGGTTCGAGCACAGTATTGGCAAAGCGGAAGAACAGCATGCTATGGACCGGTTGTTTGCCCAGGTAATGGTCGATCCGAAAGATCGTCTTCTCGTCGAAGGTTTGGAGCAGGATTTTATTGAGCGCGCGCGCTGAGGGCAGGTCGCGACCGAAAGGCTTTTCGATGATAACCCGTGCGTTGCCGTTGCCACCTGTCCGGGAGAGCTGTTCCACGACCGTGCCGAACGCAGCGGGCGGAATGGCGAGGTAGTATGCCGGCCGCTGCGCGGAGCCAAGCGCCCGGTGCAGCGCCTGAAACGTTCCCGCATCGTTGTAGTCACCGTCCACGTAGCGCAGCAACTCGCACAGTTTGTCAAACGCAGCCGGGTCCAGGCCCCCGTGTTTCTCCAGGCCGTCCTTCGCCCGGGCCTTGAGCTGGTCCAGGTTCCAGCCCGCCTTGGCAACGCCGATGACCGGCAGGTTGAGTGTGCCCCGCTTTACCATTGCCTGCAGCGCCGGGAAGATTTTCTTGTAGGCCAGGTCGCCGGTAGCTCCGAAAAAAACCAGGGTGTCGGAATGGGAAGAGTTCATTGCATTTTAGCTGCCGGTTTTTCCAGGTGACCGCCAAATCCGAAGCGCATCGCCGAGAGCAACTTGTCCTGGAAATCCGCCTCGCCGCGCGACGCGAAGCGCTCGTAAAGCGCCGTGGTCAACACGGGCACCGGCACGCCCTCATCAATCGCCGCCTTGATCGTCCAGCGGCCTTCACCGGAATCGGAGACCCGGCCGGTGAACTGCGCAAGCTTGGGATCCGCGACCAGGGCGCTCGCCGTCAGATCCAGCAGCCATGAGGCGATCACGCTGCCACGGCGCCACACTTCGGCGATGTCGGTCAAGTTGAGATCGAATTGATACTGTTCGGGATTGCGCAACGGCGTCGTCTCGGCGTCCGTCTCGCTTCGCTGTTTCCCTACGTTGGCCGCCTTCAACACCCCCAACCCTTCGGCGTAGGCAGCCATGATCCCGTATTCGATGCCGTTGTGAACCATTTTGACAAAATGGCCGGCTCCGTTCGGGCCGCAGTGCAGGTAACCTCGTTCGGCGGTGCCCCCAGGATTCTCGCGACCAGGGGTGCGCGGAATATTGCCGATGCCGGGCGCCAGGGTGGCGAGAATGGGATCCAGACGTTGAACCACGTCCTTTTCACCACCGATCATCATGCAGTAGCCACGTTCCAATCCCCAGACGCCGCCGCTAGTGCCCACGTCCACATAATGAATTCCTTTTGAGGCCAGTTCCTTGGCGCGGCGGATGTCATCCACGTAGTAGGAATTGCCTCCATCAATGAGGATGTCGCCGCTCTCCAGCGTGGGTAATAAATCGGCAATCGTGGCGTCCACGACGGCAGCCGGGACCATCAGCCAGACCGCGCGCGGCTTGTTGAGTTTCCTGACCAAATCAGCTAGCGAGGCGGCGCCGACGGCTTTCTCTTTGACCAGGTCATTCACCGCATCGGGAGAACGGTCGAAGACGACACATTGATGTCCATTCTTGATGAGCCGGCGCACCATGTTGGCGCCCATCCGGCCCAGACCAATCATTCCAAGTTGCATGGTTGTCTTCGCTTTCATGATCACAAGGTTCCTTGCATCCTTCGGTAACAACGGATCAGGTTGTTTGTTGAACTATCGTGTTTGAGATTAGGCGCGGCTTCCCTTTCCAATTCCGGAATGATGCGCTGGGCGAGAGCTTTGCCGAGTTCCACACCCCATTGATCGAACGAGTTGATGTTCCAGATAACGCCTTGAGTGAAAACACTGTGCTCGTAAAGGGCGACGAGTTTCCCGAGCATTTCGGGCGTCAGACGTTCGGCGAGAATGGTGTTCGACGGACGGTTGCCCTCGAAAACACGATGTGGAACGAGCCAGTCTGGAGTTCCCTCAGCTTTCACTTCCTCTGGTGTTTTGCCAAACGCCAGCGCCTCGGCCTGGGCGAGCACGTTTGCCAGCAGGATGTTGTGGTGCCTTCCCAGAGGCGTCAGCGTGTGGCCGAAGGCGATGAAATCGCATGGAATCAGCCGGGTGCCCTGATGAATCAACTGGTAGAAGGAGTGCTGTCCGTTGGTCCCGGGCTCACCCCAGAAGATTGGACCAGTGTCGTAGGTCACCTGCTTCCCTTCGAGCGTGACGTGCTTGCCGTTGCTCTCCATGGTCAACTGCTGCAGGTAGGCCGGGAACCGTTTCAGGTACTGCTCGTAAGGCAAGACCGCGATGGTTTGGGCATCGAAAAAGTCGGTGTACCACGCGACCAGCAGGCCCATCAGCGCCGGCAGGTTTTTCTCGAAAGGCGCGGTGCGGAAGTGCTCGTCCATTTCGTGGAAGCCCTCCAGCATCGCGCGGAAGTTGTCCGGCCCGATGGCCAGCATCGTTGAGAGTCCGATGGCCGAATCCATCGAGTATCGCCCGCCCACCCAATCCCAGAAACCGAACATGTTCGCGGTGTCGATGCCGAAGGCGGAAACCTTCTCCGCATTGGTGGAGACCGCCACGAAATGTTTGCCCACTGCCGCCCGGTCGCCGCCAAGTCCGTTGAGCAGCCAATCACGCGCGCTTTCCGCGTTGGTCATGGTCTCCAGCGTGGTGAAGGTTTTCGAAGAGACGATGAACAGCGTTTCCGCCGGGTCGAGATCGCGGGTCGCCTCGACAAAATCAATACCGTCCACGTTCGAGACGAAACGGAACGTCAGGCTGCGGTCGCTGTAATGCTTGAGCGCTTCATAGGCCATCACCGGCCCGAGATCGGAGCCACCGATGCCAATATTCACAACGTTCTTTACGCGCTTGCCGGTGTTGCCCTTCCAGTCACCGCTGCGGACGCGATTCGAGAAACGCGCCATCTTGTCGAGCACCGCATGGACCTCAGGGACGACATTCCTCCCATCCACCATAATGCTGGCGCCCTTCGGCGCGCGCAGGGCCACATGAAGAACGGCGCGGTTCTCGGTGGCATTGATTTTTCCCCCGCCGAACATCGCATCCATCTTCACGCGCAAATTGGATTCCTCGGCCAGTTGCAAAAGCAGCTTCAAGGTTTTTTCCGTGATGCGATTTTTGGAGTAGTCCAGAAACAGTCCGGCAGCTTCGGCAGTGAACCGCTCGCCGCGTTTTGCGTCTTCGGCGAAAAGTTTCCGCAGATGCAGCTTCTTGATTCGTTTGCTGTGCTCGGCCAGTGATTTCCAAGCCGCGCGTTGGGCGAGGGGTTTGATTGTTCCCTTCATGTCGTCCTTGGATGCTGTTAATGTGAAGTGGCGCCTGGGGATGTGTGCATGTTCATCTCATCAACGGTCTTTAGAATTGGCTTTGGCATACTCGGAATCGATCACCTTCATGATTTCGCGCAAGTCGGCATCCCAGGCCGCCATGAGGGCCTCGGGAGTTTTTCGAGTCAGCGGCGTTTCGTGCGCGCAGACCTTGTCCAGCGCGATGCGTCCTGGGGTGCCATCCTTGACTTCGTAAAACATAAAGTGAATCTCCATTGTCCCGACCGGTTGCGACGCCTTTCGAAAGTCGCCGTAGAGTTCGTTGACGGAAACCTCGGCAACCAAGGTCGGGGTCAGGCCGCTGCCCGTCTCCACGACCCGCCCGAAGACGCCGCTTCCCCGCATCCAGGCGCGAATGGACTCTCCCAAGGCGCGTTCGGGCGGAATTAGAAAGCCCGCGTAAGGATCTTGTTCGTAAGTGTTCTCGGTTGTCCTGTAGGTAAAAGAGCGACTCTGAAAAAGTGGCGAAATGGAAACGCGGTTTAGAGCAACAATATTGGTCTGCGCCTTCGTGATCGGCGGATCAGCGGGCAAGGAGAAAGCAAACACCTGCCGTTTCCACGCAGGCCCGGAGGCGCAGCCGCACAAACTGGCGGCGGCCAGGAGTATGGGGCCTGCGTTTCTCATTTTCTGGGCGGCTTTTCCAATTCGGTCAGCGGCCGAGGGGGCTTGCTGAACAGTACCGAAGAGGGTCGCTGTTCCAAGTTATGAAGCAAGACAATCATTTCGTCGGTAGCGGCGCGCACATTGGCCAGCGAACTGTTCAGTTCGCCTGTGTCCACGCTGGCAAGCAGGTGACGCAACTCCAGCACCGTGCTGGAAAGTTTGGCCTCCAGCGCGGCGGTGTCGCGGCCGATGGCGGGCAAATCGGCCCCGTTGATGGCGTTTTGCGCGTCGGCGAGAGTGCGTTGAAGGCCGCGGTTGGTTTCGCGGAATTCGACGATCAGGGACCCGGCATTCGTGCCCAGTTGCTTGAAATCAACCTGGTTGACGTTACCGGCCAGTTGATTTGCGACGTCGATCAAGGTTTTCACTCGTTCCAGCAATTCCGCAAGGTCGAGGTCCTCGGCGTGACGCAAACTTTTCTCCAAGGATGCCATAACGCGGTTGAACTGGCTTGGCGCTGAGGGAATATAGTAGTGCTTCGGAGTCCAGGCAATCGGCTCGACGGGATACAACTTGGGATCGATGTATTCAAGGGCGACGATATTGGCGCCGAGAAAACCCTGCCCTTGCACGCGCGCGCGCAGGCCCTGCGCGATTTCCGTGTCAAGCAATTGCTGGATATTGCCCGTCTCGGTCCCCCAGACCGTGCCTTTTGGAATCTCGAATTGGATGAGAACATATTGCTGCTTGTATGCCGGGTATTCGGTCCCGATGAAATCAATGGAACTAACTTTGCCGATGGTCACGCCGCGCAACTTCACGAGGGCGCCGACAGAGAGATTTTCCACCTTGCCTGTGACACAGGTTTCAAAGACGTCGCGTTTGCCGAAATAAGTTCTCAAACCCATCGCAAAGAGGGCCCCGACAAACAGCAGGGCTCCCACCAAGACGAAAAGACCAATTCTAAAATTATGCGTTTTTGCGCTCATGCCACCTCCCGCTTTAAAAACTGCCGCACCCACGGCTGACTCGCGTTTTCCCGCAACCACGACGGCGCACCTTCTGCGACGATTCCCCGGACTTTCGGGTCCAGCACGACGACCCGGTCGGCCACGGAATAAATGCTGGCCAATTCGTGAGTGACCATGACAAAGGTGATGCCAAGCCCCCGCGCTAATTCGCGAATCAGGGCATCGAGCCCGGCCGAAGTAATCGGGTCGAGGCCGGCGGACGGCTCGTCAAGAAAAAGGAGGCAGGGGTCCATGACGATGGCGCGCGCAATGCCGGCGCGCTTTTGCATCCCGCCGCTCAGATCCGCCGGAAGCTTCGTCGCGGCCGATTCCAGGCCGACCAGGCGCAACTTGGAAAGCGCGATCAAATCCTTTGCCAGCTCCGACAGATCCGTAAATTCATCCAGCGGCAAACGCACGTTCTCGACGGTCGTCAGCGAGCCGAACAAAGCGCCGCCCTGGTAGAGGACGCCGAATCTTTGCAGGATGCGCAAGCGTTCGTCGCCTTCAGCGCGGACAAGGCTCGCCCCGGAAATCAGGATGTCACCTCGCAGCGGCTTATAGAGCCCAATCAGGTGTTTGAGCAACGTGCTCTTGCCGGAACCGGAGGCGCCCAGGATGGCGAACACTTCGCCGCGACGCACCTCGAAGTTGATCCGTTCGAGCACGAGATGGTCGCCATAGCCAACCGTGAGATCGCGCACTTCAATCATGGTTTTGGCGGCTCCGTTCATTTTCTCAACGTGTAAGTTACCGCGGCGAAAATCGCGTCGGCGAGAATGATTAACAAAATGCTGCTGACCACCGAACGCGTGGTCGATTCGCCGACCGCGCGGGGTCCTTCGCCGGTTTGAATCCCGCGCAGACAGCTCACCGAAGCGACAATCCCTCCGAAAACAATGCTCTTGGAAATCCCTTCGGCCAGATCGCCAAAATGCAGCCCGGATTGGACCTGGTGCAGCACCATCCGCAGCGGAAAACCCAGTCCCAATAGCACCGGGATTCCACCGAGCAGACCCGCGTACATCGCGAAAATGGTCAAAACCGGGGCCAATAGAATGCCTGCAACCACGCGTTGGACGACCAGGAATCGCACGGGTGACAAGCCCATCGTTTGGAGGGCGTTCAGTTCTTCATTCACTTTCATGGTGCCCAGCTCGGCGGCGAAGGCGGAGCCCGACCGGCCCGCGAGCATGATTGCGGTCATCACTGGACCAAGCTCGCGCGACATCACCAGGCCCAATAAGTTCGCCACAAACACCTGCGCGCCGAGTTGCGCCAGCGGCTGCGCCGACTCGAAGGCAATCACCATGCCCACCAGAAAGGTCAGCAAGGAGACAATGGGCAGCGCATTGACACCGGCGATCTCGAACACACGGAACACTTCTTTCCAACGCATGAGCCGCGGACGAAATATGCTCTTCGCCACTCCCAGGGAGACTTCGCCGATAAATTCGACCTGTTGACGCAAATCGCCTAGCCACGACCAGGTGGCCGCGCCGACGTCTTCAAACAAAGACGAACAGGGCGGCTCATGTTCCTGCAGGGCCTGAAAATCCTCAGTGGAAAAACTGCCCAGCAGATGCTGAAACTCCGGACTAAGACCGGTAACATTAACCGTTGTGCCCGGGGTCATGCCGCCGATGGAAAGATAATAGAGCAACGCCAACCCCGCGCTGTCGCAGACAAGCTGGCGCACGTCGATCTGAAGGCTGGCCATCTCGATTCCGGCAAATTCGCGCTCAAGATTAGACCACGCCACCGGAGTGGACTCCGCATCGAGTTCACCCGCAAACGTGAGCTTGCCCGTGCCATCGGGTTGCAACGTGAGCTCCCAACGAACCGGCAAATCGACTGGATGTGTGACAGCCATTCAAGGGTGTTGATTCGGTTTTATTTCGTCCTGCCAACCTCCGCCGAGGGTTTTGTAGAGTGTGACCACGGCCAGGAGTTGATCCCGTTGGGTCCTGGCCAGATTGAGTTGCGCTGGGAAGAGCTGCTGCTGAGCTTCCAAAACCTCGTAATAATCGGCCTTGCCAGCCACATACCGCTCTGAGGAAAGCTTCACCGCCGTTTCCAGTGCGGTAACTTCATGCGCCAGATGGTCGCGGATTTCAGCGAGTTGCGCCCGGGAGACCAGCGTGTCTGAAACTTCTCGAAACGCATTCAGGATGGTTTGGCGGTAGCGCAGCTCGAATTCTTTCTGCGCGGCCTTGGTTTGGCGGTATTGGCCCACCAACCGGCCTCCCTCGAATAGCGGGCCGGTTCCTTCAGCGGCAACACCCCACGCATTTGCACTGCCCAAAGTAAAGCCGGACAATTCCGGGCTGACCTTGCCCAGCAGCGCGGTCAGTCCGATTCTGGGGAAGAACTCGGCGAGCGACTCGCCAACCTGCGCGTTGGCCGAGTGCAACAGTTGCTCCGCTTCCCGCACGTCGGGCCGGCGTTCCAGCAGGGCGGAAGGTAATCCGGCCGGAATCTCCGGCACTTCCTGGGTGAGCAGCGAAGCGGGGCGCGCGATGGGCCCCGGGTTCCGGCCCAAAAGCACACAGAGCTGATTTTCCGTGGCCGAAATGCGTTCGCGGATGGCCGGGACGGTAGCGGCGGCATCGTCCAAGGCAGCCTCTGCCCGCGCTGATTGCAAGGCTGAGGCAGTGCCGCCCTCGACACGCTGGCTGAAGATTCGCAGGCTCTCCGCAAAAGAATTGGTCGTACGACTGGCAATTTCCAATTCCTGATCCAATTCCAACAATTGAAGATAAGCAGTCGCCACGTCACTCAGCAGGCTCAGCCACACGCCATGCCGTGCCTCCACCGATGCCAACAACTGAGCGCGTGCGGACTCGTTGAGACGGCGGACGCGGCCCCAAAGATCAACCTCCCAGAACGCATTCAGCGTGGCGACTCCTGAATTGAGAGTGGCGGCATTGTTTGGGAACGCGGAACCGAACACATCGTTGCGTCCGCGGCTGACAGTTCCATTGTAATTCACGCTGGGAACGAACTGAGAGCGTGCTTGCATCGCGAGCGCGCGGGCCTGTTCGACACGAGCCATGGCAATACGCAGGTCATAGTTGTTGGTCAGGGCCTCACGGATCAGTGCCTGCAATGTGGCGTCCTCATAGACCTGCCACCAGTTCAATTCGGTGAAGGCGGTGTCGGTTGCCTCGTTGCCACTACGAAAGCTTGCCGGCGAATCGATGACCGGGCGCTTATAATTTGGGCCAACAGCACAACCGCCCAAAAACACCAAACACCAGGCACCAAACACCAAAAAAACCTCAAACTTCAAACTCCAAACTTCAAATAAGCACCAAGTTCCAACTTTCAAATCGCCACGGGTCGGCGAGCACGACTTTTGGATTTGGTCCCTGGGGCTCGGAGTATGAAACTGGCTCATAGCGATCAATCCGGGCTCCGCGCACCCAGTGGCGGGGCGCCACCGGCCAAATTAATTTGAGGAGCCGGCGTTTCCTTTTTTGTCCGAGCCGCCAGTTTCTCAACCACATAGAAGGTGACCGGAATCAGGCAGACGGCGACACAGGTTGAGGCCAGCATGCCTCCGATAACGACCGTGCCAATAATGCGCCGGGAGATTGCACCGGCTCCGGTGGCGAGCCCCAAAGGCACGGTTCCGAGGATAAAGGCGAAGGAGGTCATGAGGATGGGCCGCAAGCGGATGCGGGCGCCGGTCAGAGCAGCTTCGATTATCGGCTTGCCTTTCTCGTATTCGAGCCGCGCGAACTCGACGATGAGAATGGCGTTCTTGGCGGCCAAACCGATAAGCATGACCAACCCGATCTGCGCGAAAACGTTGTTGACCATCTGCCGGGACCACAGTGCGGCGAAAGCGCCCAGGACGGCGATGGGGGTGCTCAGCAGAACGCTGAAGGGGAGGCTCCAACTTTCATACAAGGCGGCAAGAATCAAGAACACGAAAAGGAAGGAGAGGCCAAAAATGGCGGCAGGGGGAACGCCTTGCTGGGCCTTTTGCTCCTGGAACGAGATCCCGAGATAGTCGAAGCCCATCTCCGGCGGCATGGTTTGGGCAAAAACTTCCTCCAGGGCTTTGGTTGCCTGGGCCGAGCTGTAGCCAGGCGCGGCTGCGCCATTAATTTGCGCGCTGCGATAAAGATTATACCGCATGGTGAACTCCGGTCCGGAAATGGATTTGGTCGAAGTGAGGGCCGCGAGCGGCACAGCCTCTCCATCGTGGTTGCGGACATAGAACAAACCCAGATTCTCGGCGCGTGTTCGGTAGTCGCCTTCGGCCTGCACATAGACCTGCCACTGGCGGCCAAAGCGGTTGAAGTAATCGATGAAATACCCGCCCATGAAGGTTTGCAAGGTCTTGTAAACCTCGGTTAGCTGCACCCCCTCCTTCAGGGCCTTGTCACGGTCCACATTCACGTAAAGTTGTGGCACGATGGGCAGGAAGGTCGTGTTGATACTGGCAATCTCCGGCCGCTTTTTTGCCGCCTCCATGAACTTGCTGACGTTGGCAGCCAGGAAGGAAATGTCTTTCCCGGCCCGGTCCTCCAGGACGAAGGTGAATCCACCGGAGGTGCCGACGCCTTGAATGGCTGGGGGCGGGAATGCGAAAGCAATTGCGCCGGGGATACGGGAAAGCTCTTGGTAGAGGCGCGCCTTGATGGCCTCGTAGCTCTCCTCGGGTTTGGTGCGCTCGTCCCAAGGCTTCAGGCTCAACCACAGAAATGCGCTGTAGGTATTGCGTGAAAAGCTGAGCAGGCTGAAGCCCGCGACCGTGGTGCAATCCCGGACTCCTGGCGTGGCTAGCGCGATGTCTTCCGCTTGCTTGCAAACCGCCACGGTGCGCTCCAGGGAGGCTGCAAAAGGAAGCTGAACGTTGGCGTAGAGAAATCCCTGGTCTTCCTCGGGTAGAAAGCCGGAAGGGAGGGTCTTGCCCAGAAGGCCGGCCCCCACCGCCACCAGGCCGAGAAACAACAGGCTGAACGAGGATTTGCGAATCAACGCTCCGCAAACGCCAACGTATCCATCAGCGGTCCGGGCATAAGCCCGGTTGAACCACCCGAAGAACCAACCGAGGGGGCCTTTGGCCTTTTGGGCCGGTCGGAGGAGCAAAGCCGAGAGCGCCGGGCTAAGTGTCAGCGCGTTGAAAGCGGAAATGAGGACTGAAATCGCGATGGTAACTGCGAATTGTTGATATAGCCGGCCCGTGATTCCTGGAATGAAGACCGTGGGAAGGAATACGGCGGAGAGAATGATCGCGATGGCGACGACCGGGCCCGAAACTTCCTCCATCGCCTTTAGCGTGGCTTCTTTCGGAGGCATGCCCTCGTCAATGTGATGTTCCACCGCTTCAACGACGACAATCGCGTCATCGACCACTAAGCCGATGGCGAGGACCAGCCCGAAGAGGGACAAAGTATTAATGGAAAAGCCCAACAAGGGGAAAACGGCGAACGTACCAACGAGAGATACCGGCACCGCCAATAAAGGGATCAGGGCCGCACGCCAGCCTTGCAGGAAGACAAACACCACCAGCATCACCAGGGCCAGGGCCTCCCAAAACGTCTTGCCGATTTCGCGGATTCCTTCGGTGACCGCTTTGGTCGTGTCGATGGCGATGCGGTAATCGAGATCCGAGGGGAACCGCTGCTTCAACTCCGCCATGCGCTTTTCGACGCCCTTGGCCGCTTCGATCGCGTTGGACCCGGGCAGTTGATACAACGCAAGAATGGCGCTTGGCTTTCCATCGAAACGGCCAATCACATTGTAATCCGCCGCCCCCAATTCGATGCGGGCCACATCTCTCAGGCGCACAATTGAACCATCGGGCGTGGCGCGCAGAACGATGTTCGCAAATTCGTCCTCCGATGCGAGCCGGCCTTGAGCGCGAACCGTGTAAGTGAACTCTTGCCCTGGCGGGCTGGGCCGGCCTCCGAGCCTGCCGGCCGGGTTGACGTTGTTCTGACTGCTAACCGCATCGATGATCTCAGGGACAGTGATATTGAGCTTGGCCAGTTGATCCGGCTTCACCCAAATCCGCATCGCATATTGGCCCGCGCCGAAGATCTGCACCTGCGAAATGCCCGGCACGCGGCTCAGAGCGTCGCTGAGATTAATGTAGGCGTAATTGGCCAGAAACGTTGCATCGTGCGTCCCCCCGGGCGAGTTGAGCCCGATGATGACGAATGGTGCGGTCAGGGATTTCTGGACCGTCACTCCATAGTTGCGGACGTCGGCGGGTAGTTGCGATTCGGCCTGGGCGTAGCGCAACTGGGTCAGCACGTGGTCGATGTTGGGGTCAGTGGCGAGATCGAAATTGACGAACATGCGCATCGTGCCGTCGCTGGCGTTGATCGAATACATGTAGTTCATGTTGTCCACACCGCTCATCTGCTGTTCGATGGGAGTGGCGACGGATTGCTCGATGGTCTGCGCATCCGCCCCTACATAAGTGGCGTTGATGTAAATCTCGGGCGGAACGACTTTGGGAAACTGGGCTACGGGCAATCCCGCTAGTGTCACCAGGCCTACAATGACCATGATGATCGAGATCACCATGGCTACGATCGGGCGATTGATGAAGAATTTGGACATGAGAACTATTTCGTTGGGGGTGCAGCGAGGGTTTGAGCAATTTGGTCTGGCACGAAATTCGTCGTGGCCACAGTCATACCTTCCCGGACTTTTTGGATACCCTCGACCACGACGCTTTGACCTGTGTGCAGACCCTCTTCAATCACCCAGAGATTTCCGCTGCGGTCGCCAACCCGCACCGGCTGGATGTGGACTTTGTTCTCCGCATCGATGACCGCCACCTGGTAGCTGCCTTGCAATTCTGAAACGGCCCGCTGAGGGACAAGCAGGGCATCGTGTTTCAGATCGAGCTTTACCCGCACCCGCGCAAACTCGCCGGGACGAAGCGAGTTGCCCGGATTGGAAAAGAGCGCCTCGACTCTCAGCGCTCCGGTGGTTTGCCCAATTTGGCGGTCCGCAGCGAAGATTTTGCCCTTGAGCGGATACACGGTGCCATCGGTGAGGATCAAATCGATCTCCAACTGCTTGAGCCGCTCGATTCGGTCGGTTTCAGTGGAGAAGAGTTTCGTGAAGTTGATATAGGCCTGTTCGGTGACGTTGTAATAGGCTTTGATGGGGTCGATCGTTGAGACCGTCGTCAGCTCACCGCTAGCCGGTCCAACCAGGTCGCCGATCTGTGCCCGTGCGATGCTCGCGATTCCATCAATCGGTGAGGTGATCCTGGTAAACTCCAGATTCAACTGGGCTTGCTCCACCTGGGCATTCGCCGAAACCACTGCGGCTTTGGCTTCCAGGTTGGCTTGTACTGCATCGTCATATTCTTCCTGGCTGATGGCCCTGTCCTTCACCAGCGGAGCGTAACGTTTGACGTCGAGTTCCGTCTTTCCGAACCTGGCTTCGGCCTGAGCGAGCAGGCCTTTGGCCTGGTCAAGGGCCGCCTTGAAGGGACGCGGGTCGATTTCAAACAATAAATCTCCCTTTCTAATCGGGTCGCCCTCGTGGTAATTCTGTTTCAAAAGATAGCCGGTGACTTGCGCACGGATTTGCGCATTCACTAACCCGTCTAACACACCAATCCATTCGTGATAAATCGGGACATCAGCCTGTGTCACGGCGGCAACCTCTACCATCGGAGGTAACGCCAATTTCGCTTGGGGCTTGTCTCGGCACGCGGGGCAACAGAGCAAAACTGTTGCGGCCAGGAACATCAGGGCTTTATGACCTTTCATTTTGTTCCTCCTTCTTTGGGTCCAGCAGGTTCAATTTTGGCGTTTTTCAAAGGTATACTCCCTCTAATGTCGACCTGAGCCGGTTCTCGATTCCCCGAGCCGATGCCAGCAGTGTTAACCGCGATCGCAATCCTCGGTTCGATGGGATGATTCTGTTCCCTCCAGGCGTCGATCCCTCCCAGCAACGGCCGGACGCGACTGAAGCCTTTCCGCTGGAGCCATAGGGCTAAGCGCGCGCTGGAAACCTCGTTTGGGCACGAGCAATACAGAATAATGTCCCGGTCCCGCGGAAACTCGCTCTGTCGCTTTTCGATCTCGTCCAGGTTGAGATGGATCGCTCCCTGAATCAGGACGGGATCTTGCTCGAGGGCGGCGGTGGAGCGTAGATCCAAAATGAGCGGGGTCTCGCCGGCATCCAGCTTTTCGCGCAGCTCGGCCACCGTGATCCGGGCCGTGCGCAACTCATGCAGGAGGCGCCGCCGTTGCCAGTATTTGTAGGCGACGTAAAGCACCGCCAATCCGATAATTAGACTCAGGGCACTCCCGCCGATTCGAGTGATTGCCGCACCGATTTGCTCGACCTGATGGCTAAAAAGATAACCGAAGCCAAGCAAGCAACCCGCATAGAGAAACGAACCGACTCCGTCCACGAAAAGAAATCGGCCCGCGCCAATTCCAGACATTCCCGCCAGCGGCGGCGCCACAGTATTCATGCCGGGCAGGAACTTTGCCACCAGCACGCCGCGCAGCCCGTACTTGGTAAATAGGTTTTGGGTGCGGCGCACGCAGGAGTCAGGCTCCAACGAGATTCGGCAGAGCAGGCCCAGCACCTGGTTGCCGCGGTAGCGCCCCAGGTAAAACCAAATCGCGTCTGCAACGAGACAAGCCATTACCGTGACCCCGAGCCCCAACGGCAGGCTAAATTTTCCTGCAGCGGAAAGCGCTCCTGCGGCCAGCAGCCAGGGCAGCGCCGGGAGTGGCAGTCCCATCTGCTCCACGAGCACAGCCGCGAACACAAGCGGCAAGCCATGGTTGATGAGGAACTGACTGGTCTGGGTCATATAATCGGGTTCCGAAGAAAAAGCTTAATCCCAAACAATCATGTGACACCGTTCAGGGGACACCAACCAGGTGTTCCGCCAGGAACCACACCTGCATTTCATTGGTCCGAATGACGTTACTCACGAGCAGGTCGTTGGTTCCATCGTCTCCCATTGCCGCTGCCTTCTTCGCTGAGGCGCGCGCTCTCTGGAGGATGATCTCGTGGGCGGTCAGCAGGCGCGAGATTTGGACCGGCACTTCCTCGCGCCCTTTGGGCGGACGCGGGATATTTGTGTTCTCGGCCACGTCGGCGGCCATGGCGTAGCTCAATCCACCGAGCCCCTGGATTCGTTCCGCAATCTGATCGACCAACTCGACCTGCTCGTCAAAGTGCTTGTCGAATAACAGGTGCAGTTGATAGAAGGTCTTTCCCGAGACCTGCCAGTGGTGCTTTTTATAGAGATCGCGGAGTGTCATCGTGTCGGCCAGGATTTGGTTTAAGCGCTCGACGCTGGCCTGGCAAACCTTCTCGCTCAAAGCATTCGGCAATTTCGCGATCGTTCCGAATGCCTGGATTTCGGCTGCTCTCTGGCCAATGTTCGGCCGGGCCCGTTCGGGATGATAGTGAAACGTAATGTTCGAATCGCCGTTGCCTGTTTTTCTTTTCGCTTTTGTGTTCATAAGTTCTGTCTGATGCTGTTTGTTCGCTCATCGCGAGACTTCCAGTCTGCTGTTGATGGTTTCTAGCGGTAGCCTCCGGAGATCACGAATGTTTCGCCCGTAATCCAGGCGGAGGTGTCGGACGCGAGGAAGACCGCGGTACCGGCGATGTCCTGGGGCTGCCCAATCCGGCGAAGCGGCGTCTGGGCTTCGACTTGCTTGCGCATGTCGCTCTCGGCGATGCCGGCCGAATGGGTTCCTTCCGTCTCGACCATTCCGGGCCGGATGGCATTGACGCGAATTCCGCGTGGGCCCAGTTCTGACGCTAGCGAACGCGTGATCGCGTCGACGGCGCCCTTGGTGCCGCTGTAAACGGCGGACTCGGGAACGGCCAGCGTGCTGACGATCGAACTAATGTTGATGATACTGCCCCCTGCGCCGTCGAATTGCTTCGCCGCCGCCTGCGAAGCGAGCAGCAGGCCCAGCACATTCAAATTGAAATGCTTGTGGAAGTGTTCCTCGGTCACGCTTTCCAGGGGCGAGAATTCATAGATGCCTGCATTGTTGACCAGGACGTCGAGTCGGCCAAAGGCCTTTTTCGATTTGTCAAACAGGCCTTCGATTTCCTCTGGCTTCGACAGGTTCGCTTGCACGGCGGTCGCTCTGCCGCCGTGAGCGGTGATCTCCTTCACGACTTTCTCCCCGTCTGCTTTGCTGGAGGAGTAATTGACGATGACCGCCGCGCCTTCCGCGGCGAGTTGCTTGGCGATGGCTGCGCCGATGCCTTTGGAAGCGCCGGTCACGATAGCTACCTTGCCGGCGAGCTTCCCTGAGTTTGTGTTCATAGCTTTCATAAGTTGATTTTTTCTCGTTTCGTTTTTCGTTGGCTTTCCTTGCGTCTGCGGCTGGCGGGGGCATTGCGAGCCCTCATGGCTGGGCGCTCGGCGGCCGAGCTGTGACCGCAACAGCGCTCCTTCACGATGGCCGTTACCTCATTGCAGTGCTCCGTTCTTGCCCAATCGCGCTGGAGTTCGAGTAAAACCTGCAGTGCCGTTACCGAGACCCCACCCGCCTGCTCAATGCGCCGGAGCGCTGTTTCGTGGGCGGCCTGGCTTGTGCCGCCCGAGGCGTCCTTCACCACATAAATGCCAAACCCTTCCTCCAACATCTGCAGGGCCGGAAAGGCCAGACACGCCTCGCTCCACAACCCCGCGATCAGAAAGTTCCTGCGACCGGTATTTCTGACTGCCGCGACAAAACCCTGGTCGTCCCACGCGTTCATGCTGGAACGTGGAATGGGTGCTTGGTCGGGAAAGAGAGCGAGCAATTGCGGTGCGATCCTGCCGTCAAATTCCCTGGATTCAAATGCGGTCAGAATTACCGGCACGCCGAAAATCTTTGCCGCTTTCGCCAACACCAACGCGTTCTGGAGCAAGTCCTCCCAATCCATGTCGGCGGCACCGAAGAACATCTGCGGCTGATGATCAATAAAGACCACCGCGCAATTGTCGGGCGTCAGCAGCCCTCTGTCAGTTGAACTGGCGCTCATAAATTGGGATTCCAGCGGTTCGATAAGCGAAACGAAAATCGCTTCCGCTGCTGGAGGACGCTATTGGTCACACGGTCTGACCTTTGCTCTTCCAAGGAACTAATTGCTTCTACTACTTTCGGAGTAGGTGCTATGTGCCTTGCGGTTAAACCGCGCCGAGGCGCACCAGGTTGTGAACGCTCCTGCTTGGCTGCGTTGGGGCCCATAACTTCTCCAGCGCCAAAAGGGCTTGCTCCTGCACCTGCAGATTGAGACCTCACCTTGCTTGTATGCTCAGATTCATACGGCAGTCAGCGCGGCCTGCGGCTGTTCCTCCCGGCGAGACTCAGTCGCGGTCCGTGATTTATCGAAGTCATTGATGAGCACGATGCGATAACGGGCCTTGCCCGAGCGCAAGCGCTCCAACGCATCGTTCACCTTGGACATCGGAAAATATTCCACAACGGGCGCGACGGAATGGCGGGCGCTGAATGCCAGCATGCGGTCGATTGCGGTGGGACTTCCGGTTGGCGAGCCGGACACGGATTTCTGGCCCACGATCAAACCGAATGCGGGCACTTCGAATGGTTTGAGCACGGCTCCCACATTGTGGAAGCAACCGTTGGGAGCGAGGGTATCGAGGAAGGCAGAAATATCCAAAGGCGCGTTGATGGTGGAAATGATCAGGTCAAGACCCCTGCCAAGTTTTTTCAGCGCTCCATCCTGCCTGGTGTTGTGCACATAATGAGCGCCCAGTTTTTGCGCTTCCGCCTGCTTGCTGTCACTAGTGGTGAAGGCATGCACTTCGCAGCCCCATTTGTTGGCGAATTGGAGCGCCATGTGTCCCAATCCACCGATACCAACGATCCCTACACGGGCAGTGGAGGGCACGTCATGGATCAGGAACGGCGAAAATACAGTGATGCCGCCGCACAGGAGCGGTCCCGCTTTTTCCAGGTCCAGCGCATCCGGCAAAGGACGAGCCCACGTCCACTGGGCTCGAACACGATCCGCAAAGCCGCCGTGGCGCCCGACAATGGTCCCCTGAGCAGTGGAGCAAAGGTGTTGCTCGCCGGAAAGACATTCGTGGCAGGCGAGACAGCTATGCGAGAACCAACCGAGCCCGACGCGCTGTCCGATCTTGAGCCCCTTCGCCCCTTCACCCAGTGCGACGACGGTCCCGGTCACCTCATGTCCGGGCACGAACGGGTATTGGGACATGCCCCATTCGTTGTCGAGCATCGAGAGGTCGGAGTGACAAAGGCCGCAATGTGAGACCTTGATCTCGACTTCTTCAGGACCAATTTGCCCCGGATCGAAGCTGAAAGGTTGAAGCGAGCCGTGGGCAGTCGTGGCGGCATAGGCATTGAATGTTGTCATATTATCCTATTGGTTGATGGTTAAACGTGTCTTGTTTGCTGAACGAGTTGGATTCCTTCTCTTGGTTAGCGTAATGGTTCGATTTCAAAAATGGTGCCAACGATCACGGGCGCGCCCACCGGCAGGCTTTGCACGCCATAGACCATCAATTCGAATGTTTTCGCCGTTTACCATCGGCGCCGATTGCAGATGGAACAAAGCATCCACGATTTCGGAGATTTGAACCAATCTCGGAACCGGGTGGAGCTTAGACCAGGTTAATCGCGACCTCGATGTTGCCGCGCGTGGCTTTGGAGTAAGGGCACGTTTGGTGCGCGGCGTCTAAAATCGACTGCGCGACTTGGCGCTCCACACCCGGCAGGCTGACATTGAGACGAGCCTTCAGAAAGTACCCGTCGTCACCAGTGCAAAGGTCCACTTCGGGGTCGATGGCCACGTCCGACGGGAGCTTCACCTTCATTTTGGAGGCAACATGCTTTATCGCACTTAGGAAACAGGCCGACCAACCAACGGCAAACAACTGCTCCGGATTGGTGCCTGTACCGGGGCCGCCAGGAACGGAAAGCTTTACGTCCAGTCGGCCATCAGATGTGCGGGATGCGCCTCCCTCACGGCCGCCGGTCGTGTGGGCCTTGGCCGTGTAGAGCAATTTCGCCGTTTGATTCGTGGTGCTCTGTTCGGACATTTCGGTCGTATTCATGCTTATCTCCTTTGGTTGATGGTGAGTGTTTATGACTGAAGCGACTTAAACGACGTGCGAATCTCTTCACAAAAGAGTTGCGGCTGTTCCCAGGCCGCGAAGTGCCCACCTTTCGGGAGCTTGTTGTAATGGATGAGCTTGGGATACGCGCGCTCGGCCCAACTCCGCGGGGCTGTATAAATCTCATCCGGGAAGGCGCTGACGGCGACCGGAATCTTGACGCCCCTCACATCGAAGAAACCTCCTCTCATCGGAAGCTGCGCGGTGTCCCAGTAGAGCCGCGCTGAGGAGATCGCGGTGTTCGTCAACCAGTAGAGCGTGACGTTATCGAGGACATCGTCCCGCTTCAGTCCCTCGGTCTTGCGGTCGAAGACCCGGGCGATCATCTCTTGGCTGCGAGCGTCGTGGTCGAGCATCCAGGCCGCGAGACCGACTGGTGAATCCACGAGTCCGTACAGGGTCTGCGACCGGTTATTCATCTCGATGGCGTAGCCCAGCCCTTTCTTGTAGAAGAAATCCAGCTGATCCCAGGCGTGCTGTTCGTCGGGCGACAGACCCGCCGGCGGCGGGCCACCGGTTGAAAGCGCCTTGGACACATCAGGCGGAACCGTGGCCGCCATGTTGGTGTGGATGCCGAGTAATCCCGGCGGCTGCTGCAGGGCCATCAACTCCGACACGGCATTCCCCCAATCGCCACCCTGCGCCACGTATTGCGTGTAGCCGAGCCGTTGCATAAGAGTCGCCCATGCACGGGCGATGCGAACGGGGTTCCATCCGGGTGCCGTCGGCTTCCCGGAGAAGCCGTAGCCCGGCAGCGACGGAATCACCAGGTGGAAGGCGTCTGACGCGCTCGCCCCATGGGCCGTGGGATTGGTCAGTGGCTCGATGATCTTTAGCTGCTCGATGATCGAGCCGGGCCATCCGTGCGTGACGATCATCGGCAACGCATTGTCATGTTTCGAACGAACGTGGATAAAATGAATGTCGAGCCCATCAATCTCGGTGGTGAACTGCGGCAGGGAATTCAGCTTCGCTTCGCACTTGCGCCAATCGTAATCGCTCCCCCAATAGCTAATGAGTGCCTGAACCGTCGCGAGTTGCACGCCTTGCGAGGCATCCATGACTGTTTCCCGTTCAGGCCACCGTGTCGCCAATACCCGCCGCCGCAAATCGGCAAGATCCGCGTCAGGGATGTTGATGTGGAACCGCCGGATGCCGTTGGGCTCTCCCGTGGTGGCCGTCGCTGGTCCCTCGCCGGACTGCGCATCAGCAAAGCCCGTTATGCCCAGTTGAGCGGCGCCGACAGCCATCGCCGCATTTTGCAGAAAACGTCGGCGATTATAACCCACTTCTTCTGACGCCCTGGTCGCATCGGATATTTTCGTTGCATTCATATTTGAATTTCCTTTCGTTTAATTTTTGATAGTTGATTCTTGTGTGGTCGTCGTCTTATTCCTTTCGGCTGTGGTTCGCGGCTTCGAGGCGCGTAACGGGTGAAGATGAAGTCGCGAGACACGATGGCCTCATGGCAGGGAAAGCAGGTTTCCATCAATGCCTTGCCGGCAGGTTTGCCGTCGTTAAATTGAGCGTAGTCCCAGCCCCCGGTCGCGGCGTATTTTTTCGAGTCCTTGACCATAAATTGAACTCCGCTCGTGGGAGGGCCGGCCACGAAAGAATGCTGAATGTCCCGCTTCAACGCCCGCGCAAAGACCTTGTTGTTTTCTACCGACGGTGTGTAACTCCACGCCAGCCGGGCAATGATTGAGCCTTCCGGGGAGGGAAGCTTTCCTTCGCGATACGCCTTGACCGCTGTGTCGTTGCCCAGAATGGCGCGAATATCGTTGAGCCTGCCTTCTTCGTGCGCCACGGAAACCAACTTCCAGTCGAGGTATCCGCGGGGGATTTTGGTTACAAAGATAGCAGAACTCTCCTGGTTGTTGGTCTTCGTCCCGACAGCATCGGCCATTGTAGTACCGGTTTTGTCCGTGGGCTGGGGACTGGTGTCCTGGGCTTGCGATTTTTTTCCGATGATGACGACGGAGATCATCAGCGCACCGACAATGAGGAATACAAAATAGTTTTTCACGTTTTTGAATCTGCTGTTTTGCTTAAAGAGTCGGCGGGCCTTTGAGATCGCCGACCGCCGAACTCATCCGCATGAAGCGAGACAAATTCCCGGAGGCTCATCGCCGGCCGGCCGGTCACCCGTAGCACGCCGTCCGCCATCCGGTCATACCGCCCCGCCCGGTTCAACTCGGCCATCGTCACCAGATGCCGGGTCAGATGCTCCGGCAACCCCGCCCTTTTCAGCACCCGCTCCCAGTCATCGGGGGAAATGTCGGAGTACGTGATCTCACGGTTCAGCGCGTCCGAGTACTCCCGAGCGACCCCATCCATGTCCTGCGACCGCGGACCGGTGAGTTCGTATATTCGGCCCAAGTGCGGCGCAGGGTCGGCGAGGACAGCAGCGACTACCCGAGCGACATCAGCCGTGGCAACCGGATTGGTCTTGCCCCGCCCGAATGGCAGTTCGATACGACCTCGCTCGCGGACGCTCGGACCGGTGAGGGGAAGGAAGAAGCCCTCCAGGAAGACCGTCGGCCGGATGGTGACGACCGGCAGGCCGGACCACGCGAGCGCTTGCTCGCTGAGCCAGTGCTGCCGCTGCTGAGGGCTCGGGGTGGTGTTCTGGATGCTCATCTGGGAGACGGTCATCTGGGACATGTTGACCAGGGCGTTCACCCCGACGTCCCGGGCGACCGCCGCCATGGTCACTGTCGCCTCCAGGTACCCGGGGGATACGGACATGCCGAAGTAAACTCGCCGACAGCCGCGGACGACCCGATAGACGTCGGCCGGTTCGAGCAGGTCTCCAACCACCACCTCGGCGCCGGCAGCCCGCAAGGCCGCCGCCCGGTCGTCCTCGCGGCGGACCATGGCGCGAACCGGAAGCCCGCGATCGAGGAGCAGGCCGGTCACCGTTCGTCCGACCGCCCCGAGTTGACCGGCCGCCCCGGTGACGAGGATCAATGCGTTATTCGCTGTATTCATTGTTGAATTAGCTGACGCGTATCACGCTACCGCGAGTGATTCTTGAACGACGTTTGCCGCGGTACGGATCACGTCGAGCACGAGCCTGGGGTTGGAGAGCATGGGGACGTGGCTGCTATCGACCTCGTAGGTGGTGGCGCCCATACGCTTCGCCACGAACCGTTGCAGCTCGGGTTGCACGGTGCGGTCACTCGTGGCCACGATGTACCAGCTCGGTTTCGACCTCCAGGCGGTGCCATCAAGCTTCTGGTTGAACAGGTCCGCGGCCGGTGCGAAGTGGGTCGCCCAGACGACCTTCTGCTCCTGCTCAGACAGGTCTCCCGCGAAGCACTCGACGCCTTTCTGAAGCATCCAGACGCGCCCGTCCGCGACTTCGATGTGGGAGAAAACGTCTGTGGTGGGGAACTGGCTTAGCTGGCTCTGCGAGGTCTCGCCGGCGTCCGGGGCGAGGGCGGCGATGTAAACCAGTCCTGCAACGCGGTCATCGCTGCCCGCGGCTGTGATGACGGTTCCGCCGTAGGAGTGACCGACGAGGATGGCGGGACTGCTGACCCGCCCCAGCGTGCGTTTTACCGTGGCGACGTCGCCTTCGAGAGTGTCGAGGCCGTACTGAGAGGCGATCACCTCGTGCCCCTCCGCCTGAAGCGTCGGGATCACCTTGTTAAAGCACGAGCCGTCGGCCCAGATCCCGTGGCAGAACACGATGCTCGGTTTGATTTCGATTTGGTTTGTAGTTTTCATGTTTTTGCTTCGTTTGTCCTGAGTCTGCAGATCTTCTTTCACGGCTTCCGGCTGATCCTTATTTCCCTTGTTCATGATTCCGCCCACACTGACAACGAAGATAATTCCCCGTGCGTGTTCCGCTATTGCCCGGGAGGCTCGATTTCCATTCTGCCAAAGGATTACCTGCTTCTACTCCTTTAGAACGAGGACAAGAGAATACCCCTGCCAAGCAGAGTTAAATCGGCCCAACCGGTATCCAGGCCGGCCTGCGGCTAGAGCTGTACCAGACCCCGCCGGCTCGCGGCGGCGATGGCTTCGGTGCGGCTCAGGACGTTCAGTTTGGTGAAGATGCTGCGCAGATGAGCTTTCACGGTGGTCTCGCTGATGTAGAGGTTCGCGCCGATTTCCTTGTTGCGCTTGCCGCGGGCCAGCAGCGTCAATACGTCCAGTTCCCGCCCGGTCAATGTTTCGCTGCTGACGCCGGCGGCCAGTTTTTCCACCAGCGACTGAGGGATGCAGGTCTCGCCCCGACTTACGCGGCGGATACAGTCCATCAATTCCTCGCGCCGCGCGTCTTTCAATACATAGCCTTTTGCTCCAGCCTTGATCGCCCGGTAGATCTCGTTATCGGTGTCATAGGTTGTGAGCACGATTATTCGGGCAGAGGCATCCTCCAGGCGGATTTCCTCGATCGCACCTACGCCATCCAGCACGGGCATGCGCAAATCCAGCAGCGCCACGTCGGGGCGATGCGCTCGCCACAGGTCCACCGCCTCGCGGCCGTTGGCGGCTTCGGCGACGACCATCATATCTGCCTGGAAGCCAATAATCGACGCCAATCCTGCGGTGACAGTCACGTGATCGTCCGCAATGAGCACCCGGACCTTGTCCGTGCCCGGTTGTTTGGCTCTGCCTTGAGGCCGCGAGGGACTGGCGGTTGGGGGCCGATCTTGAGATTTGAGTGCGCCAGTCATGACTTCGCAAGTTGAAAGGCGTTTGCGAGCGGAAGGGCAATGGAAATGGCTGTGCCCTCACCTTTCGCGCTGTGGATCGCCAGTTGGCCCCCCATCCCTTCGACCCTTTCTTTCATTCCCTGCAAGCCGAACCCATCGTGCCTGCCTGATGGATCGAAACCGCTTCCATTGTCGCTTAGATTCAAGCGAATCTCCCGATCATCGAAGACAAGCTGCGCGCTGAACTTACTGGCCTGTGCGTGACGCAGGACGTTGGTCAGAACTTCCTGTCCGATGCGCAGCAGATTCTCGTCCCATTCCACCGGGAGTTCCCGTGGCTTGCCCCGCACCATGAATTCCGCCTGCACCGGTGTGCCCGCAGTCATCTTCGTGATCATACCCCTGAGGGCATCGCATAAATCTTTCTCCTCGAGAGTCTGCGGGCGGAGCGCCCGTACGGACCGCCGCGCTTCCTGCAAGCTCTCACGGGCCAACTCGCCGGCGCGAGTGAGGTGCTCCGCGGCTTTCGCGGCCAGCCTTTGGGACAGCGCCTCCTCCACTGCTTCCAACTGCAGAATCACGCCGGTGAACCCTTGCGCGAGCGTGTCGTGGATGTCGCGCGCCATGCGATTGCGCTCGGCGGCCACCGCTGCCTGGCGGCTTTGCCGGGATAGGCGCCCTAGTTGGATGGCCAACATGGCCTGATGAGCCAACGCCTGTGCCAATTCCATTTCCTCCGTCCGAAACGAGCGCTTTCGAGTAAACCGAATGCCAATCACCCCCTCGACCATACCGGCGATCAGCATCGGCACGATCAGGATGGAAATGACCCCGAGGGACAGCACGTGTTCACGCCAGGGGAAGGGGGGCCCTGCTCGAATATCCTCCAGCACGCTGGGCTTGCCGGTACGGAAGATCTCCGGCCACATCCAAACGTCCTCGATTTTTAGCGCGGGACTGATTTTCGCCAGGGCCGCGTCGGATTTGGTCAGGAGCCTGCCCTCTTCAAACGCAAATTCGAAATTGACCAGGCCTGTGCCCTCGTTTCGCAACCAGATGCTGCTGCTGTGCGCCTCCAACTGTTCGGTGATGGTCCGCAAGACATGCTCCACCAGCCTGTCGGGGGCGGATTCCTTCGCCAGGGCATCTAAAGTGCGCGTGAGGGCTTCCGTCTGGCCGCGAGCAACCTGTTCCGAGCTCCGAAGAGCTTCTCCTGCCCGCTTGCGCTCGATGGCGACCGCCGCCAGGTGTGTCATCTGCTCGATAACACCCCGCTGCTGCGGTGTGGGAAGGCCCGGTTCACGGGAATAAAGCGCGAATGTTCCCATCACCTCGCGGGCGGTGGACAATATCGGTGCGGAC